>Ga0247722_10000738_pt1 | contig 19052 bp, 8 predicted proteins | sample MSEWelMarce3H_FC_FD_189094 | JGI IMG/M metagenome (GOLD analysis project Ga0247722, IMG submission 189094) | Subsurface sediment microbial communities from gas well in West Virginia, United States - MSEEL Well Study Marcellus 3H_FC | ecosystem: Environmental > Terrestrial > Deep subsurface >... | reverse complement strand
GAGTACTTTATACCCATCTCTTAAATTCTCTCTGTAGTTGATAAAACTATCAAACTTGTGATTTTGATACCTTTTATATTCTTCCACCTTTTTTATTATGTAGTCAATTATGGTTTGATCTTCGATTAGTTCGGAATCTTCTTTTCCTGGATATCCAAACCAAAACTTTGGTTCTTTTCCAAGCCTACAATCTATGCATATTTCAATCTCTTTGTTTCTTCGCGTCTCCAGATATGGCAGTTCCATCCAGCTAACTGCCATCATGCAGTGCATTGCGATGGTCCCACCATCCCTATAGCTTTGGAATTCGGATATTCTAAGCATTCGTCAAAATATTTAAAAGTGTTTGCATTCCTACCGTCGCAGGTTCTTTGATATGATGAAAGAAGTCGTTTCTGAACTCAGGAACATAGAAATCCATATCGCTTGGATCCACATAAAATATTATACAATCTTCTTTGGTCAGGAAAGGAATTTGGTTTGCAGGAAAAACCTGCATAGAAGTTCCTACGATGATACAAATATCGCATTCTCCTGCGGCAATTTCCGCCTTATCGATATTGTTTGGATCTAAGTTCTCACCAAACCAAATTATCGATGGTCTAAGCTGCGCACCTTTTGGACATTTGTCGCCTATGTTGATATCGCCTGGGCAATCATAAGATTCTGTAGAACCTGGAAAGGTAGAACGCGACTTGGTAAGTTCGCCATGCAAGTGAATGACATTAGTAGAACCAGCTCGTTCATGTAAATTGTCGACATTTTGTGTCACCAACGTAACATCGTAGTCTTTCTCTAATTCCGAGATTATCTGATGTGCCAAATTAGGATGAACATCTTTCAATTGTGCTCTTCGTTGGTTGTAAAAATCGAGTACCAGTGATTTATTTTTTCGCCATGCGTCGATTGTTGCGACATCCTCAATCCTATGGTTGTTCCAAATTGAGTCCTTCGAATCACGAAAAGTTTCAATCCCACTTTCCTTAGAGACGCCTGCGCCGGTAAATATCAATATTCTCTTCTTTTCCATAATATTATACAAATATACTCAAAATATGTTTAATAACATAATACAAACCAATAAAGATTTAATATATAATAAAAAAGATAAGCAATATTAATGCCATTTCCTAAAGCAATCATTACAAAACCACTTTTAGTCACTACTGATGAACTAAAGGATTTGGGACAGAATATCAATTTAGTAGGATATGACTCATTTGGTAAGTCAATTGAGAATACAAATCAATATGTAAGTCCTAGACTTTTAAATTGGATAGAACCATATGAAATTTCTGGGTTTAAAAAAACTCTTTTCTATACAGAAGTAAATTCTAACTTAATGGTTGGTGATAGAGTCTTTATAATAAATGGTAATTATGACAACAATAATCTAATAAAAAAGGATAAGTATAAAAAGGGAAGAGATGGGTATAAAGTACTCAAGGTAGATAATTGCAAGATTGTACTTGATATAGACTATACTGGTCTTTCACCACAGAAAGATGATTCTTTGGATGATTACATAAAGGTATATTATATAGAAAATAAAGAAAGCTTTCTGTCTGTAAATAGACAGGTTACTACAAGAGGTGGTAATTTCGACTATAAGTTTAACTATGGTCAAAACAACATCGCCTTTGTAGATTCTAATTATTCTGATATTGATAACTGGGGATTAAATGCTGGAATTGTAGGATCTCCAGGATTCTTCGTAAGGGATAAGAAAGAAGTTTGGTCTAATATATCGGATGACCTTATATATTTGGGATCATTTTCGGTGGCGCTTTCGGAAACATATGGCAACAATGGAAAGATTCTTGTACAGGATGGTGATTTTGTTTATAATGGAATACAATTCAAAGAAGGATTCGCATACAAATGGGAAATAGGACCGACCGGATCCAATTGGATGGTTGACGTAGAATATTCTAAGCCAATCATAACCAAAGCAAACTTTAGGAATGGTACTTTCAATGGCAATTTCAACACAGGATTATATGGAACACAGGAATCCAAAATAGAATGGTCTGGAAAAGGAACGTGGAATGGAGGAACGATACTGAATTCGATTTGGAAATCAGGAACGATGAATTCCAAAATTGATATTATCAAAACTTTCAAAACTTCATTGGATGAAAAAGGATATCCTTTTCAAAAAAGCTATGGAGACAAAAATGGTGGATTCGGATTCAACTATGTGATAGATTCTGAATTAGAGAGTTCATTAGTAAGTAGTGGTAATTTTCTCAACACTAACTTCAAACAACATTCTGCAACCTTTTCGATAGTTGAAAATCATATTCTCTCTATAACACAAAGCTTCGACAATAATATTGAAAATGCATACATTGATATGTGTAAGTTTGAGAATATAGAAGTTAAGGGTGGTGAGCTTAGGAATGTTAGGGCGGTGAATAGTAAGTTTACTAATGTCAAGCTTGTAAATTCTTATATAAAAAAATCTGTTGTCAAAGATTCTGTCTATATAGGAGATGGTGTTGTCAAAATACTTGGCTATGATGAGTGGAATATGTCTGAATATTTCAAAATCAATTCAGGCGAATTCAGTAACATAAAAGATGTTAACCAAAAGATATATAAATTCTATATAAGTAAAGAAAGTTACAAAAGGTTTAAAAGTGAAGATACTTTTTATATAAAAGGATTGAAGATAAATGATGGGACTAAAAAAATCCTTAACTTCTTCGATACAAAATTCAGACTGACTTCATGGACTGAATTCTATGACGATTATGCGACAGATTCTAGTTTTGTAACTGGGGTGGATCAATATTCATTTCACAAAAGAGGGTATGAAATGGCTGCGTTTCTTTCCACTCCTGAAGAAAACTCTTATATAATAAACTCTTATGAGACCGAATATTGGTATAAGGCACAAAACGAATCGGTTGGTAGTACCCATAGTAAATACAATACCAAGCTTGTCGGAAAAAATCCTAATTCAGGATATTCCATAGATATAATTGTTGCAAGACATGATATTGTAAGCAAAAATATACCGATGGATCAAAATTCAGAGTGGGAATCTTTGAATCCTAAGAACTACAACTACGATAGTGACGTATTGCCAGGAACAGCATCATTACCTACTTATTTAGGAGACCTAATAGATATTTCCGATGCTTACATATTAGATGCGGATTTTGAAAGTGGTATAATCGAAACATCCGATTGGAATAGTGGACACCATATAAACTACAACAATGATGTAGTGATAACATCGGTTACTTCCAGTGGTGCCTATAGTTTGGAGATAGATTATGAAAACAATCTTCTTATTGCAAACACTTCCGAAAAGATTTATAATCCTGAAAAAATAGGAGTAGACGTTCTATCAAAAGGAGAGATTGTCTTTTTGAATTCGGTGGATTATGATACAACTGGTCAGGTTACCAAAGTAACTGTTATATCAAATGGTACAAGCTATAGTACATCCGATATGAATAGACTTGTAAACACTTCTATATTATCAACTACCATGAGTAGCCCCGGTACCAATTATTTCACGGGTAACGATATTAAAACAATAAGTAACAAAAGTGGGACAGGAGTAACGGTTGATATAGTTGCCAATCCAATAGGTGCTGTTATAGGAATAACATATTCTGCCCCTTTGAGTGGTGGTGGTAGTTATTCAATGACTTTTGTCACTACTTCTATAAACAGACCTATAGGATTATCCTTCTCTACCGATTATGCCGAACTACCATTATCATATGTGAATAACATACTTACGGATGATGCGCTGGGAACAATAACCGGAATAACTCCGGCGCAAAACGGTGGATTTAACGCAACATATTCGGTGTTTGGTCCGCCTCAAACCGCAATGGCGACAGGTGCTACCGGAGTGGGTGTTATATTCGTGACTGGTTCTAGTTTCAGAGGTGGTGGGATGACAGTAAACTATAAAACGAGTACTAATGGCTCAATAACAAATCTTTATATAAATAATTCTGGAGTAGGGTATTTACCGGGACAAACATTTAGAGTGGATGGTGGTAACGCAACATTTTCGATAACATCTGTTAGTAATGGTGAGATAATATCCTATAAAATAAAAAACAAAGGAGAGGATTATATCAATGGTGAGGTATTGCAGATTCAGAGGTCATTCGATCCTAACTCGATTTATAATTCGGGAATATCTGCGTCTATAGTAATATCATCCATAACCGCGTCTGTTTTTGATGAAAAGGGGTTAACACTTGATATAACAACGGGTAGTGGTGTTGATGATGGTAAACTAATCGATATCGGTATAAACAATCCAGGACTATATTATACCAAAGGTGAGATATTTACCATTTTGGGTGGAAATTTGGACGCGATTGTTAGAATAGAATCGGTAACCGGATCGTTGACGAGGATTGGTGATACTTACAAAGTGATTGAAAACAATTCAGGAGTTATTTCCTTACAGGAATTGGGTACATATAGCTTGATTTCCGGACTGACTGCAGGTGGTATTTTCTACACGTCCGGTGCAAAAAACAGATGGGGTTATATAAGTAAGTCTAAATTTGATAGAACAAATATAAAATCGGGTATCTTAAGAAGAGCGTATATAACGAATTCACTTATTGGTAATATAGATTATGATTCTACGGACAAAGATTTTTCAAATTACGATAAGATTAAAAGTCTTTTGATTACCGATACTCTCTTTTCTAACAATTCGAATATACTGAGTTCTGCAACATATCTGTATTCTAACATAGTTGGTGGTAGTGATATATGGAATGATGGAATCGTATTTAAATCTTTACTGAATGGAATGACATTCTCTAAAGGTGTCGTGAGTCAATCTATTTGGCTTGGTGGTAATTTTAAGGGAGGTGTTTTCTATGACTCTAAAAGTTTTGACGCAAAACCAACCGATATAAAACCAAATTATCTATCAAATAGAGTAAGGTCATACTTCTTAACAGGTGAGCTTGGTCCTGGTATTTTCAATAGCAGATATTCTTGGCAAAATGGGGTATTCTCTGGTGGTGAATTCTACAAAAGCGATTGGGAGAATGGCACATTCAAAAACGGTCTATTTTACTATTCTAAGTTCTATAATGGTGTAATAGACAACGGGACTATAGGAACTAAAGACGTTGCCACAATCGATACTCAAATATATAACGGAAAGATAAACTATGCCACGGTAGAAAACGCATATGTCTACGCTACCGATACTAGTTATAATGGTGCTTCTAGCTCTAGTATAACTTGGATAGATGGTGTATTCAACAATGGTGTTTTTGGATCCAACAATGATGATATAATAGGAACTACGGTGTCCAATATAACATTACCATCTTTATTTCCAACATTACCAATAAGAGACTTCAAATTAACTTCTTATACACAAAGTGTGAGTAGTAGTGATATAATATTAAACGATTTGGAAATCACATGCAAAATAAATCTTAAACATACCTATATAGGAGATTTAATAATAAACTTAATGTCACCAAACGGAAGTATAATAAATCTAAAGAAAAGATATTCTGGTGGATCTAGTGATAATTTAGTAGAGACTACATTCACAAACGATTTGACAAAGCCGTCTTTGGAAATATCAACCGCACCACATACCGGAGAATTCACATTCGCGAATGTTCTGAATCATGGAGTTTATTACAAACTAGACGGAACACTTTTAGAGAATGTTGAGTATCAGGAAAGCAAAAGAACAATACCTCAGGTGGTGAATTATGGTAGTTTCCCACCATCCAATTCAAATGAAGGTGATAGATATTTGGTAATTGCCACATCGAGCGATCCTAATTGGAATTCGACCAGAGATACGAAATGGAATCTACCGGTGTTTACTGATAGAATCGTGGAGCAAAACCCTAGTGGTGTATGGGTGCCGATTATTGATACAAACCTAAATGGTGACCTTCTTTATATAAAAGAGAGAAATATTTATCTAAAATATATCACGACCACTACTACATCGTTTAGCTATAGGAAAAAAACGAATGAGAAAATAAGTGCATGGGTAAAATCATATCATTCGAATACAACAAATTCAGTTGATTTGATGAACGATGATAAGACAATAAAGGGTATATGGACACTTTTGGTCATGGATGCCACCGGATATGATATTGGGTTCGTGGATGACTTTACTCTTAACTTCAAATACAAAAACGACTATATAATAAGGTCTTTCAAAAACGACGCGGTTTGGCATAATGGAATATTCAACGGTGGTCAGTTTATAGATCTTGCAGTTTGGAAAAATGGAAAATTCAATGGTGGTAAGTTTATATCTACATATGGATATTCAAAAAGTGGAAACTATTTGATTCCTAATAAAAATAAGGAAGATTATTCATGGCATGCCGGTGAGTTCAATGGTGGTGAGTTTGGAAACGAAAGTTCTTTGATAAACTCTACTTGGTTCAATGGCATATTCGGTGGTGGTGTGTTCAAGGGTAAGCTTTGGAACAATGGTGTGTTTTTGTACGGAGAGTTCAAAGGCGGTTCTAACATACCTGCAATAGGAAGTGATAATAGAGGATCCAGTGCATCTACTTTTGTCGACCAATTCAGAAATGGGAATTATGGAGTTTGGATGGGTGGTATTGTATCAGATAAAAAGGATAGTTTCGTCACCAATCAAAAAATATTCACAACGCCTACAAGGGCAACCAATCCGGTCATATCAAACAAAAAGGCGATTTTCACAAACATGCTTTGGCTTAGTGGTACTTTCAACCATCCAAGTGGAGAAATCAAAAACTCGGTTTGGTTTGATGGTCTTTTCCAAATGGGTAGATTTGAATCAAGTTCGTTCAACCCTTATGTGAAGAGATATTCCGATAACTTGGAATTTCTAAAGGATGATTCTTGTATATGGGAAAATGGTAAGTTGGTGGATAGTGAGTTCTTCTTTTCTAAATGGAATTATGGACACTTCATATCGGGTACTGCAACAGGAATGATATGGAAGGATGGAATAGTAAATTATATGAACGCCTATAATATCTTTTGGGAGAATGGTGTTTGGAGAAACGGAAATTGGAATGGTTCTGCTTTTGAATATAGTGGAAAAGTCATAGATGGGTTCGCCAAGGAAATTCTAAACAGAGGAATTGAATGGAGTGGAACCAATTCTTGTCATGTATGGAATATATTCGAAACGGATGCGGATAAAACAAAGCTGGTAAACATAAGTAATAACCTCGACACTTTCTCGACCGATAATCAAGAGGACAGTGGTAATAATCCACCAACACTTAATGATGATCCAATCTTCTATAGTGATAAGGTAGGAACTGGAACAATAACATATACGATATTATACGATGGTGGTGCGCTTATTAATCAGAGTGGAATAGTTTGGGACGATGGTGGTGATCCAGGAATAAAGGTCGTAAATTTTGTCGTCAATGGATTGGTAGGAAGTACTATTTCTCCATATGACAATACTGCACCTAATCTAATACCTGTGATAAGCGGACCCACATCCAGCAAAACAATAACATTGCCTATATATGGTTCGATTGGAGTTGAATATTCGGTTTTAGGGTATGCGACAAACGAAGAAGGAACTGGTTATAACAAGAATATGCTGAAATTTCATTTTTCCGACATAAATAAGGTCACATATATATCACCTAAAGTAAATCAACTAGCAGAACTTATGGATATTACGGTGGATGCGTCATATTTATTAAACAACACGGGTTTTGCGGCACCAACAGAAGTAGGTGTTGTTTATTCATTGACAAATACGGATCCTAAGATTAATAGTCCCGGAGTAACTAAAAAACCGGGTGTATCATCCTTTTTAAACTCTTGGTCAACAGAGGCCACGATACAAAGTATTATAGCAATGTCATCTCTATCTCCTGCGAAAACTTATTATATAAGAGCATATGCGATTAACCAAGTTGGCGTTGGATATAGTGATATGTACTCGGTGACGGCAGGTATAGTCAAACCAACGGTTATTCTTTCGGTTCCGAATCCGATACAAACTTCAACAGGACAATATGTAGATCTATCGGGCTCTATTGGTTATACGGGAGGGTCGACAACATTGAAGAGAGGATTCGTATTCTGGAAAACCTCACTAAACATCACCAATATAAACAATCATCCCAACACATATGCTACTCTTACTGACTTTGTAAAAGTAGATGTGAGTGATGGCATAAACGCCTTCAACTCTTCGATTAGCAATCTTACACCAAATACTTCATATAGCGTAAAGGCGTTCGCGTATAGTTCGAGTGTGAATACTATTTTCGCATGGGATACAATAAACCCAATTACTAAGTTCGTGACCAAATTGAATCTACCATCGGTTAAAAACGGCGGATCTGCTTATTGGATGCAAAACGGTCCTTCCAATTTGAATTTTGCAACAGAAATTATAATGGTTGCATATGCAACATCGGGTGGTTATGTCGGTGCCATGGAAATTGGATTCGTGTATACGAATAATTATTCAAACTACCCAATTCCTACGGTTTCGGGAAACAATGGAAATATTGGAAAATTCTTTATAAGTTCGAATTCCATCGGAACTAGCGCAACGCAATTCGAGGTCAAGTTGACTGGATTGGTTCCTGGTCAAAAGTATTATTACAACGCATATGCAAAACACTCGACACTTACAGGAGTTGCTGATAAGAACATAACTACGATTGATGCTAATACTAATACATCTGTTTCGACGGTTGCGACCTTTACTACATCTGCAACTATTTTAATCACTATTAATCCAGGAGTGTATGAGTTGAATATTCCAGCTGGTAATATAACGATAAATAATGTAAACTCTACAATTCTAGAATATGGAATTATTTGTGTACTTGATTCTGTAAACACATCTAGTTCCGATTGGTGGCCGGGAAATATTATAATTGGAAATACAATGGGTCAGAATATTCCTGATCCGGTAGTAGCAGGATTTTTATTTTTCCCTTTTCCATTGTACCCACCCAATCATGATCCTAATATTCTTGTATCCAGAAAAATAAAAAACATTTTATTTAAAAATAGTAATGGAATTATTTCTAACACGGACAAGATTGGCAATCTTTTACCAAATACAAAATATAGAGCATACGCATATATTAAGAATGACTCAACAAGACAGATGACTACATATGATAGTACATATTCCAACGGGATATACACAAAAGTAGATGCTCTTACATTGGTGTCAAATGTTCTTAATTATATAAACCAATCGAGGATTTCTAATTACTATAAATTGGTGACTTATCTAAGTTCGACTTATCCAACTTCAAATGCAACTATGGCACAAAAAAATGTCGGTACTTATCAGACACGAGTTTTATTAAAAACGGAAGGTGTTCACATTGTTAATGGGACGGATGATATTGGTGGAAAGGGTTTCCAAGTTTCTAATTCATCTAGCTTTACAGAATTTGATACTTATCAATCTGGTTTGGTAAGTATGGTAGCAAATAGCAATGGATTAGGTCGTGGTGGTTTTACGATGAGTGTGCCTGATGGGGTAAAATCATTTTTAAATGGCAAAAAATACTCGTATAGGTCATTTTGGAATAATAGTAGCGGAACTAGCTATGGTGCCACAGCTTCATTCTACACTTGTCCTGTTATATCGGGAAATATTAACTGGACTGAAACAACTACAACTTCAACATTAAATCGAGTTACGACCGCTTATATCGATATTAATAATATAAAAATAAAAAACGTCGATGTTCCAATCGATTCGTATGGAGTAGTCTGGACTAGTGGTCTGAATACTTTCCCAGACGTTTCTATAGATCCTGTCAACCAATTCAATAAGTATATAATGAGCAACGGTCATTTTAGACATAGTACTGGTACTAGTATTGAAGATTATTATGGTGCTACTTGGCAGTCTCAAGGTGAGTCAGTGGTTGCGGACTTACCATTTTACGAATATCCATCTTTTATCGATAAAATTACTATTGGAAATAGCCCCACTACTACTGGTTACATGACGAATCCTGCGACTAGAACATTTTATGCACGAATTTTTGTAAGAGTAGTGGCAGGTGGAGATGATTCCAATAACACAAAATATTTATGGCATTATGGTGATTTATCTACTCATTCGGTTTCTGATCCAAATGCTTATAATAATCCATTAGATACTCCTGTAGTTAGTATTGGTAATGTTGGTGGTGGAAGTGGTACTCCGGTTAGTACATCATATGATTCGAGTGCTAATACTGGTACACCAAATACTGGTGGTGGAGGATTTGGATAGATGTAAATAAAACAAAGAAAGATTTTAATTTAATATATAGATAATGGGAATTTGGCGACAAAGAATCGAGGGAACTTGGCTGAGATGTACGGGTTTGAAGAAGTTTAGGATAATGAACCTAAACGGCGGTACCACTATGGACGACGAGATAACAGTTGTTTCGCTAAAGCACAAATACATAGACTTCTCATATACAAACAACACTGCCGATTATAATAATCTGATATTGCAGAGTAATATGAGTGGTGTTATGTATAATGATGTAGGTCTGAATATAGATTATGGAACAGATGTTTATTCATATATCATAGACTACTATTTCGGACCAGCAATAACATCTACCAAAAGCTTTATCGCGACAAAGAACTACCAATTCAAGACACACGTAGTAAACTTTGCGTATGTTGATGATCGTGCAAAATTAGAAGCCAATCTACGTATAAATACAACAGATTCGGGTGTAGTTCAAAAAAATCTAAAGCTCTATAATTCTGAGCTGAACTGTTTCAAAGGATCACTTGGTATAAATCCAAGCTGGGAGGACACCTATTTTTTCGATCCGCCTTATTATTCGAAAAACTTTGACACGAATCCTAAAAATCCACTTACACCAACTACGGTAATACTTTATTACTATTCTACGCCAAAGGAAGATACCGATTCTAAATTCTTCTCATATACCAATAAGCTGAAAAAGTCTTCGTTAAGAGTTGGTGGGAATACAACCGGATCATTTTACAAAATAGGTACGCAATCTGTTTATCAGGCTACTTATGGTATAAGTGGTGTGGAAGTAAACGAAACTGGGTGGAAAATACAAGGATATTCACCATTTTCTTATGACAATGATCCAAGTGTCGGCGACTATAGTTCTGGGATGGGTATTACAAACTCATATTCCGGTGTTATAACGAACAATAAACTTCAAAATAAAAGACCTTTGAAATATTGTGTTTTTGGAAAGGGATGGTATTATGATGATATGACTAACGAATATACTTGGTATCATTGTATCTATGACGATCCTAAACTAAATATGAACAACAACCCGGTGGGCGGAGACATGGGGTTTCAGGAATCAAGTGAGGGTTATATAGAAAACAACTATATCGCGAAATATATACCATTCCAAAAATTTAACCTTTCATTCTTATATGAGAACATAAGGACTGATAGTGGGATAAAAGTATATCTTTCACCTACTCTCCCTAATTCAACACCTTTAGAATCCAGTATTTACAGTGGTAATCTATATTATCCAACAACATACTACGTTCAGGGAACAACTGCATATGCCGACTTTTTGACAAGCGGTGGTAAATTAAGCTTAGTGGTCGGATCTTCTCAAATAAGTGCAGGAGGTCTTCCTAAGCGCGATGGGTCGACGTTTTCATTTGCGGATAAACTCAATATTTATGCACCTATTTCTGAACCAAATATTGATCTTGGAAATAAAAGGAGTACAAGTCTATTGGATCCACCGAATAGTGCCATTTCAAATAACATATTAGTGGATGACATGAGTACGAACTTGAGAGAGTTAAGGGTGAATATAACATTAAGACATACGTATATTGGTGACCTTGTAATAAACCTGCGAGCACCTAATGGGAAAGTAATAAATCTAAAGGCACAGGGTTCGGGAGAAGGTTTCAACGATCTTAGAAAGATAACTTTTACCACGAGTTCCAACTATACTAAGATGAGGGGTCTAAATTGGTGGCCAAGTGGTGTAGGTAATGGATATATATGGGATCCAATTGGAGTTCCTTTGTATTCAGGAAATAATATTGCAACTGCTGCCGCACCCTCTTATCCTTTAAGAGCACCATGGTTGCCTACTGCATTTACCCAATCAACTAGTTATAACTTCAATTGGAGTCAACTTAGAATTATTTCTGGATTGACTTTCCAAATGGATAAGTCAATCGGACAAGGATCTTCTCTTGAATTATCTAACGGTGGTGGGTTTAGTAATCTCATTGATACATCTCTGACATCGGAATCCATAGATTTTAGGTCTAATGTAAATGACTTAAAATACCTATTAAATGATGATAGCTCTTTTAATGGAACCTATTCTCTTTACATAAAAGATGCTGCGTCTGGTGATAGTGGAATGCTCGAAGATTGGAATATAGAATTCATATACAAAAAACTATACACTCCAATATTGTCGTTGACTCAAAGTGATCCAAATAATGTAGTAAATCCGGGTGCACCAAAGCAACAATATCTTTACGGACTTGAGGGAAATCAATATATTTTCATAGTAGGTGACAAAACTACGGTTCAGTTGGATCCGTATGCGGTGAGGAGGAGTTCGACAGGAGTAACATCATCGGTTTACGATTTAAAACCAACATTGAAGAATCTTAAAGTAGATGGTGGGTTTCATTCGGGAAACAACGAGCTTTATTCTGTAAATGACAAAGTATATGGTGATATTACGACAGTTTCTCAAAATCTGGTCCCGAATACTGTAAACACACAAAAAACTACGGTTTCTCCGACTTTTTCGGACTTTGGAAGTGGTGGTTTGAATACGTTCGAGTTGAATAACCCTATCGAAAATATATCTTATTCCACATATATCGGAACTGGAAATCTTAATAATCCATCGACACTTTCTCTAAAAGGAGTATCCGCTAAAATAGGAAATGGGAAATTCATGTCGGGAATATGGGAAAACGGTGCATGGAACAGTGGGTGGCGAAAAGATGAAAATCTTCAAGAATTCTACGATATAGACCAATTCTTTTCTTATAATCGGGATAAGACATGGAGATTCTCTATATTTGGATCACAAAATTCTACTTCAAAATTCTCAATTGGTGACAAAGTATCGATAGGAAACATAGTTGCCATAAACGTAAATGAAGAAAGAAAACTCATAAAAAACTATTTTACCATAGTAGCAAAAACAATAGATTCTATTTCTGTTGAATTTGATAGTGATTTCCCTATAAGAAGAATACAAATAGATTCGTCTTCGCATAGGATATATGTGACAAAGAATGTTTGGTTGAGTGGTGCCTTTTTAAATGGATACTTTACCGGAATATGGAACAACGGACTTTTTAAAGGATTTCCATATATAACAGAAATGTTCAACACACATTGGATAGACGGTAATTTCGAAGGTGGACATTTCCACTCTAGAAAGAAATCTATTAAATTCTCGAATACATATTTAGCAATGTATAAAACAATGAAAGTAGGTCTTATATTCGATGAACCACATCAACTTATCGATGGTGATATGGTGAATGTTTCTTCTACAATCACTATATTCGGTTATACTAAAGTACTTTCGGTTGTCGATGACTATAAAGTCATAGTTGATATTGACTGGAATCTATCAAAAGATCCGGACCACTATGGATCTCCGATAAACGGAATTGTATATACGAATATATCCACGGGACTTATACAGAACTTCAACTTTAATGCGAATAACGTATCACCGATAACATCTCTACAATCTATGGATAGTACACGGGTTTTTATGTATGATTCATGGATAGACGTAACGTTTGATAACGGAAGTGCTGTAAACATAGGAAAGCCACAATCGACAATAGATAATTCAATATCCGCATATAGCTATTCAGAAAACAATCTTTATGGATATCCAACATATGATGTGTTGTCGAGTGACGTTACCTTCAGAGATAGTTTTTCGGAAAAGGTAAGAAGTTATAGACTTGGATCTAAGTATAAAATCTACGATGATTATATAGGAGATGCCGGAAGTTTTGATGAGCATTTTGATACAACTGGTTGGGCAACAAAAAACGGTCGATATAGAATATATACACCACCATTTTATAAGACTAGAATAGTTGGTGAACAACTGCCTGCATCAAAAACCTTTTTGGATCAGGGATGGGTAATAAATGTCGATTCCGCGACAGGATCGGGGATTTCTTTTGAAAGGGCAACTGAGGCACTAAATGCGGAAGATGTTGGTGCTGGTAAAGAAATGAAAGTTGATTCTGTCGGAAAGGGCGGTGTTATCAACATACAACCGGCATATGGTGTTCCGAACAGAACAAATACGACAATCGATAGATTGAGATACACAATAGTAAAATTCGACCTTCTAAAAGTGTCTGCTCCGGATTTTATATTTGAGGATAGTTCTACCAAATATACCGAAACTTCAAAATACCAACCACTTATACACTTCAATAACCTGAACTACGCTACACGAAAGATATATACACCTGGTATTGGATTCAAGGATAAAATATTGGATAGTACTTATTTGCCAATATATAAAAACATAAATCACGCAGAGACCGAAAATATGACAAAAATGGAATACTTTTACAACAAAAGAAATCTATCTATGTCTCTTAGAGGAAACGGTTTAAATGGAGAAAATGTATCAGAGTTCATAATAGATAATATGGGTCTCTATGAAGTAGACATGATACCATTCTTCCAATATTTCAGCAATGGAAACATAAATAAAAGTGTTTCTATTCCTTACCAAGCAATCGCGCCATTGGTGGATTATGTTGAGAATGATTATTCATTGGTGGATAATAGTATATATGGATTGGATAGTTTTTATATATCACAACCAACCAATGAATCATATATATTAGGTGAATCTGCAGTGGCTGCGGCCGAACTTGCGGCCGAACTTGCGGCGGCTGCAGCGGCGGCCGAACTATCCGATCCGGCAGTTAGAACACAACCAGCTAATTCTACATTTGGTGCTACAGTTTTGACACCACCTTCGCAACCGGCACCACTATTGGCACCACACATACACTACTCATCCTTAACCTCAACCTCAACCTTCTTATCAAGTGCCACATTCACTGAATAATTAATCGATTTCTGTTTTATTTTTGACAATCAGAAGATATCCAGACTTACCGGGTTCGTTCTTAGAATGGTGACCCATCGAATCAACCTTTGTTTCATCACCTTCTAGTTTTATACCCGAAAGTTTTTGTTTACCTAAGATTCTTTTATCACCTTTACATGTATTGCACGGAGTCATGCCTACTTTTCCATGACCCGAGCAAAAAGAGCAAGCCTCACCTCTGTAGTCTTTGCCACTGCCTTCGCAGAAGTCGCATCCGTCATCAGCGTCAAAAGTTCTCAAAACATTACCATCGACATCCTTTATGACTATCTTGGAAGACAAATCTTTACCAGAACCAGCACATGATTTACACTTTACATATCTTTCGTATTCTACAGAACCATCAAAATCATCACCAACTTTTATTTGTATGTTTAAAACTTCAGAATCTCTAAACTTTTCTTTCTTACTTTTGACATCATCATATTCAAGCTCTGAGTTTATGTTGAACAGCTCGAAATATTCGTTGTAGTTATTTCCAAATTTGGATTTTAAATCATAGTCAACTCTTTCTTTCGAGCAAAGAATATCATATGCTTCAGTCAATTCTGCGAAAGTAATAGCATCACCACCTCGATCTGGATGATGTGTAAACGAAAGTTTGTAGTATTTTTTTTTGATTTCCCTTTCTGTCGAATTGTTAGTGACTCCTAATATCGAATAATAATTTTTCCCTAAATTCATCCCGCTATCATTTTTTCTATTTTATCACTGGCAACCTGTCCATCATCGTTCAGAACTATATCAATGACATACTCCGAAAAATCATCCTCAATCACGATACAATCCGACATTGATATGTATCGAACCAACGATTCTAATCCTTCTTTGTATTTTGTGATTATACCTTCTTTGTTGATGTAGTTCTTGTTAAATCCCATTTTTTTAGTTTTAGTCTTCTAGTCTATATTTTTTGTTTATATATACAGCTCTTCCTTTGGCTGCTCTTTTTTTATCGGTCGTTTTGATAAACTCTTTTCGTGATCTAAGATCTTTAATCATTTTGACTTTGTCCCACTTTCTTTTGAGCTTCTTCAACGCAGACTCGATTCCGCCTTTACCTACTTCTACTTCTAACATAATTTACATCTCCTTTCCTTTTAATACCGTATCTATCTTTAGGTCTCTAATAAAAGCAATCCTATCAGAACTCGACATCTTCTCAAATTCCGAATACTTCAGGTTAACACCCATTATCTCTAACGCGAATTCGACAAACTCAACCATCTTGTCGTTTTGAGCCGACCAAGAAAGACTTCCGGACCCATCTGTCACAAGATACGACCCAGGTGATCCTGTAGTAAGAGTTCCTAATGTATTTGAATATTGTGTTGCCATACTCTTTTATTTTTAAATTCCCAATTGTTTTAACTTTTCTTCTCTATTTATCATTTTCTATTCCATGCAGTAATAGTGTTGGTAATAGGGTCTCTGCCATCTTAGCCCAATGAACTCCTCTATTTCTTCAGGTAGTAGAGTACTCGGCATGAACGCACACTCGGATGCGTACAACCTTTTACCATCATAAAGAAAGTCTATTCTGAAGAAATCAATCTTTGTCCTTTCTGCGAACCTTTCTATTAGTTCATGCTCATGGTCCCAGTTTAGGTATGAGTTTTCCTTACCTATGAAGTCAACTCTTTCAAACTCGCTTTTTCCTGTTCTGAGGTCTACTATCAATGGTGATCCCCAGACGACGAACACTTTAAGCTCGTAGACAACGTTTATGAGTTCTTCTATTATTATTCCTCTCTCACACTCCTTCAACATGTCAGGTTCGTCAAATCGGGCGGTTTTGTTCAGACTTTCGTTTAGTTCTTTCAGACCCGTAGTGTCGTTTATCAACACGTTATCGGATTCTGACATATGTGCGGGTTTTGTGACAAAGCTGACGTGTTTGTTTAATTCTTCCTCACATATTTCGTTTTTGGTGTAAAGGTATAACTTGGGTACGTGGAAACCGATGTCTGCAAATTCCTTTTTGATGTTATATTTGTTGTAGAGATATCTTAACCTTTCGGAACTTATTGCTTTTCGTGACCTATTCATAGAATCGTATCCGTCTAAGCAGTCAAAAGTAACCATGAATTCTTTGTCTATGAATTCCACACCGTATTTTGGTACCCAGCTCATACCTCTAACAATCCCCTTTCACTTCCTTCAGGGTTTCCCAGGTCAATCAAGTATGACTCGTTTTCAAAATAGTTCACTTCTTCTATAGAAGAAAAAACCTCTTTGTTTATTTTAAGAATCCTGTCGAACATCTCTTGGTTCAGTATCGCGTGGTGAACCACGAATATGTTGATGTTGTATTCATTTGCGAACGATTTTAAGAGCGTTAGTATAGAATCTATACCCTCTATGTCAATAGATGAAAAAACTTCGTCTAAGAAGAGAATATTGATGTGTCTTTTGGTTCTGATAAGTTTTAAGTAAGCAATTAAAATGGCGATATTTACGCGTTTATTTTCACCGGTGCTCAATGAATCACTTTCAATCAAAGATCCAAATTGCCTAATCTCTGCAGTAAATGTTTCATCTAATTTAACACCGAACGGTATTCCCATCTTGCTAATGTTTTCACCAATGAAATGGTTTAGGGGCTTGATAATACCCGCGATAATAGACTTCTTAACGCCGTCTTCACCAAATATTCTGTTAAGTTCTTTGTAGAAAAGCTCTTTGTCTTTGCTTTCTGTGATATTGTCTTTGCTGAAAGACTTTTTTTGCTCCAATTCTTTGATAGAGTTTTCGAACTCTTCGATGTTCGGAGATGCCTGCTTGGATTCTTGGTCTTTCTTTTTGGTAAGCTGCTCGATCTGTGCCTTGCAGTTCTTCAAGAAATAGCTCATGTCGTTGAAGGTGGTCGTAGTTGTTCCCGCGATTTCCTTCAGCTTTGTCTGCCTTTCTTTGATAGTGTTGATATTCGCTTCGATTGTCGACTTTACTTCTTCGAACTTAGCTTTCTTCTCTACAAGAGAAGCTCTCAGAGAATTAAAGTGATCAGAATCAAAATCTGTTCCACAAGTGGGGCACTTCCCGGAATCATAGAGATCAATTTCTCTCTGAACGTTCTTAATGTCGTTCTGAACCGTGATATATTGTTTTTTCTCCGCATCTATTTCTGTTATTAGCTGTTCTTCTTTTTCTTTGATCTTGTCGACCCTTTCTTTTAGTGCTTTATAGTCTTCTTTTTTGGAAGACATCTGTGTCATAAGGTCGTCGATATCCGATTGTATGTTAAGCTTTTCTTTCTGAACTGTCCTTTCTATAGACTTCTGAATTGAATCTATCGATTCTTCGAGCGTTCTTATCTCGGAATCCAAAGAAGCCATTCTTGTCTTGTTGGATTTGTTTAGGTCTTTGAGTATGCCGTTAAGTATATTGATTACTTCAAGGTTGAAAAGTTTATCTAATAAAATTTTTTTCTCATCATTTGAAAGTGATATAAAATTTTTAAATGAGTCGATACTCATACTGATAAAAGATTTGAAAGTCTCGACATCCATCCCGACATATTTCTCGATTGCATCGTCGATATTTGATTTCCCAGCTCTTTCGTTAAGAATTCCATTCTCAATGAGTTGTAATTTATTTGGTGATAGACCTCGACATATCTCAACATCGACACCATTGGAGTTGAATTTTATACCGACCTCCATATCGGTTCGGTTTATTCTATTTGGTAGAGTTGATAGAGTAGACCATTTTTTCTTTCTACCGTTCTGAACTTTTCCATATAGAGAAAATTCCGCACTTTCCATAAAGGTGGATTTACCCTGACCATTGTTACCCATCAATAGTATCAACTTACCAGAATCCTTATCAAATTTTATAACCTGTGGTGCATTACCATAAGATTTGAAGTTTTTTATAGATATTTCCGATATTATCATATAC
>Ga0247722_10000737_pt1 | contig 19078 bp, 13 predicted proteins | sample MSEWelMarce3H_FC_FD_189094 | JGI IMG/M metagenome (GOLD analysis project Ga0247722, IMG submission 189094) | Subsurface sediment microbial communities from gas well in West Virginia, United States - MSEEL Well Study Marcellus 3H_FC | ecosystem: Environmental > Terrestrial > Deep subsurface >... | reverse complement strand
CATCCACGCCATTCACGTATTGTTTCGGTCGAGATTCATATTCTCCTTTACTAGAAGGCTCTCTAACTACAGCAGGAACTATTTCAATTTCTGCACCAGAAATTTCATCGATAATTGGTGTTTCTTCTAATTCTTCTTCATCTACCAAAGTAGTTAAATCAATATCTTCTGAAATAGGTTTAACACGTAATGGGTCACCATCAAATTCAGGGTCGGCAAAATTATCTGTAGCGTTTCTGAAATCAAGAATAGTAAAATACATTTTTCCAAACTCTTCGTTAATACGCGTTCCACGACCTACAATTTGCTTAAATTTTGTCATTGAATTGATATTCGCATCTAATACAATAACTTGACAAGTTTGTGCATCTACTCCTGTAGTCATTAACTCAGATGTGGTAGCAATAACAGGATATTTTTCTTCAGGATTAATAAAGCTATCTAGTTCTCGTTTTCCTTCTTCATTATCCCCAGTAATTTGCATCACGTACTTGTAGTTTTCTGCAACTAAATCCGCATTATGTCTTGCAATAGCGTTTCGCATACGTTCTGCGTGGTCAATATCTACACAAAAAATAATGGTTTTGGCAAAACGATTGAATCCCTTTAGATATTCAGTAACTTTTTTGGCAACGATGTCTGTTCGTTCTTCAATTACTAAACTACGATCAAAATCCTTTCTATTATAAATTCTATCTTCAACCGCATTTCCTTCTTTATCCGTTTTTCCATGTTCAGGTCTATAACCTTCTGCATCTACATTTAAACCAATTCGAACCACTTTGTAGGGTGCTAAAAATCCATCATCAATTCCTTGTTTTAAAGAATAGGTATAAACAGGTTCTCCAAAATACTCTGTGTTACTGGTCTCTTTGGTTTCTTTAGGTGTAGCAGTTAAGCCTACGTGTGTAGCATTTTTAAAATAAGTCAAAATTTCTCTCCAAGCACTATCATCTTTGGCACTTCCACGATGACACTCATCAATAATGATTAAGTCAAAAAAGTCGGGTGAAAATTGTTTATACGCATTTGCTTCTTCATCATTACCCGATAGCCCTTGATATAAAGCTAAATAGATTTCATAACTTTTATCAATCATTCGGTTTTTAACAACCGTCATTTTATCCTTAAAATGTTTAAAATCACCGCGTTTGGTTTGGTCAATAAGTGCTGTTCTATCCGCTAGAAATAAAATTCTTTTCTTAGCACCACTTTTCCATAATCGATGTATAATTTGAAAGGCAGTATAAGTTTTACCAGTACCAGTTGCCATAACTAACAAAATTCTATTTTGTCCGTTAGCAATAGCTTCTACAGTTCTATTAATGGCGTTTTGTTGGTAATATCTTGGTTTTCTTCCTGAACCATCTGAAAAATACTTTTGCAAAGCTATTTTCTCTCCTTCTAATGTTACAATGCCTTTATATTGTTTATATTTTAACCATAACTGATCTGGAGAGGGAAAATTCTCTAAAGTTAATTCGGTTTCAATAGATGAGTCAGTTGCTGTTCTGTCGTGGTATATAAATCCATCACCATTACTACTAAATACACTTGGAATATCTAATATTCTAGCATAATTCAAAGCTTGTTGAATTCCAGCACGAACAGAATGTTTGTTGTCTTTAGCTTCAATTATGGCAATTGGATTATCTTGAAAATATAAAATATAATCGGCTCTTTTACGCTCACCACGAGCTGTCAATTTACCACGAACGTATATTTTACCATCGGTAAAGCTTACTTCCTCAAGTACTTGGGTATGCAAATTCCATTTTGCATTTTTAAGAGCAGGGGTAATAAATTTTGAACAAATATCACGTTCTGATAATTTCTTTTTATCAATCATACAAATTACTTTGAATTTCCCAAACCTACTAAAAAAAACAATGCCATCCAATAGTCTAAGACGAGAAAAGAAGGTGCCTGTTGCGGCGCAGTGCAGTAGCAAGTGTTCATTGAGTTGTAGGGTTTAAGTTTTCAAATATTATAAAAAAGAAATGAAATTTCCAAAAAAAACATAAAAAAAACTCCCTACCATACAGCAGGGAGTAAAAACCACATTTTTTGAACAACAAAGGTTATTTTTACTAAAAACGGGGCAAATCGCCTAGGCGTCAACCGCTCGGGCAAGAGCTAATCCACTTCTAAAATGTGCAACACATTATAGGCACCGTTGTTGAGCAAATACTTCATGCCGTTAACCTCCTGGAAAAAAGCAAGCAACAACACATAAATACCCACACCAGTTCCACTAGGCACCGTAGTAGGTGTCAACACCGGAGTAAGCAAGGAAGGTGCCAACGGAAATTCCAACTCAGGGCTCAAAGACAAACTCGAAGCACCAGTAGCAAAATCCAAGCGCAAAAACCCCGATTGCATACTAAAATGTGTAGCACCTTCGGGCGCTCGCAACTGCTCTAATGGGCTAAACGACGTAAAAGTAACCACACCAGTACTCGCAGTAACTGTGATTCCCGCATTTAAAACCGTGCCTAGCGGGGCTTTAGCATTAAAATCAAAGCCCTTTAAAAGCTGTTTCGCCGCATCGCTCGTTAACCCCTCGGCAACATTTCGGTCGCCCCTAGCACTCACACTGTCCAGGTTCTTCACCTGACCCATAACTTTCACCAGCCTACTCGACAACTTCGCGTCTTTCGCCTTAAAAACCATCGGACCCAAAGCGTTGCGCAACAACTTCGCAGAATTGGCTAAGTGGCCAAACTCCCTTCCGTTCTCTCGCGTTCGCGCAAATGCAGGATCATTCATAATGCGGTTTTTACTTACACCCCCTTTGGTGCGCACATAGTACCCATCGGTACCCTTGTAAAAGGTAAGATCTTCCATCGTACCTTCTAACTTAATTAGGCTTCTTAATTTTGCCATGCTAAAAAATATTTAATGATTAATAGCACAAAAGTAGAAAGCAATCAAAAGCGTCAAATTCAATTTTGCCTATTGTGAATAAAATAGCGCTTTGTGAATAAAATAGCCAGTAATGCAAAAAGAAACACATAATGCCATAATTGCAAAAATAAGCGCCTAAAATACTGAAATACAACAAGTTAAAAACAAGAATACCACCAGTCAAAAACACACAAAACCCCACCCGAGTGTATGCGGAGTGTATGTAGAGTGTATGCAGAGTGTATGCAGAGTGTATACCGAGTGTATGCCAGAAGTATACATAAGGTATAGCATCGATAAGCAAACCATACGCAACAAATTTTCAACAAAACAGCCCAGCGTATTTCTTCATCATCGTATTAATAAACAAAAAATAGCCAAAAAAGTAGAGCTACTAAGGTTATTTTAATATTTCATTAACACAGTGAGTTGTTAATAACCTCTGGATAACTAGATAGTTATAATTAAAAAGAGTTTTATAAATTTGTAATCTCCCAATTTTTACAGAAACATGCAAAATGAACACCTGTTGTAAAACAGCTTCATAATGCAAGTTAATAACCAACTAAAAATTAAAGAAGCCACGTTGCTTCGGTTTTAAAAAATGAAATTAGGATTAAGAATTTGTATTAGAACATCAGACATTATAGCAATAGAAGAATGCTCTCCAAGAACCGCATCATCCTGTATGAGCGATATGAAAGCTCTTTTCAAAAAAAATCACAGAAGATACCGCATCACCTTCAAAGAATACGCAGAATACCGCGGCATCCCACTAGATGACCTAACCCCCTACCGCAAATAACCCACAATAACTTATTACTTATCCCTAATCCCTTTTTACTTTCAATCCACTTTGTCAAGCTGTCAAGCATCTCTTTAGGTTTGCTAATCGTTGCGTTTAAATTTTTAAACATATAAGTCATATAAGCTGTTATAAGTTGTATTGCGTAGAAGTAAGTTCAAGTTCATAAAAGGAAGGTATTCGATTGTAAATCGTAACACTGAATAATTTCACGCCCTGTTTGTCATGCTGACGTAAGGAAGCATCACATTATCTTTATAACACTCCATATGCTGTCAAGCATCTTTATGTGACTTCTCGTTCCTCGAAGTGACAAACTAGACGTAGACTTTATATGAACTATATAAGTGCAACGCCTCAACACAATCCAACTTAAACTAACTTATATGACTTATATGGTTTAAAAATAAGTGCAACGCCTCAACACACCAACTTAAATTAACTTATATGACTTATATGGTTAAAAAATAAGTGCAACAACGAATGTTGAACAACGAACAACGAATGTTGAAATGGAATAAGTAAACCTGAACACTGATACTTAACAGCCCTTGTGCCCCTTTGTGCCTACCTCGTGCCCCTTGTGGTTTAATGAACAACGAATGTTGAACAACGAACAACGAATGTTGAATTGGAATAAGTAAACCTGAACACTTTTTAATTTTTAATTTTTAATTTTTTTTCACTCCCATCTCCCAACTTCCCACTCCCATCCCATTAAAAAAAAATCCCTATCTTAGTCCAAACAAAAAACCAATCTTATGAAAAAAACACTTCACCTTTGTCTTGCACTAGTAAGTATTCTATTCCTACAAAGTTGCCAGCAAAAAGCCACACCAGCAGCAAACGACTACTTTGCTCAGAGTAATGATACCATACAAAACGGAGGTATAAAAATGATTCCGATTACCACGCCAAAAGGCACGTTCAACGTATGGACGAAACGCGTTGGTAACAACCCAAAAATTAAAGTATTGTTGTTAAACGGCGGACCCGGAGCGACACACGAGTATTTTGAATGTTTTGAAAACTTCTTACCAGCCGAAGGCATCGAATTCATCTACTACGACCAAATAGGTTGTGGGAATTCCGACAATCCAAACGACGAATCCATGTGGGATTTAGCCCGTTATGTAGAAGAAGTAGAACAAGTGCGCATTGCCTTAGGACTAGACGAAACCAACTTCTATTTACTAGGTCACTCGTGGGGAGGAATTTTAGCGATGGAATACAGTTTAAAATACCAAAAACACATGAAAGGACTCATCATTTCAAACATGATGTCAAGCTGCCCAGAATATGGAAAATATGCCGACGAAGTCTTAGCGAAGCAAATGAACCCAGCCGTGTTAGCCGAAATTGAAAAGATTGAAGCGGCAAAAGATTTTGCTAACCCAAGATACATGGAATTGTTGATTCCTAATTTCTACGAAAAACACATTTTACGCTTTCCGGCAAAAAACTGGCCAGAACCAGTAAACCGTTCGTTTGCAAAAATGAATCAATCACTATATGTTACGATGCAAGGCCCAAGTGAATTTGGCGTAGCAGGAAAACTAGAACAATGGGATAGAAAAGGTCAGTTAAAAGACATCGCTATTCCTACCCTAGTCATTGGCGCACAACACGACACGATGGATCCAAAACACATGGAAGAAATGGCAAAACTTACTCCAAAAGGCACCTATTTATATTGCGAAAATGGAAGCCACATGTGTATGTATGACGACCAAAAAACGTATTTTAAGGGACTAATTTCGTTCTTGAAAAAGTAAGGAACACAAAGTCTCACGAAGTTTACACAAAGTTTCACAGTGTCAAGCATCTAAACCACAAAGCACACAAGGAAAGCACAAGGTTCACTAGAATTTTGTGCTTTCTTTATTTGATCAAACTATACGTTGATTTATTAGCCACCGAACACTGTGACTGTGACTGAGACTGCGACTGAGACTGACCACTTTCAACACCCAGTTTGTCATGCTGACGTAAGGAAGCATCACATTATCCTTATAACACTCCATATGCTGTCAAGCATCTTTATGAGACTTCTCGTTCCTCGAAGTGACAAACTAAACGTTGATTTATTAGCCACTGAACACTGAACACTCCACACTGAACAATGAACACTGACCACTTTCAACACCCAGTTTGTCATGCTGACGTAAGGAAGCATCACATTATCTTTATGTGATTTCTCGTACCTCGAAATGACAAACGAGACGTAGACTTTATATGAACTATGCTAAGTGCAACGCCTCAACGCAATCCAACTTAAAATAACTTATATGACTTATATGGTTTAAAAAATAAGTGCAACGCCTCAACACAATCCAACTTAAACTATCTTATATGACTTATATGGTTAAAAAATAAGTGAAACGCCTCAACACAATCCAACTTAAAATAACTTATATGACTTATATGGTTTAAAAAATAAGTGCAACGCCTCAACACAATCCAACTTAAACTATCTTATATGACTTATATGGTTAAAAAATAAGTGAAACGCCTCAACACAATCCAACTTAAACTATCTTATATGACTTATATGGTTAAAAAAAAATGAAACAACGAACTATGAACAACGAACAACGAATGTTGAAATGGAATAAGTAAACCTGAAAACTTCCCACTCTCCTTCAACGTCTCGTTTGTCATGCTGACGTAAGGAAGCATCACATTATCCTTATAACACTCCATATGCTGTCAAGCATCTTTATGAGACTTCTCGTGCCTCGAAGTGACAAACTAAACGTTGATTCTCTATGAACTATGCTAAGTGAAACGTCTCAACGCAATGCAACTTATACTAACTTATATGACTTATATGACTTATATGGTTAAAAAATAAGTGCAACAACGAATGTTGAACAACGAACAACGAATGTCGAAATGGAACAAGTTAACCTGACCCGAGGCGAAGCCGAAAGGAGCGAAGCTAAACTTGAAACTTGAAACCTGAAACACTCCCCACTTCTCACTCCCCACTCCCAACTCCCAACTTCCATCTTCCCACTCCCCACTTAACACTAAACACCCCCTCGTGCCCCTTGTGCCTCCCTTGTGCCCCTTGTGGTTAATCAAACAAAGTGCAACGCCAAACAACTTGTTCAAAAATTCTAATTTCTAATTTCTAAATTCTAATTTTTAAAAGTATCTTTGCTTTTTTTAAAATCGATACAAAAATGCGTATATCATACAATTGGTTAAAACAGTTCATTAAAACCGATTTAAAATCTGAAGAAATTGCCGACATACTAACCGACTTAGGTTTGGAAGTGGAAGGTGTTGATACCTTTGAAAGTTTAAAAGGCGGATTACAAGGCGTGGTAGTAGGTCATGTACTTACGTGTGAAAAACATCCTGATGCCGATAAATTAAAAATCACCACAGTAGATTTAGGCGATGGCAACGCACCCGTACAAATTGTATGCGGAGCGCCTAATGTAGCAGTAGGGCAAAAAGTACCCGTAGCCACTATAGGGACTAAATTGTTTGACAAAGAAGGAAACGCATTCGAAATTAAAAAAGGAAAAATACGCGGACAAGAAAGCCACGGTATGATTTGTGCCGAAGACGAACTAGGATTAGGCGAAAGTCACGATGGTATTATGATTCTTGACGCAGCATTACAACCGGGAACTCCCGCAGCTAAAGTATTTGATATTGAAACCGATGAGGTATTTGAAATAGGACTTACCCCTAACCGTGCCGATGCGATGTCCCACATGGGCGTAGCGCGCGATTTGAGAGCAGGTTTGTTGCAACGAGGAACATCTTCTGAGTTCATTACGCCATCCGCTAGTAATTTTAATGTAGAAAAACGCACCTTAAAAATAGACATAACAGTAGAAGACAGTAAATTAGCACCGCGTTATTGTGGCGTAACCATTTCTGGAATCACCGTGAAACCGTCGCCAAGTTGGTTGCAAAATAAATTAAAAGCCATTGGGTTAACCCCAAAAAACAATGTAGTTGATGTTACCAATTATGTATTACACGAATTAGGGCAACCATTACACGCCTTTGATGCCGCAAAAATTGAAGGCAACAAAGTAATCATCAAAACCGTTGCTGCAGGAACTAAATTTGTAACGCTAGACGACGTAGAACGCACCTTACACGAAGAAGACTTAATGATTTGTGATGCAAACGGACCGTTGTGTATTGCAGGGGTGTTTGGTGGAAAAACATCGGGCGTTTCAGAAGAAACAACTACAATTTTCTTAGAAAGTGCCTATTTTAATCCGGTTGCCGTGCGCAAAACCGCTAAAAGACATACCTTAAGTACTGATGCCTCTTTCCGTTTTGAGCGAGGTGTTGACCCATCGATTACCGAATATGCCTTAAAGCGTGCTGCCTTATTAATTCAAGAAGTGGCGGGTGGTGCAATCACATCGGATATTATTGATGTGTATCCAAAGAAAATAGAAGACTTTAGCGTGTTCATTCATTTCCAAAAAGTGAACCGCATTATTGGTGAAGAAATAAAACCAGAAACCATTAAAAAAATATTGGCTTCATTAGACATAAAAGTAAACTCTATTTCCGATGCCGGTTTAGGGTTATCCATTCCGTCGTACCGTGTAGATGTTACCCGTGAAATTGATGTCATTGAAGAAATTTTAAGAGTGTATGGATATAACAATATAGCCATACCAGAAAAATTAAATGCTACGATATCAAATTCGCCACGCACTGCAGAGTTCAACGTGCAAAATACCATTGCAAACCAATTGTGTGCTTTAGGCTTCAATGAAATGATGGCCAATTCACTAACCACTACCGATTACATTGCGTTGTCGAGTCAGTTAGATGCCAATCAAAACGTGATCATGTTGAATCCGTTGAGTAACGATTTAGCAGCAATGCGTCAATCGTTATTGTTTTCAGCTTTAGAAGCAGTAGCATTCAACAACAACCGCAGAAGAAGCGATTTAAAATTGTTTGAATTTGGTAAAACCTATCACAAAACAGCAGACGGCTACCAAGAAGACAAACACCTTACGTTAACCGTTACCGGAAATAGAAGCGCTGAAAGTTGGACAAAACCCCAAGAAAAATCAGACTTCTTTTTAGTGAAAGGATATGTAATGGCAGTATTAAGCCGATTAGGCATCGATCAAAAAGTAAACAGTTTACCGTTTGCTAATGATGTGTTTGCCGAAGGATTAGCCTTAGCCATTGGAAAAGAAATCATTGTAGAATTTGGAACCATTAAAAAATCAATCCTAAAACACTTCGACGTCAAACAAGAAGTCGTGTTTGCTGATTTTAATTGGGACAAATTACAAAAATACATCACTACTAAAATCAAATTCACCGACATTCCTAAATACCCAGAAGTGCGTCGTGATTTTGCTTTATTAGTAGATGAAAACGTTGCGTTTGAACAAATCTTTACCATTGCAAAACAAACCGAAAAAAGTGTATTGAAAGACGTTAATCTGTTTGATGTGTACCAAGGCGCTAACCTACCCGAAGGAAAAAAATCGTATGCCGTAAGTTTCATTTTACAAGACGATTCAAAAACCCTTACCGACACGCAAATTGATAAAATCATGAGCAAGCTTCAAAGTAATTTTGAAAGCCAGTTGGGCGCGAGCTTGAGGTAGTGTTCAGTTTTCAGTTTTCAGTTATCAGTTGTCGGTGGTCAGTTATCAGTAGGTCAAGTTTACATTTCAACATTCGTTGTTCCTAAATCGTTGTTCGTTGTTCATAAAGGAATCAACGCCCTGTTTGTCATGCTGACGTAAGGAAGCATCACATTATAGTGAACTTTGTGCCTTCTTTGTGTACTTTGTGGTTAAATGATTATTTACCATATAAGTCATATAAGTTAATTTAAGTTGTATTGCGTAGAAGTAAGTTTAAGTTCATATAAGGTAAGTATTCGATTGTAAATCGTAATACTGAATACTAAATACTGAACACTCCCAACTCCCATCTCCCATCTCCAAACTCCCATCTCCAAACTCCCATCTCCAAACTCCAAACTCCCATCTCCCATCTCCCAACTCCCATCTCCCAACTCCCATCACCCCCCTCCAAACTCCCCTCTTGTCTTTTTCCCCAAAAATCACTATTTTAGCACCATGATAAAAGTCGTACTCATTGGTTCCGGGAATGTAGCGCAGCACTTAATACAAGTGTTTTTGCAGGCTCAAGAAGTAGATTTGGTGCAAGCGGTAGCTCGTAATCCAAGTCACCTAGCGGCATTGCTTCCAATGGATAAAATCACGAATGACTATCAAAAAATTTCCGAAGCTGACGTTTATATTGTAGCGGTGTCAGATGATGCTATTGCTGAGGTAGCCGCCCAATTACCGTTTAACAACAGACTGGTAGTGCATACTTCGGGATCTTCGGATATTTCCGTAGTACAAGACAACAATAGAAAGGGCGTGTTTTATCCGTTACAAACCTTTACCAAAGGCAAGGCAATTGATTTTGCTGAAATTCCTATTTGCATCGAAGTACAACACGAAGAAGATTACCAACTTTTAGAAAAATTAGGGCATTGCATTGCACAAAAAGTAGTGGCACTTTCATCTGAACAACGCAAGAGTTTACATGTTGCCGCCGTGTTTGTATGTAATTTTGTGAATCATTTGTACCACATTGGGCACGAAATTTGTACAGAACACGACATACCGTTTGAAGTACTGTATCCGTTAATTCAGGAAACCGCTCGTAAAATTGAGTCCCTTGCGCCTAGTGCGGCACAAACGGGTCCGGCGGTGCGCAACGATAACCATACCATAGAAATACATTTAGATTTCATAGAAAATACCGAATACAAAACAATTTATCAATTACTCACACAATCGATACAACATGTCAAAAAGTTATAAAGAAATCATGAACCAAATTACCACCTTCGTCTTTGATGTCGATGGGGTATTAACCGATGGCACCATACACGTAACGCCAACTGGTGAAATGTTGCGCAACATGAACATTAGAGACGGTTATGCTATGAAAGCCGCACTTGAAAATGGATATACCGTATGTATTATTTCGGGCGGAAGCAATGAAGGAGTACGAGTACGATTGCGCAATTTAGGCATCACCGATATTTATTTGGGCGTACCCAATAAAGTAGAAACCTTCAAGGAGTTCACCGATATCTATGGCATTGCTCCAGAAAACGTATTGTATATGGGCGATGACATTCCAGATTATCACGTAATGCAATTAGTAGGACTACCTACCTGTCCACAAAATGCCGTTCCAGAAATCAAAGGCATCTCCAACTATGTATCACATATCGAAGGCGGAAAAGGCGCTGTGCGCGATGTCATTGAACAAGTAATGAAAGTACAAGGCAAATGGATGGAGCATTTTGATGCGAAGTTTGATTGATGAGGGAAGATGGAAGATGGAAGATGGGAGATGGGAGATGGAAGATGGAAGATGGAAGATGGGAGATGGGAGATGGAAGATGGAAGATGGAAGATGGAAGATGGGAGATGGAAAAACTTTGTGAAACTTTGTAATTGACTTTGTGTGACTTTGTGTTACATAATAAACCCTACAAGAGATGCTTGACAGCATGACAAACCGAGGAAGTGTTCAGTTGCAGTAATCAGAAAACACACTTTTATGAACTTTAATTAACTTACACGCAATATAACTTAAAATAACTTATATGACTTATATGGTTAAAAAAACAATAAAAAGATGCTTAACAGCATGACAAACTGGGTGTTGGTTTTATTAGCCACGGATTAAAAGATTAAATGGATTAAATTGAACAATGAATGATGAACACGGAACAACGAATGTTGAAATGGAATAAGTAAACTTTGAACCTGAAACCTGACCCGAGGCGAAGCCGAACGGAGCGAAGCTAAACTTGACCCGAGGCGAAGCCGAACGGAGCGAAGCTAAACCCGAAACCTGAAACCTGAAACCTGAAACCAGAAACCCGAAACCCGAAACCCGAAACCTGAAACAAAAATAAATGAAATACTTAAAACTCATAAAATACCAAAACCTACTCTTGCTTGCCACGATGCTATTGGTATTTCGATATTTATTTTTAACGCAATCCTATATTGATTTAGCACTAACCGATTTCAACTACTTACTTTTAGTGTTGTCAACGGTTTGTATTGCTGCAGGTGGTGCTGTAATGCAACACATTGTAAATCAGGAAGAGGATGAGATCATTCATTCACAAAGTAGATTGGTAGGTAACACAATTACTGAAACAAGTGCTTATAATTGGTACATTGGTTTAACCATTGTTGGTGTGGGAATTGGTTTTTACTTGGCGAATGTGATTTACAAACCCACCTTTGCTTCCCTTTTTGTATTGGTTGCTACCCTACTCTATGTTCAAGCCACCAACCTGAAACAAATTCCGTTTATCAATAATTGCATCACTGCGCTATTAGTAGCCATACCCATTGTAACTATTGCCTTGTTTGATGTTTTTCCGGCTACTGATGCTACTAATAAAGTGCGCATGGGTGAAGTGTTTGGTATTCTGATTGATTATGCTATTTTTAGTTTCTTTTTGGTACTACTCAAAGAACTGGTTAACGAATTGAAAAACAAACAAAGCGATGAAATGATAGGCAATACTACCCTTGCCACACGTTTAGGGCTTCTAAAAACAAAAATAATTGTAGGAGTGTTCGTTATACTTATTCTTGCTATGATACTGTATTACTGCAAGAACTATTTATTTGAATTAAACCTAGCCTTATATTATATTTTAATTACTATGCTAGGGCCGCTTTTACTTGTAGGACTGAAATTAATCAACAGTACGAGCGCTAAAGAATTTATAGTATTGAATCGCGTACTTCAATTTGTATTGATTACTAGTCTGTTTTCCATTGCCGTTATAATTTACTCCATTCAACATGCTTAACGAAATTGTACACCATAAAAACATTATATTAGCTTCGGGTTCACCCAGAAGGCAACAGTTTTTTAAAGACTTGGCTATACCGTTTACTATTCGGTTAAAAGAAATTGAGGAAGTATATCCCAATCATTTAAAAGCGGAAGAGATTACTAATTATTTAGCCGAACTAAAAGCAAATGCCTTTGAAAATGAACTGGCACAAAACGATGTATTAGTAACCTCTGATACTATTGTTTGGCTCAACGGCACAGCATTGGGTAAACCAAAAGATCCTGCCGATGCCTTTTCTATGTTACAAAAATTATCGAATCAAACCCACGAAGTCATTACGTCGGTTTGTTTGAAATCTATAGAAAAAACCGAAGTGTTTCATTGTGTTACAAAAGTTACCTTTGCTACACTATCTGATGCCGCCATACAGTATTATTTAGACCAATACCAACCTTTTGATAAGGCCGGAAGTTATGGCATACAAGATTGGATTGGGTTAATAGGTATTTCAAAAATTGAAGGATCGTATACCAATGTGGTGGGATTACCTACCGAATTACTGTTTAAAAAATTAATAGCCTATGTTTAAGTTAGTTGAAAATCCGTATTTACATGAAGAAATTGGAACGTTAATCGTACTGGTTTTATATTTCATTTTTAGAATAAGCAGTACAAAGATTGTCCGAAAATATGCTAAAAGTAATTCGATATTAGAGCACCGAACAAATTTGGTCGTAAAATACATTCATTTACTCATCAACATCTTGGCTTTTGCTTCAATCGTCATCATTTGGGGAGTAAAGAAAGATCAAATCTTGTTGATTACCTCTTCGGTATTTGCCGTAGTGGGTGTGGCATCGTTTGCCCAATGGTCTATATTGAGTAATATTTCTGCGGGAATCATCATCTTTTTTTCCTATCCGTTTAAAATTGGTGATAAAATAAAGATTCACGACAAAGATTTTCCGGTGGAAGGTGAAATTATGGATGTAAAAGCGTTTTATATTATTTTACAATCGAGTGATGACGAACTCATTACGTACCCTAACAACCTGTTGATGCAAAAAGGAATATCGGTGATTTACAGAGTTGCAGAGGAAAAAGAATTTTTTGATTAAATACTAATTAGCATGCTGAAAAAATATACATTACTCGTACTCCTTTGTTGCTCGACCCTTCTATGGGCTCAAGCACCACAGAAACTCAATTCGGTTGATATTTATGAGCAACTACAAAAGCTCAACTTCTTAGGAAAAGTATTGTATGTAGCGGCGCATCCAGATGATGAGAACACCAAATTAATTACTTATTTTTCGAATCAGTATCATGCGCAAACTGCCTATTTGTCGTTAACCCGAGGTGATGGCGGTCAAAACTTAATTGGTACCGAACTTAGAGAGAAATTAGGCGCCATTCGTACACAAGAATTATTAGCCGCACGAAGAATTGATGGTGGCGAACAGTTTTTTACCCGTGCGAATGATTTTGGTTTTTCAAAAGAACCGAATGAAACCTATGCCATTTGGAACAAAAACGAAGTATTAGAAGATGTGTTGCAAGTAATTGAAACCTTTCGCCCCGACATCATCATCAATCGATTTGCACACAACACGCCTGGATCTACTCACGGCCATCATACCGCATCGGCACAATTGAGTTTAGAAGCCTATGCCCTAACTCCTTATCAGCCAAAAAGAGTGTTTTTTAATACTTCATGGTGGTTTTACGGAAGTCAGGAAGCCTTTGAAGCAGCCGATAAATCCAATTTAGTGGCGATCAATTCCAATGTGTTTTATCCGCTGAAAGGAAAAAGCAATAATGAAATTGCTGCATTAAGCCGAAGTCAGCATAAATGTCAAGGCTTTGGAACACTAGGTTCACGAGGAGAAGAAACCGAATATTTAGAATTATTAAAAGGTGATTTACCGAAAAACAGTTCGATATTTGAAGGCATTGACACCACTTGGAATCGCGTAGCAGGCGGAAAAGAAATTGGAACCCTACTCTATGCAGTGGAGAAAAACTTCAACTTTGAAAACCCATCGGTGCATATTCCTAATTTAGTAGCCGCCTACAATTTGATTCAAAAGCTGGAAGACAGCCATTGGAAAGCGATAAAAAGCAAACAAATTCTGAAAATTATAGAAGCCTGCAGTGGCTTATTTATGGAAGCGGTTGCAGATACCGAAACTACTACAAAAGACAGCAAGTTCAACCTTACTTTTGAAGTCATAAATAGAAGTGCTTCAACCGTTAAATTAGTAAATGTTAGTGCGCTGAATATTCAAGAAGCCACTAAAAATGTAGTTTTAAAGAACAATGAAAAGCTCAATTTTCAGTTTAAAGATTGCGCTATAGCAAGCACTTCCGATTATTCCAATCTGTTTTGGCTCAAAGAAAAAAAATCAGAAGGAATGTATCATGTATCCGATAAATCCTTGAGAATACTACCTGAAATTTCCAGTAATTATCCGGTTGTATTTACATTAGAGATTGAAGGTACTCAAATTGAATTTGTAAAAAACATCAGTTATAAATTCAACAATCCCGACGACGGAGAAACGTATATTCCGTTTACTGTATTGCCGAGTGTAACTTCTGCTATTGCTCCTAAAGTTGTGATTTTTAACAACGTACAACCCAAAGAAATCACCGTGGTAGTAAAAGCCCATCGTGCAGGTGTTTCAGGAAAATTATCATTGCAACTTCCCGAAGATTGGAGTGCGAGTCCAACGGCAATACCGTTTACTATTGCGGCTAAAAATGAAGATCAAAAATTCACGTTTAAGGTATTCCCTGGTAAAAAAGAGGTAACGACTATGCTCAAAGCACTGGTTGAAATAGACAACCAAACTATTGATGCTGAATTAATTACTATTCAATACCCGCATATTCCAAAGCAAACTATTTTAGTGCCTTCAGAAGCCAAGCTGGTAAAATTGTCTATTGAAACCAAAGCAAAAACGATTGCTTATATTATGGGTGCAGGCGATGAAGTTCCTAAAAGTTTAGAGAATTTAGGATATACTGTAACTTTGATACAACCCGAAGCAATTACCCTTGAAAAACTCGCCCCATTTGACGCTGTACTTTTAGGAATTCGTGCGTTTAATGTAGTTGACGAATTGAAATTTAAGAACAAAATATTGTTTGAATACGTTAAAAATGGTGGTAATGTAATTGTTCAATACAACACTACTAATAACTTAGTAACCAAAGAAATAGCGCCATTTGAATTAAAGCTTTCCAACGACCGCGTGACCAATGAAAAGGCTAAGGTTACCTTCTTGGCACCTGATCATAAAGTATTACATTATCCAAATAAAATTACTGAAAACGATTTCACTGGCTGGGTACAAGAACAAGGGTTATATTATCCGAACAAATGGGGTAACGAATTTATTCCTATTTTAGCATCACATGATGAAGGCGAAACTGAAAAGAAAGGAAGTTTATTAATTGCTAAGTTTGGAAAAGGAAATTACATCTATACCGGTTTAAGCTTCTTTAGAGAATTACCCGAAGGTGTGGGCGGTGCCTATCGATTACTGGCTAATATGATTGCGTTGGACAACTAATGAATTTGATTTTTGAACTTGAAACTTGACCCGAGGTGCATCCGAACAGAGCAAAACTAAACTTGACCCGAGGCGAAGCCGAACGGAGCGAAGCTAAACTTGACCCGAGGCGAAGCCGAACGGAGCGAAGCTAAACTTGAAACAAAAACTTTATGGAAGAACAAAAACATAAATGGAAAAAAAGCTACAGCATCGTTTTGATTCTAAATGCTTTGTATATTTTAATTTTCTATTTACTAATGGAAATATACAACTAGTATGGAAATTTTAGATTGGATTGTATTATCTACTACCCTATTTTTTATTGTAGTCTATGGGGTTATAAAAACCAAAGGAAGCGCTACGGTAAAGGATTACCTATTAGACAACAACGAAACCCCTTGGTTTACAGTTGGAGTATCTGTAATGGCAACCCAAGCCAGCGCAATTACTTTCCTATCGACACCTGGGCAAGCCTATCACGACGGCATGGGATTTGTGCAATTTTATTTTGGTTTACCAATAGCCATGATTGTTATTGCCTATACGTTCATTCCTATATACCACCGTCTGAAAGTCTATACTGCTTATGAATATTTAGAACAGCGTTTTAATGTTCAAACCCGAACTTTAGCAGCTGTTTTGTTTTTAATTCAAAGAGGATTAGGAACTGGAATTACAATTTATGCACCTTCCATCATTTTATCGGCATTACTGGGATGGAATTTAACCTTCTTAAATATTTTTATTGGCGTGTTAGTAATCATCTACACGGTTACGGGCGGTACAAAAGCAGTGAATGTTACCCAAAAGCAACAAATGTTTGTCATCATGTCGGGAATGTTCATCACCTTTTTTGTCATTTTAGCCTATTTACCAGAAGATGTTGATTTTTCAAATGTGCTGCATATTGCGGGTGCCAATGGTAAAATGGATATTTTAGATTTTTCCTATAATCCAGAAACCCGCTACACGGTTTGGAGTGGAATTACTGGTGGATTTTTCTTAATGCTTTCCTATTTTGGAACCGATCAATCACAAGTAGGACGCTACCTTTCAGGAAAGTCAATCAAAGAAAGCCAAATGGGATTGATTATGAATGGTCTTTTAAAAGTACCGATGCAATTCTTTATTCTATTAACTGGAGTATTGGTTTTTGTATTCTTCCAATTTAATGATGCACCATTGCATTTTAATCCAACCAATGTTGAGAAGGTGCTGCAATCGGATCAAAAAAAGGAATATGAAGCGCTTGAAGCAGAACTCAACCAAATCAATATTGATAAAAAAGTAGTGAATCAAATTTACATCGAACAGTTAAAGCACAATGCTTATGACAATCCTACGCTTCGTAAAAAGATGATTGCGCTTTCATTGGAAGAAAAAGAATTGCGTAATGATGCCAAAGAAATCATTTCTAAAGCAGATAATAGCGCTGAAACCAATGACAAAGACTATGTGTTTTTATATTTCATTATGAATTACTTGCCTAAAGGCTTATTAGGATTGTTGCTCGCTGTAATTATCAGTGCTGCCATGTCTTCAAGTGCTTCGGGATTAAATTCTTTGGCAGCTACTTCCGCTATTGATTTGTACAAACGTAATGTAACCGTAAAAACAGAAAAACAATATGTAGTAGCCACACAATATTTCACCTTGTTTTGGGGAATCATCGCCATTGGTTTTGCTTGTGTGAGTTCGCTATTTGAGAATTTAATTCAATTGGTCAACATCATTGGATCCATATTTTATGGAACGGTTTTAGGTATTTTTCTCATTGGATTTTATTTTCACTACATCAAAGGAAAAGCAGCGTTCTATAGCGGTTTGATTAGTCAAACTATTGTAATACTTATTTTTCTAAAATACATTTTGTTTGAATCCAATGAAAGTGAAAAGTTAGGCTATCTATGGTTGAATTTAATTGGGGTACTGTTAACCATAAGTATTGCATTTCTGTTGCAAAAAACCTTCCGAACTAAAGCATAAAAAAAGTCCAGTAAAACTACTGGACTTTTTTTATTAATACAATCTAAAATTATTTAGACCATTCAGCAATGCTGTCTTTATTCATTTTTTCATAATCACCATTACCTGCTTTAGTTGCTAGAGCTAACGATTCTTTAGCTGTTGCAATAGCTCCTTTTTTATCACCAGATTTCGCTTGAATTAATGATTTTAAACGCAAATACCAATACGGTAAATCTTTATCTTTAGGCATTAAGCTAATTGCTGTATTCACCCAAGTTAACGCTTTATTTAAATCATTATTCGACTGGTAAAAATATTGTGCTGCTGCAAAATAATCACCTGCAGCAGGACCTGCTAACGTTTTTTCAATACTCTTCATTGCAGCCTCTTGTGTAGGAACTGTAAATGGAATACTTACCAATGTGCGCTCCCATGATAATTCAATCACCCCAGCATCATTGGTTAAATTGTTTAAAAAAATTGAAAACGACTCCACGGATTTTGTAGTAGTCTCAGGCTTTACACTTACTGTAAGTGCTACTTTTGAATCATTCCATTCTTCTGGTAATCCCCAGTTGTTGGTATCGGTGTAAAAAATAACATCCCAACTGTCAGCTTTTGGCGTTGTGTATAATGCATATTTTCCTTTCTTAAGTTCTTTACCCGCTATTTTAGTGTCTTCACTAAAAGAAATGATAGTGTTATTGTTGGCACCGGTTCTCCAAAGTTTGCCAAATGGAACTAAATCACCATAAACGGTTCTTCCTTTTGCACTAGGTCTAGAATACTCAACTTGAATATTTGTCAATCCTACCACCTGATCAATTTTGGCTAATGGACTCGCTTGAGGAGTTTTAACTTGTGCTGTAACATAAAAATTGGCTAACAAAAGTGCCAATAAAATACTTATTTTTTTCATGATTTATTTGTTTAGTCATCCAAAATTACGAATTGTATTTGAAC
>Ga0247722_10000736_pt1 | contig 19096 bp, 19 predicted proteins | sample MSEWelMarce3H_FC_FD_189094 | JGI IMG/M metagenome (GOLD analysis project Ga0247722, IMG submission 189094) | Subsurface sediment microbial communities from gas well in West Virginia, United States - MSEEL Well Study Marcellus 3H_FC | ecosystem: Environmental > Terrestrial > Deep subsurface >... | reverse complement strand
GTTCTCAGCGCGCTCAGTTATCACCCCTGACCCCAATATCTCCATTGGGGAACTGGGTGTTCCCATCAAGATTGCCATGAATCTTACGGTTCCTGAGCGCGTCACGGACTATAATCGTGATAAGCTCTACAAGCTAGTTCAGAATGGCACTGCAACCTATCCTGGTGCCAAGACCCTCGTGCGCGCCGATGGTCGCATGATTTCCCTTGCTCACGTCAATACCAAGGAAATTGTGCTCTACAATGGCGACATGGTAAATAGGCATCTGATGGATGGTGATATGGTTCTCTTCAACAGACAGCCTACGCTCCACAGAATGTCAATGATGGGCCACCGTGTGAGAGTCCTGCCCTACAATACCTTCCGCCTGAATGTATCTGCTGTGGCACCCTACAATGCAGATTTTGATGGTGATGAGATGAATGCCCATATTCCCCAGAGCTCTGAGGCAATCCAGGAGCTACAGGACATTGCCGCAGTCCCTTACCAGATGATTTCTCCCAGGCACCAGAAGCCGGTAATTAAGGTGGTTCAGGATGCACTGCTAGGGTCCTATCGTATTACGAAGCAGGGAGATACCTTTACCCGCCGCGAATACATGAACCTGATGATGTGGAACAAGCGGTTCGATGGAACTCTACCAGAGCCACAGATCGTGGGCGGTGCTGCGCGTTGGTCAGGTCAGCAGGTCCTCGGTAATCTACTGCCTCCCATTAACGCCGACCTCAAGAATAAGTTCTTCGATGAGGATTCCAATCCTAATAACTCTGTGAAAATTCGCGATGGAATGATTCAGGGTGCAGGCATCGTGGATGATGATATCCTGAATAAGACTGGTGTGGGCGTTGTCCATACTACATACAACGACTTTGGCGCCTTTGCAGCAGTGGATCTCATTGATTCTGTGCAGAGCACTATTGAGGCTTATCTAATTATGAGCGGCTTCAGCATTGGTCTCTCTGACCTAGTGGCCGATGATGAGACCCTGTCTCGCATGAACGACATTGTTCAGGCACGCAAGAAGGAGATTGATGAGATTGTTCTCCAGGTGCATATGGACGTGTTTGATAACAATACGGGTCGCTCTAACCAGGATGAGTTCGAGGGCCAGGTATTCGGTAAGCTGAACAAGGCCATTGAGGAGCTGGGTAAGCTGGGTCAGAAGGCTCTTGCCCAGGAGAATCGCCTCATCAGCATGTTGAAGGCTGGTTCCAAGGGCTCAACAATTAACGTTTCGCAGATGGTGGCTTGCGTTGGTCAGCAGAACATTGAGGGTCGTCGTATTCCCTTTGGCTTCACTGATCGCACACTGCCCCACTACAAGAAGTTTGATGACGGTGCAGAGGCCCGTGGCTTTGTGGAGAATAGCTTCGTCAAGGGCCTAACGCCGCAGGAGTTCTTCTTTCACGCCATGTCAGGTCGTGAGGGTCTAATCGACACGGCGGTGAAGACGGCTGAGACGGGTTATATTCAGAGACAGATGGTGAAGGCCATGGAGGATCTGGTAACCCAGCATGATGGAACCGTGCGCGATGCTCGTGGTGGAATTGTGCAGTTCCACTATGGTGAGGATGGAATCAGTTGCACAAAGGTGGAAGTGCTTGGCCTCCCTATTCATTCCATGAGTGACGAGGAGATCAGAAAGCTGGTTGGCCTCCAGGGAATCAAGTGGGAGGATGTTCTCACAGATGACGCTGGACGCTCTGAGAATGCGGAGATGATTAATGGGCTGGTGGATCAGGTAATTGCAGACCGCAATATGCTGGTGAATGGTGTCTTCCGCAATGGTCGCTCCAAGAGTCTGATGGGTCCCATGAACCTGGACCGCATGATTATGAACTTGAAGATTAAGTTTGCAATTCAGGCAACTGCTAAGACGGATCTAACACCCGAATACGTGATTGAGCGCCTGAGAGATCTTCAGGCACGCACTCTACCATTTCACAAGATGTGGGGAGCGATGCTTCGTTTCTATCTTGGACCTCACAGCTCGATTGTAAAGCACCGCTTAACCAAGATCGCCTTCAATGCACTGGTTGAGCAGATTCTTCTGAAGAACTGGTCTTCCTGGGCACAGCCTGGAGAACAGGTAGGTATCATTGCAGCCCAGAGCATTGGTGAGCCTGCTACGCAGATGACTCTGAATACGTTCCACTTGGCAGGTGTGGCTGCCAAGTCAGGTATGACACGTGGTGTTCCTCGCCTCAAGGAGGTATTCAAGGTGACCAAGGCGCCCAAGGCGACCTCACTGAATATTGCTCTCAAGCCAGAGTTCCGTGAGGATAAGGAGAAGGCTCGTGAGGTCATTCAGGACCTGGAGCTCACTATGCTTCGTGACATTGTTACGACGGTGGGACTATACTATGACCCGAAGGACGATGAGACAGTGGTTCCTGAGGATAGGAGCTTGATTGCCTTCTACAAGCTGTTTGAGCAGAGAGAACTTGGTACGACTGCGGGAGAGTCTAGTGCTGAAGTTGAAGGTGGTGAATCTGCTGACCCATTCAGCAAGTGGATGCTACGCCTTGAGTTCAATAAAGAGGCAATGTTCAACCGAAATATTACGATGGATGACGTGGCCTTTGTATTGAATGAGAAATTCAATAATACCATTGGCATGATCTACACGGACTTCAATTCCCAGAAGCTTATTATGCGTATTCGCCTAGACCGTGGAATTGACGATAATACCGATGACTACACGAATTTTAAGAAGTTCCAGGCGCGCCTGCTGATGACTGTTGCAGTGCGCGGTGTCCCTGGCATCAAGGCTGCTTCCTTTAGCAAGTCAGAGAATCGCGTTGAGCTAATTGAGGGTAAGCCTACGAAGGTCTCTGAGTATTTGATTGATACAGATGGCAGTAACTTCATTGAGGTTATGAATCATCCTGCCGTTGATCCTACACGCCTTTACACTACAAATGTCCATGATGTCATGGATGTTCTGGGTATTGAGGCGGGTCGTAATATTCTGCTGACAGAAATCGATTCTCTGTTTGCGGATGCAGGTGTAAATTACAGACACCTAGGCCTACTCATTGATAGCATGACGCGTAATGGGCGACTGATGTCAGTCGATCGTTATGGTATCAACAAGAATAATATTGGCCCTCTGGCTAAGGCATCATTTGAGGAGACCGAAAAAATCTTGTTACGCGCAGCTCTCTTCGGTGAGATGGATCCTGTAACTGGTGTCAGCGCCAAGATTATGACCGGTCAGACAATGCGTGGTGGCACTACATTCTCACAGCTACTTCTGGATGAGGCTGCTCTACTGAGACTACAGAAGGGCCTACCTCCTGTGGCGGATCTAGAAGAGGAGGATGTAGAGGACCTGGATGATGACGACATTGCAGAGGAGCTAGCAAACATGGGTGATGAGCGGTGCAATGCTGTGCGCCTACGCATGAATGCAGTGATGCCCGATGCGGATGTAGATTTGGAGGAGCCTGATGTGGTGTTCAATGTTCTAGAGTAAGTAAATAATTACTTACGGTGCTTGCGTGTCTTTAATTTACGCCTTGTGCGTCTAGAGCGTTTACGCATACCCCCGCTATTTTTACATGGAACCTCTATATAAGTTGTAGTTCCACGAGGTGAATGATCTACGCGGTTTTCTGTGCCATTATCATTAAAAAAAGATATAATCTTTTGTGAATCACCAGATCCTATTCTTTGGTCTCTAGTAAATTTACCGACATATCTAGCTGAATTGCTAGTGTAATATTTGAAACCCTGACCCCTTGTATATTCAGGACGTGTAATTTCAACATGTTCATAACACTTACCAATTTCTAGATCTATAGGAAAAACTTCAATTTCACCTGCCTTTGCCATTCTTATACTATAAGGGCCTAAAATAACCGGGTATAATATAACTATACGAGATGCTCTCTCTTTTTTTAACTCTCCTTGCTTTCTCAAATAATGCAGACGCGTATAATGTTACATATTCTAACAGTCTAGTCTCAAGCCCCTATCCTACCTTTCAGCAGTGGCAGACTCTCTATTCGAAGGTCTATCTCTCCGCAACCGAGCGTGACTACCGCGAGTCCATGTATGACCGTAATGTAAGAAAGATTGCTAGACACAATTCCAAGACAAATACCTGGACTATGGCGGTAAATCAGTTTGCCGATATGCCTAAGCACGAGTTTGTGGCCAAGTATCTAAGCGGCGCTAGCGCAGGAGGTTACAATAACGCCACTCACATGCGTATTAAGAACTATAATTGGACTCTTCTTAATGGTAATTACTCTGCCCTACCTGCATCAGTGGATTGGTCAAGCAAGGGTGCCGTGACTCCCGTAAAGGACCAGGGCCAGTGTGGCTCCTGCTGGTCCTTCTCAGCCACTGGTGCTCTAGAGGGTGCCTGGTTCGTAAAGCACAATGTTCTAACGAACCTTTCTGAGCAGCAGCTGGTGGATTGCTCAACGGCCCAGGGGAACCAGGGATGCAATGGTGGGCTGATGGATTATGCCTTCGAGTATGCAATGGCAAATGGCCTGACTACGGAGGCTGCATATCCTTACAGCGCCACTGGTCCCAATGCCTGCAAGGCCAAGGGCCTTCCTGTGGCTGTAAAGGCGACTAGTTTCACGGATGTGCCTACAAATTCTCAGCTGGCTCTGATGACTGCAGTAGTGCAGCAGCCTGTGGCAGTGGCCATTGAGGCAGATGAGAATGCTTTTCAGTTTTATTCTTCCGGTGTTCTAACAAAGCCCTGTGGAACTAATCTTGATCATGGAGTTCTTCTAGTCGGCTATGGCACTGAGGGTGGTCTAGATTACTACAAGGTGAAGAATTCCTGGGGCACCACGTGGGGGCAGGAGGGTTATGTCCTCCTAGGACGTGGCGCGAGTTACAATGGTAACCAGGGGCAGTGTGGAATTCAGATGGATCCGTCTTATCCTAAAGTATAAAAAGAGCATACAGTAAAAATTGATACCATTAGATTTCTCTATAGAATATAGAAATCCAATGAACTTTCTCAGCTACAAGCGACATGAAGCAAACTTACAGGAGCGTTTTGGTGATTCTAAAATCAGTATTGAACCAATTCGTCCTATAGATATGTATTATACGGACGGAGCTGCATCTACATTTATATTTAAGGTGGAAGTTAAGCCATGGATTACTATCTATATGCCAGATATGGTATATACAGTTTCTGATAAGCACAAGGCAATTTTAAAGGAGTGGATGGCATATGTTAAAATGAAAGAAGAAACGCAGGAATAAAGCGAAGTTAAGCGGGGCTAAACGGCCCCCCCGATAAATATAAGTATGTCTTGGCCAACAGTAAAACCACCATGGAAAAATGTAAAATGGGTAACATGGCCTCAAAAGGATAATCATCCAGTAAATTGGGCATGCGGACCAAACACCCAATGGTCTGAAGAGAAACATCATTATCCACGAACAGAACTAGATACATTAAAGGAGCAAATTGAAGGCCTAGATAAGGCAGGTGAATGGGAATTCTTAAAACGAACCTCAAACCCATATGAGTTAGTTTTTTCTCAGGGGCAAGATATACGAATTCCGCAATCTATATGCAGCCTTAAACCACTCAGCCGCTCGTTTTTCAAGATGATTGAAATACTAGTAATTATGGATTTTTTCAAGAGGCATGCAAGTAGAATAAATACCATTCGAAGTGCTCATGTATGTGAGGGCCCCGGTGGTTTCATAGAGGCTCTATTATATATGGCTTCAAAGGAATCATTCACAGTGGAACATTCTTGGGCAATGACACTGAGGCCAACAAAGACTAATATACCTGGATGGAAACGGGCTTATACTTTCTTAAAGAAATCACCGATGGTAAATATTGAATATGGTGCAGATGATACTGGTGATATTTTGGTTCCAGTAAATCAAGGTGCTTTCTTAAATAAGACACGCGCTAAGTGCAATATTTTCACAGCTGACGGTGGCTTCGATTTCAGTGAGCATTATGGAACTCAAGAAGAAGAAGTTCTTCCACTCTTAGTTTCATCTATTCTTATAGGGTTGCAAACTCTGGTAAAGGGCGGTGATTTTATTCTTAAAATATTTGATACGGAATCAAGAGCAACTATCGATTTAATTGCTCTCCTGGCATCATGTTTTGACAAATGGACTCTATATAAACCCAGCCTCAGCAGGCCATGTAATGCAGAAAAATACTTCCTTGGAAGTGGATATAAGATTGCTGCGGGGTGGATTTTTAAGACACTTGTTGAAATACGAAATGCATATGCTTGTGGATTCAAGCACATGAATTCTATTTTTCCTTCACTTCCAGCTGAACTTCTAAATGATATTCACAGAATCAAGATGACACTTTTTAATGAACAAGTGGGCGCTCTCAGATATGCAATTTTGCATAAGGACGAATGGAATTCTTCACCTGAAAAACAATGGGAGCAAATTCAAGACCATTCAGTCATGTGGTGCAAGCAATTTCAGGTTCCCATTCGATATCTTGGTAAAAGTTCCGCCCTAGTAAATAAGGTAAATCCTATTCCGTGGAATCAAGTTGTGGCTTCACATAGACATTTAGAAGATGCTGGCCAACCTGAATAGATGCCTCGTGCTGCGAAGCAGCGCCTGCACCCATCTTTTCCAGCATTCTAATCATAAGATTAAGAGACTTGTGGTCATATCCACCAGGTCTAGTAATCATTTCTAGAATATTTGGATACTTCTCACAGAATTCAGGGAATACCGCCTTCACATCATCAAGGCTATGTTTATCCTGTAACATTTTACCAATCTTAAGAACACTATCTCTTATAAAGGCAGATCTCTCAGTGGCATTAAAGCGCGTGGGTTCGGTTGCTGCCTTCTCAGATAGCTTTTTTACAGAAGTAGGATCCATACCACTCATCTTATTATTAAGAATTAATCTAAGATGAAGAAAATAGCGCAGTCTAATAGATATGTCATTTCCTAAAGAAAAACCATTTAATCCACAAGTATCTAAGGTTCCAATCTTAGGATCTTCTTCCGGAAACCCCGCTTCGTTTCAAGACCCAAATTCTATGGCATCCTTAGGTCAGAAAATTCAAGCTGCAACTGATCAGGCAAGAGCAGATACCTTATATGATGCAAATGTTCCTTCATCGAAGCCTGAAGGATTTCGTAACGAAGTATATAGCCCATGGATTCTTGGAACTGAGGCATGCAAGAAGGAGGGGTTTAAGATGAACTTTCCAGAATCAATACTTAATATGAAGATTACAAAATATCGTAGAAATCCTATTAATGGATTTATTGGTTTAGTAGTGCTACTCTTTATTGCAGTAAATCTCTCGTTTAGAAAACCTCGTTAAAATACTACGGGTAACATAGAATCAATGGTAATAGAAGAAGATGCATGTATTGCAAGAGTAGATACGTGGATAAAAGAAATTAAGGAGAATGTATATAAACAGAATATAAATATAAATTCAGAAAATACAGAAAATTCTGACGATTCAGAAAATCCCGAAGAACTACTCGCATATAAAAGTAAGCTTGAAGATCTGGAAGATAAGTTAAGTAGAGCAATTAAGGATCAAAATACGGAAGTCCTATCTCTTCTAGGCTGGCCCAATGAACTTATGGACTGTATAACGGATATGACACTACGCACAGATATATTAGATAATCTTCATCAGGCTTTTAAAGTTCATCATTTTAATAAAAGTCCTAAACATGAGAATGAATTAAGAAAAGCTACTCTATGGTAGATATGGGTGGCTCGCTTCCCTTTGATGAACAAAAAGGATGCCCAGCAGGCTTCCATAAACGCAATTCTTACACATCGAAACTCGGTCATCGTGTTTCTCCTAGATGCGTAAAAGCACAAACCGTGTATGCAGAATCCAGAAAAAATTTCACACAGCGAATTCAAAATAGACAAGATGCCAGACTAAAAGCTATTGGCAAGTCACCTGAAAAAACTCTTCATTGCCCACCAGGACAAGTATCACGTAAGGGATATGTCAGACGCTTTGGAGCAAGTGTTATGCAAAAGGGTTATACTGTAAAGAAACATTCAGGAAAGGCATATCATATTAAACCAGGTAAAAAATCAGTCTATGTTAAACCCAGTTGTGTGAAAGATAGAGGTGATCCGAAGGTAAAAGCCCCGGCTTCAGATAAGGTAGTTGAATATCTGAGAAAGGGTGAATTAAAGAAGCATGGCTATATCTATATAAAAAATCGTGAAGAAAGGCGCGAGGCTCTTAAGAATGCTATTAAGGAATTTGGACCTCTAGGTGTTTATCACAAGTTAGATATTATTGCAAAACTTTCTAAATATAGAGTTCCAGCGGCATCAAGTGTATTTAAGGAGGACCGTGAATGGGTAAGAAGTCACTATGAATTACGTATGTAATATGGAATATAGCGTATCTCATCTCTGAATTATACTATATCTTGAAAATAAGAAGAGCTATGGATGGTAAACCCACAGCCCCTGTTATTACACCTATCTCAGAAAAATTACCAGTACCATACTTGGGTGCATTTTTTCTAGTAGTATTCGCTATAGGAATTGCTGTAGCAATCGAGTATTCATCTAATTTTTCTGATATTCAGAAAAATTGGCCAAAATATCGTTGTCAGCCTCAAATGATGCCACTTGCAGGACTCTTTGGATATAGTATAAATGAAAACTTCGAATTCTGCTTACAGCAAATTATTCAAAATAGCACAAAAGGTGTTACTGGTCCATTTACAAGTGGAATGTTTGGATTTACTAACATTTTAACAACTCTAATGGAATCTGCAAATTCTTTTCGTGTTACACTTGCAACCCTTGTTGGAGGTATTGTTAAGATTATAAGTGAATTCAAGGCACGCATGACTGCTCTAATGGGTCGCATTAAACTTACTGCTTCAAGAATGAAGATGATGATGTATCGTATTTATGGAACAATGTTTGCCGTTATCTACATGGGCATTTCTGCTCAAACAGGCATTGCAAATTTTGGAGATAGTTTTATCTTCAAATTCATTGATACCTTTTGTTTCCCTCCTGAACAACTTATTACCCTAGAATCAGGAGAAGATATAGCAATTTCAGATGTTCTTGTAAATGATATACTCAGTGGAGGCCACCGAGTTAATACTATCTATAAATTTGCTGCAACTGGTCAGACAATGGTTGAACTAGGTTCAGGTGTGCTAGTAAGTTCTAATCACATTGTCAAGCTAAATGGTTCCTGGGTAATGGCTAAGGACCATCCTGATGCCAAGGTCGCCGAACCCTGGTCTGGTGGTCCAGAAAGACCACTCATCTGTTTAACAACGCATGATCATATATTACCCATAGGGGATTATATCTTTGCCGACTATGATGAGACAGAAGAAGCAAATGCTGATACTCAGGCTTGGGTTGATTCTGCAGTAAATGGGCGAAGAAAGGTAACACCGCATCCGAATGTTTCTTACGAGATAGGGTGCCCATCCGCGACAATGGTTAAAACCTTAGCTGGATTCAAGCCCCTATACGATATTAAACTCGGTGAGAAAATAACGGAACAGGATACTGTTGTTGGAATACAGGTTTCTCAGATAAGCGAATTCTCCAGACTTTCTAATACTCAACGTATTGCAAGAGGTGCACTAATATGGGACACCACAAAGGGCGAGTGGTCACGAGCATATTCTATTCTTCCTGATGCTATATCAGGTCCAACCGAAGTAATTGCATTGTTTGTAAGTCCCGGAGCCAAGTATGAAATACAAGGTGGATTTATTATACGAGATGCTATGGAAGTATATAGTCCTGATACGAAGAAATTATATGCAGATGCTCTTCTGAATAAGAAATAGGATACGCTTTATACAATTCATGATATTGCTATGTTACATTAGATGGAGGCAAAATACCTCTTTGTAATTCTTAATTTTGTATTATTTTTAGGGTTTGTTTTCATTTTAGGAGATGCCACGCGAACTGATATAATGGCCCATTGGGGAGAAAGACGTTGTGATTTTAACGTAATTCTAACAGCCTTCATGTATAAACCAGAATCTGATACACGCAGCGCTTCCGAATTCTCCTCGGATAATTTTAACTATTGTGTTTCATCTAAATCAACAAACTATTTACAGACTCTTTTTAACACTCTCTTTGAAGTCTTAAAAAAGCAAATGGCTGCAGGCGATGTTATGTCTAATGTATTTAAGGCATTACGTGTGCAATTAAATTCGATATATTCTCCATTTTCCTTGATGATGACAAAATTCTTTGCAAAATTCAAGCAAATTGGCTCTCTAGCTTCTAGAATATTTCAACATCTCTACATGGCAATGAAAAAAGCAGCAGCCACTGCACTCGCATCATTATTTGTAGCAATTTCATTACAGACTGCCTTATTAAACTCCATTGATTTAATAATTAAGGTAATTATGATTGTTCTCTATATTTTAATGGGACTTGCGGTTATTTTCTTTCTACCAATCTTACCCTTCTTAGTTATTGTTCTTATTACTGTATCAGGAATTGAGAGTGCGATGCCAGGCTCCACTGGGCCCATGGGGTCTGTATTTTGTTTTGCACGAGATACACCTATCATACTAAAAAATGGTAATCTACAACCCATAAGTAATATCAAGCCTGGCGATATATTGCATGATGGAATTATAGTTCAAGGGATAGTTGAAGTTCCTGGGGAAAACCTGTATAATCTAGATGGCGTGCTAGTGAGTGGATTTCATTCTCTATATCATAAAGGCCACGTTATATATGTGAAGGATCATCCAAGAGCAGTTCCTTCTCTAATAAGAGAGCCAACTCTATGGACTCTGATTACAAACAGGCGTGAAATTCCAGTAATGGGCTTACACGGACAACTGCAATTCCTAGATTGGGATGAGATTCCAAATTCTAGAGAGGCAGATGCGGCATGGGAGGATGTGATAAATGGAATCTTAAACGGCGCGCGCAATAGTAAAGTAATGGTTCCCGCATCTGCCCCATGCTTAGATCCTTGCGTGAAAGTCTTTATTCACCAGGGTGGTTGGCGTTATCTAAGAGAGGTTAAAATAGGTGATCAAATTCGTGATAAGACTGGTTGGACACGTGTCACTGGAATTTGTGAGCGCACAGTGCATACGGCTATTGGAAAGAAGGATAATCGTATAACTGATGGCCTATGGTTTCTAAATCATAATGGAACTTGGACACATCCACGTGGATTAATACAAGATGTAACATGGACTGGATTACAACTTATTACGGAATCAGGAAGTTTTAGATTACAACTCAATTCATCCAGCGAACATATTGTGCGTGATTTTACCGAGGTTGGTTCTAATAAAATACTTGAATCAGATACCCGGATAAATAATCTTCTGGAGAGGCAGACTTTTTCTTGAAACGACATTGCAAATATAGAAGGCTAAACCAAATAAAAAAGATGCGGACAAAGAAGAAGATGAAGCAGTTAATGTTTCTAGGTGGAATGATTCTAATAGTAATTGCCGCAATGCTGGTATCTCGTAGCAGTCTAGTCCGTGGTGCAACTCGTGAGGGGTTTGTATCTCATTTTCTAGAGAATGCAGGTGGTGCCAGAGATTCCTATGCAAAGATGGGTCCCTTTGATGGTGTAAGTCTAACCTGTCCGGATGGAGTAAGCGAATGGAAGTGTAATACTCCCAATGAACCTCTGAATGGTCCAGCGTTCCAGCCCGGCCCCGATTCCCTCTTCATGTTCAAGAATAATCAGTGCAAGCCTGAGTGCTGTCCTTCTTCCTATGCTTGTGATGGTGGCTGTGTCTGCACAACTCCTGATCAGCGCCAGGTGATTGCAAGTCGTGGTGGTAATCGCACAACGCCCGAGGACTCCCTATAATAAAAAGAAGCCTATATATGTCATTATAAACTATCAAATCTTGATATTTTATAATAACTTGAAATAGATATGAATAGTACCGTTGAAAGAATGAATAGCCTAGTTGCCTTGCCGACAAATTCAGTTAAAAATCTAACAAGAACAAGCAATTCTATGCTTGCTAGTATAACTGGTTCAAATAGCTCCGCTAATAGCACCAGTGGTTCATGGAATACTCCTCTCATGTGGTTTCTAGGATTTTTTCTTATAGGACTAGTGGTTTTTTCTATTTATTATAGAAATTTCGTAAATGCCATTGAAAGTGCAACGGAACAGATGAATTTGTGGCTCACTGGAAATGGCACACCGCCAGAAGTAAAGCAGGAAAATATTCCAGTTGCTCCCCCAGTTGCTCCACAGGATGATGCAACTACGCCCCATGGTGGAATGGATAATATTGTAGATAAATTTCTTCCTCCGGCTACGGAGGTATTTAATGTAAGTAAGAATGACTACACTTATTACGATGCTGCGCCATTATGCAAGGCACTTGGTGCAGAGTTAGCAACATATGACCAGGTCAAACAGGCATGGCAAAAAGGCGCTGATTGGTGCAACTATGGATGGGTAAAGGGTCAGATGGCGGTGTATCCTACACAAAAATCCACTTATGAGGAACTTCAGCAGGGACCTGAAGAACAGAAGGGAGTATGTGGTAAGCCTGGTCTGAATGGAGGATTCTTTGATAATCCTGAGCTAAAATTCGGCGTCACTTGCGTTGGAAAGCGGCCATCTCAGAGCCAGCATGATGCAACTGCTATCTCAGCAGGATCTACACGTCCTCTAACTGCATCTGGTATTGAATTTGAGAAGAAGGTAATGCGCTTTAAGGAAGGTTCTGAAAGTCTAGGAATCCTTCCTTTCAATAAGGAGCACTGGGGGTCCTAAATGCTTTTTATACCCTAAGACATTTTAAATTCCAGATGCTTGCAATTATATATAAAAATACATTGTATTAATATAAAATGTTTCAAGGTCATTATAATAATTGGAGAGATTCGAGAATGAATGGAGTTAAAAAATATATTTCACCTGAGTATTTTAAATCTAAAACGTTATTGGAATTAGGATGCGGGCATGCGGATATTGGAAATATGTTTTATGAATTGGGTGCAATTGTCACAAGTAGTGATGTTAGAAAAGAACATTTGGATATTGTAACAACAAAATATCCTAATATTAAAACATTATTAATTGATGGCGATAATGACAGCATTAAAGATAAATACGATATAATTCTTCATTGGGGATTGCTATATCATCTGAAAGAAATAGAAATACATTTAGAAAAGGTTTCACAAAAGTGTGATGTTCTATTATTAGAAACAGAGATTTCCGATTCTGATGACCCACAGTTTTATCAATCAATAAATGAAGACGGCTACGACCAGGCGTATAACCAGAAGGGCATTCGTCCTTCACCAGCATATGTAGAACATTTGTTGGGGAAAAATGGGTTTCAGTTTAAACTTATAAAAGATTCTATTTTAAATAGCAGCTTTCACTGTTATGATTGGGATATAACTAATTCCAGGGGGTATAGAAACGGATTGAGGCGATTCTGGATTTGTTGGAAAAATATAGAATCTCCTATAATTGATTCTTAGATTTATAAAATAGGCACTTTAAACTGTAAATGTATGCAAAAATAATTATATTAAATTATATTCAATATAATTATTATTCTATTATAAATCTAATATAGTGACCAATTTCTTCTAGAAAGAATCTCGGTTGTTACCACTTCCTCCTCACCCTCTTCCTCGTCGTCTGCCTCTAGGATTCTCTGAGTCATTGCACCTGGCGCACCAGCAGTGACATCAATCCAGTTATAACAGAACTCCTTAAACAAGTAATCAAAGGGAGTTCCAACAACAGGACAATGCGACCACTCCTGTAGGAAATCATTGAACGCAATAGTGTCAAGAAAGAACTCGAAGGTTTCAAGGTCCTCCTTCAAATTACGATGCTCTGGCTCGGGTCCTTGTAACGAATACTTTCCTGCATCATACCTAGTCGTATCAATCATATAACAGAGTTGAATAAACTTCAATGCAATACGTTGCTCGCTAGTATTCCACTTATAGCCGAGATGCTTAATCATTCGACTTAGGCCATCATAGAAGAAGTGCAGAATCGCTTCCTCCATGGTTCCCTCATCAGAACCCTTGCCCACATAGATAATCTGCTGCTTCCACTTAGTAAGGGGGCTAGATGCAGACATACTAGAATATATAGATACTTATGTGCCTATTATGCGGTCGTCGGCCCTTTCAATTTTTTGAGTCGCAGCGTCGTGGTCGATGCACCGCCACGTTGTAATTTGATGTGTTCTAAAAAATCCCTGGCGAGTTTTTCGGGATTTTGAAATTCAGGGCGAGCCTTAAAAAAAGAGAATGTCGATTCTTGAAGGCCCTTCATTGTTAGACCAGGAGTAACCTTCTCCTCTTGTAATTGTAATTGACCTCCGGAGATTTGTATTACGGCATTTGGCATTTGATGTTCTTTTAATAAGCTTTCAATCTGTGTCTCATATAAATCACGTTGTTTGCGAGCATTTGTTACTTGTTTTTGAAGTGCAGTACTCATATTATCATAATGAACCCATCCGCGAACATTGTGTGCAAGGGCTTCGTTATTCATTTATTGAGAGTTAGTATTTATAAGAGAATCTGCCAGCGCAGTTATAGGTGTAACCATAGGCGCAGTCATTGCCATAGGCGCAGTCATTGCTATAGGCGCAGCCATTGCTATAGATGCAGCCACGGTGCTTGTAGCACCAGGGTGCAATTGTAAAATAAGCAAACCCACACTTATAAACGATAATAATAAGATGATACAAAAAATGATACAAACCAATATAATGTAAGGAAACATGCGATTAAGAATATATTTGATTAACGGATCAATACACTGACTCTGAATTCTTTCACGATTATTAGGTTCTTGAAATACCTTTATTATACGATCTAAAATCATATTTACCATAGTCCCGGGTGGAGCTGACATATCTAATGAAGCCCATTTAAACTCGAATTAATAGGAAACCGCAGAGAATGTCTTTTATTCCACCGACTTGGGATGCATCCAATAGTCATTATGTAATTAATTTACTACCGGCTGCATCTGAACATACTCGAGTATTAATCAAGAAAGATAGTAATGGGAGCACCGTATTTAATGATCAGGATGTAGTTGAAAATACAACGGATTCACTTATTCATAATTTAATTACGGAAGGTGCATCTGGCAACTGGTTCAGTAAGCTTCCATCACATGAACAACTGATAAAGCGCGTCAGACATACATTTAAACGCCTTTCCCAGGATTCTGAGAATTCCGCAACAGTGAATACTCTACTTCTAACTCCCAAGCAAGTTACTCTCGTATGGGAACCAGCTGTTTTTGTTAAAAATAACCAAATTGCCTTTGATTCTGATTCTGAGTCCTCAGTTGGGGATGAAGTGGAAGTTACCGAATCCGAACTCCCCCCTGTTGAACTTGTAGATGATTCTCAGCAAACTCATGAAGAATATTTATTAACGCGTCTCCGGGCCGCCAAGGCTCGAGTTGAGACAGAGCAGATTCGTATGCAATATTTTGAAGCAACTGGGCGGATGCCCCCGGATTCAGAAACTGAGGATGAATAAATGTTATCTTTTTTATACAATGCTAACAGAATAAATGGCAGGTGTATCAACCCGTGACATTGTATTAGGTTTAGTGGCCGTTGGCGTTGTCTTATTTGCGGTATACCTCATCGATCCTTCTCTAGGTGGCTTTTTACGTCGTAAGGATGCATTTATGGGAACTCTTTCTCCTGCCTCTCTTGGAAATCAGCCTCCCAACTTCCCCGGTGGAAGTGGTCCTGCGATGGTTAATGCAATAATGCAGAATCCTAACAGGGCCAGCGAAGGATTCGCCAATCAGGGTGGTATGGAGGGTCCTGCCTCCTTCGGAGATTCTGAGAAGCCAGAGGGTTGCTATCCTCGCGATCAGCTAACCCCTGGTGAGCTGCTACCCAAGGATCAGAACAGTGTATGGTCTCAGCAGAACCCTATGGGCACTGGTTCGCTGAAGGGTAAGAATTTCCTAAGTGCTGGTGCTCTAATTGGCATCAACACGGTCGGCCAGAGCATGCGTAACGCCAACTACCAGCTGCGTTCTGAGCCCCCTAACCCTCAGGTGGCAGTGTCTGTGTTCAATCAGAGCACAATTGAGCCTGATACCAACAGACGTTCTCTCGAGATTGCCTAATTTATTAGGCAATCAGAACAAACCTCTACGAGGTTCGAAATTGCCTAACGCTTTTTTAAAAAAGCGTGCAAAAACTCGAGTGTGCAATCTAGAATATTTTACAAAAACTTACTAAAGATACCAACGTATTTTTAGTAAGCTTTTAACACTTTACTAATAAAAAGCCTATTATTCTTTTACTGGCTTAAGAAAAAAAGCCTAAAGCGTTAGATGGACAAAGTATGGGGGTTTATTCATAATGTAACATCAAATTATCCCATTGTCCAGGTTCGCAGTAAGGTCGATGGCCTTCAATACAATGTCCGCGATATGCCCGATAAACAACAAGCTGCTGATCTTTTAGCACGTGTAAGAGCTAAACTCCAGAAGCTTATAACATTTCTCCGGCAAAGATATCCCAGTAAGCCCCAAGTAATTCAGCTAAATGAGAAATTTGAAGCAGATCCAAGGCGGTTCTATGAGGCTACACCTGATGCAGAGCATATTTCATACAGTGTGAATAAGGGTGACAGTATTCACTTATGCCTCAGACAGAAAGATCAAAAAAAGGAATCACTTGTTGATGAAAATGTGATGGTCTTTGTTGCACTACATGAAATGGGTCACGTAATTACTTCTCCAAGTCATGCAAGTCACGGCCCAGAATTCTGGAATAACTTTGGATGGCTTCTAAGAGAAGCTGAAGCTCTTGAAATATACAAGTATCAGGATTTTCGCGCACATCCGGTAACATATTGTGGAGAAAAAATCACTGACCAGCCAAAATATGACGCATCAAAGGATACTCCAAATATTGAAGGCAATCCTCTGCAAATAGGAAGTATGGGTTAGATTTCAAGCTAAATTTAACACATGACGATAGATGTCCTTAGACCTAGGTTCCCAATTCAAATCCCTCCTTGAACCTCAATTGATGGAGGGATTTACTGATATAATGCTAAATATTAAAATTCATAGATTTACACCTGGTAAGGCTACGCCCACTGTATCATCTATGACTCTCGGACCACTTCCAAGATGGTTCACCTTATATGAGGTTAAATTAATCTTGTGGAATACCACGCAAAGAGATCCCGCATTTACCCCATCTCTTGTCTTTTTAGGAAAGCCTGAATCAGATTCGGCTAATTATAAGCCGATCGAACTCGTATGGAAAGGAATGAGTGGTAGTGGTAATGAGCACGTGTTTGTCTTACCACCCCCTCAGGAATTAATGACGGGAGCTCCAGATGAACGATTTGTAGATTCTGCAGGTAGCCAGAAATCCGTTGGAAAACTGAACCGTGTAAGAATGACCCTGAATGACATTTTTGAATTAGATAAGGGTAAGTCGATTCCAGAAATTCATGCATATCTCTATACCGACTTGGTTGACCGTATTGCTGGCCCACGCCCCCTGGGAGAACGTGATGTTTATGGACGTATTGTTCCCTATTTTCCATATTTGGATCCATCTAATCTACCTGATAGCACAGGTGTTGCAGCAATTACTCCAATTATTCAGACACAAGCTGCACAAACTGCCCAAGCACTCTATGAGATTCAATATTTAGATGAGTTACTTACAACTCTAGAAGGTGAGTTACAACTTCCCAAGCTTGATGGTGTGAAGTTTATGAGATGGGCATGGAATAATGCACCGAGTGCATGGGAAGGACCTGCTATTTTATTTTTCGGAACACGTGTTACTCATATTAGACCATATATGAGATTTTTTCCTGGTTCTGGTCAGCCTTTAACTAAAATTTTTGTAAAGAGAAATTTACCTATTCCTGATTTAGTTGATCCGAATGTGTTAATGACATGGAAACAAGACAAGAATCCTGATGTTGGTAAGGATTGTATGTATATGAAGATTGCTTTGAATGAATCGTATGATTTACCCTTATATGCAACAATGAGAGTATGGAATGATGGAACTTCAGATTTACTCATTCAGCCCCCGAAACAAAAGAGGGTGCTAGATCCTCTAAGTGATTTAGAATCTTCTGCTGAAATTCTGGAATCCGCCTTCGTTGATTTACCTTATGCAACCCAGAATCCATCACTGGCACAAATTGATGTTGTCTTGAAAATTCGTATAAATAGGGAAGATCCACAGATTACACGTGCAGTTCTACAGAAACGTCTGAAGAATTTTGCATCTATTTTTCAGGCAATTCCACCCCTGCCCGATGAACAACCTCTAGCAATGTTAAGATTCAAGGGAGTGAGTAATTTTTCTAGTGAGGATCGTATCTTTGCATTTCTCACACAATTATCAAGTAGCGAACTTCTTGCAGGTGAAACAAATGAGGAGACATGGGCGCCTAGAGTTGCAGATGAATTCCAGATACCTCTTGTGGAGGCCAGAAAGCAAGTTGTTTCATGGCTTGCACAGAAAAACGAATATGTTCTGGCAATTCCTGAGACTAAAGATTATATTCTAAATAAGAATCCTGGAGTGGATATTGCAATTCATGCACAACATCCAACTTACACAGTGCATATTTATAGGGCTGAGAGTTTTGAAGTATTTAAGACAATTACAAATCTTCTTGGAATTTTACTAACGGCTCCAGCTGACCGATTTGTTATTCAGAAGACAATATTGAGGCCCCAGATTGCAAGAACCGTCGATTTACCGGATAAACCTGAGCCAGTTGTTGCGCCGACGGTACCAGCTGTAGATGGAGAAGAACTTGGAGAAGAGAGCGCGGTTGATTCTGAAGGCGATGATTTACCAGAGGACATTCCTGAATTTATGAATATAAGAGATACTGAACCTGTGCCAGTTGCGGCGCCTGTGGCTGCACCTGTGCCTGTGGCTGAACCTGTGCCTGTGGCTGAACCTGTGCCTGTGGCTGAACCTGTGCCTGTGGCCGTGGCTGAACCTGCACCTCTAAAACTAAAAAGAAAAAAGACATTAAAGTTTGAATCCTCTGTGCCTGCGGCTGTGCCTGTGGCTGAACCTGTGCCTGTGGCTG
>Ga0247722_10000735_pt1 | contig 19100 bp, 2 predicted proteins | sample MSEWelMarce3H_FC_FD_189094 | JGI IMG/M metagenome (GOLD analysis project Ga0247722, IMG submission 189094) | Subsurface sediment microbial communities from gas well in West Virginia, United States - MSEEL Well Study Marcellus 3H_FC | ecosystem: Environmental > Terrestrial > Deep subsurface >... | reverse complement strand
ATGAAACTACTATATAGTCCAACTCCTCTTTGGTTGCGTCCAATTGCTGGATTTCGCCGGTGCGAATATTGTATATTTTCACCTCTTTGTCCACCGATTTCATCCTGAGAAGCCACGCATAAATGACCACTTGGAGTTGATGGTCCATCGTGATTTCACGCACACATTTGATTTCCCACAAAGATTTTTGGGTAATCAGGTCGGCTCGTGCAGTAAATCGGAATTTCAACGTATTAATGAAATATTCACTTAGAAACAGGTCTATTGATTCGTGCTCCAACTCTTGCGATTGGTGAATGACGGTCTTCTCTATAAGTGGCCGCGCGGTTTCGCACTCGGGGCCAATTGTCCGATTTAGTCGCGCCTTGCATTTATTAAACATGTCTTCCGTCAACCACGTATAGTCTTCAGGTGCGATTTGTTTCAATTTAAAATAGAGCTTCTCTTGAAATGCCGTATACACGTTCGCCAAAAACAAATAGTCGGCTGGAGTCTTGTATTCAGTCGGCAACTGCGAAACCAAGGTTTTCAAAAACGCATGTTCATGGTCTTTAAATTCATCTAAGACAATAAGTATCATATCATAGAGGACGTTGGTAGTACCTTCCGCACTCAAAAAATCATAATACATTGCCGGAATTGCGAGACCGTTGAGGTCGCTCACTTCCTCAAAAAATCCTTCTTTGGTCTCTATCACGGTAGGTATATCCAATTCCATCCCCTTTGGCTGGACGATTTTAAACATTGTATTCAGAATCGGCGTGATTTCCTCCAAAACCTCTTCGGGTATGAATTTTATTAAATCGGTTGGTGTAATAACGTGTCTTTGGACCGCTTCTTCGATCTCTATTTCGGGTGTTTCATAAAGGGGAAAATACGGCGTGCCTTTGAATTCGACCGCGGGCATCTTACGCATCTCAAATTGGCTCTTTTTCAAAAACTCAAGCGGCCTATCAGACTCAAAATTGGTTCGTTCCAAGAGATAAAGACCATGTGTCGCGCGCGTGGTCGCAACGTAGAGGGTGCTCGGACACTGGTCTTGCGGCAAATTGCGCCCATAAAACCGCATATATCCTTGGTCAAAACCCAGAATAAATACGTATTTGCGCTGTCGCCCCTTCACGCTATGAAAGGTACAAAAAACCACCTTCTTATGTATGACTTTCTCATCAATTGTGTCGGATTCAAACATCGGCACGTGGCACGGGATGCCGCGTTCGACCAGTGCATTTTCCATTTTCCGAATGGGGCTGTTCGGACCCTTCACTGACGCTCCCAGAATGAAAAAATCGCTCGGCAGCGCCCCCTCCTCCAGCAGGCGGTTGATATGAAATATAACTTGGTTTTCAAGGTTTCTCTGAAGATTGCGGAAATAATGGACTTTGACCGGTCCCTCTCTACACGAAATAAGGCGGGTTTCTCCCAACATCACATCATTTATGAAGACGGACATCTGGTCGGTAATGCGATATGAAGTTTTGAGACGGCATTCGTTGAAAATCGCGGATTTAAGACGTGGATGAGTGGCCCATATTTGCGAAGCCAGCGTCAAAAATCGCGTATCGGCGCCCTTGAATTCGTAGAGGCCTTGCATGAAATCGCCGAGCACAATCAGTAGAAACGGCTGATTCATATCCATCGTGTATTTGATTACCAATTGAAAATAGAGGGGCGTCATATCTTGCGCCTCATCAATTACAATCACGTCCTTCTTTGGTATGTGGATGCGCGGTTTCATTTTGCTGGCGATAATGTTGCGTATTCCGGTGTCGGTATGGGCGGACGAATAATAGTATTTGACCGCCATGCTGTGATATGTGTGGACGTCCAAATTGTTGATTTTGAGTTGCGTGGTCTTTTCCTTGATTTCGCAGCGCAACATGGAGTTGTAGGTGAATTGTATTATTTTGTGGGATGGTAGAGCCGCGGCAATTGATAGGACGGTCGTCGATTTGCCCGAGCCGGCGACGGCATCCACTATGGAATTTTGCCCTTTTTTGGTATTGTTTAATATGACGGACTGTTCTTCACTAATGGGGTTCATAAATCATATAGGTTGATCAATTGATTATATTGTAAAAGAGATATTGTTATATCTTTTTTAAAACTTTATACTGACTATTACAAGTCTTTTTCCCTTATTTCCTCAGAACAAATTTCGGATTGTGTTCAATCGCATTCAAGAGGCGCAGCTGTGCTTTCACGTTTTTGCGCGAAGCGCATTTGGAATACGCCTTCTTGGTTTTCTTGTTTTTAAGACTATAGCATCGCTTCCCTCTAACTTTACGGATCGTGTAAGGCATTATATATTAGTCAAATATTATTGCGCTAAACTGTGTTTGCCATTTACAATCGTGGTCGTTAAAATAGTGGTCTATTTTTAGTGGTCTTCACATTGGGTGTGGTTATTGCCGGAGGTTTATCATATATAGGCTTAGTAACTGGTCCAGTATATGTGTTCGGCGTACAAGTTGTGACGAAATTTTGCGCGTCCAATACAGTATCGGTTATATTAATCGGTATTGTGTGATACGACGGCGGCAAATCCTCTCCATCCTCATCTATTTCACAGCTATTTAACACAGCACGCATTTTTTTAAATTGCGCATAATTGGCTGATGTGAAATGAGGATAATTGTTATTTGTCTGTTTCATTTTTTTTAATTGGATATAATCACTAAACGACATTACTAATATAGAGGCATACTCTTTTCTACTTTACAAAATAATATACGTAATAATGTCTATATTATTTAATGAAACACGAAATCTTTATACACAAAAATGAAACCTACTCTATATCCATCGGGGGCAATAAATGCGAAAATTCGGATCTAATTACGGCCTCTTCATCTGACGATGTTTGGTTCCATCTCGCTGGGCTGCCGTCATGTCACGTGGTCGTGAAAACCACGGGTCGATTACCCCACCAAGTAATCAAGAGGTGTGCATATCTTTGTAAAATAAACACAAATTCCGCGAAATCGATACCCAAATGCGAGGTGGTTTATACATCGATCGCCAATGTTACAACAACTGATATTCCTGGCGCGGTAATTACGCAAAATACTAAATCGGTTTTCGTTTGATTATTCCAAGCTGAAACTGAATGCGACCCCTTTGCCCTGCATATTATGGTCGTATGCTTTGGGCGCCGTAATCGAGAGTTTCTCACCTGGAATCATATGAATGGAATTCGGCGGCGATACAAATTGAAACCCGGAATTGGAGAAGAGTCCACGCACTGCGCCTCCGCTGAAAATTGTATTCGCATTGGCCGTGGAATACCAAGAAGTCATGTCGCTTGGATGGGAATACAAGATTTTGTTGGTTCCGTCGCCGCCCGCAATGAAGAATGTACCGTTATAACAAGACGTGTATTTATTGGTCATCGTAGGGGTACTCACACTTTGGAAAGCATTATTTGAAAAGTCTTTCGCATAGAAGATATTACTGTTGGAGAAATCGGTGATTACCGAGTATTCGCCGTTATAACTGTAAGACGACGGGACAAACACATTAGCGCTGGTAGAAATAGACGTGCTGATTTGGCCAAGATATCGGGTTCCAACCATGCGGTTTTTGATAGACACATTTTGGAGAGTCTTGTATTGGATTATATTTGAATATCCGGTTGAAACGCTTGTTTGTATCCAGTTCTTGGTTGCGCTTATATTAAGTCCCTGACGCAATGTGTGTGTTGGATTTTCTGTGAATAAATCAATGTCGTTTATTTGGACTTGGTCTGATCCCATTGTGCTTTGAAATACGAACCTGTAATACTGGTGCGACAAAGCATAAGTATCCGACATTGTGAAAAACAAAGTATATGAATTATTCGTCAATGATGTGGGTATTAAAAGAGTCTGCGTGTCGACCTGAGTCCAGTTTGCCCCATCATTTGATGCGACGACAGACCAAGAAAGAGGACATTTACTAATATCGGTTACTCCCACGGATATACTGTAATGTCGGAGTGGATATGTGGCGTTTAATCCGATTTGTAGCCATTCACCGGCTACAGTTCCGACCCCCTGAACGGTCGTTGAATTAGTTCCGATATATGCGCCGGCGCCATTATACTGCGTTATTGCCGAACGCCATGATGTTGCTGAGTTAATATCAAACGCGTTTGCCGCAATGTAGGTGCCGTTTTGGTTTGTCGAAGATGAAGCTGTCGTATAAGTATACAACACACTGCTTATATCCGTAACTGGCGATGCTGCATATGTGCTTGAATACCATGTTTCACCAAGCGTGTTCGGCGAATAGGCAGATGTTGGGCCGGTAGATGATCCATATGCGAGCCACTGAGTGCCTGTCCAAGCAACTGACCTGCCTTCTATCGTGAAAATTGCTTTTGACCCCTCTACGCCGAGCCAAGTAATACCATCAAATGAGTAAGCGATGGAATATGCGGCTCCCATGCCCACCGCGACCCAAGCATACCCGTTCCATGCGACTTGATATGCCTCCGTGAATATCGTGTTGGAATAGTCCGTCCATCGCACCCCGTCATTACTTGTCGCATACCACGAATTTGAACCTTTGCCGACCGCAACCCACAAATATCCATTGAAAGCCGCGTAATTGGCGCGCGTCGCCAAGATTGAATTGCCGTGACCATACCACTGAATACCGTCATATGAGTATCCGAGCGTATTGTAACTGCTATCCGAGCACGCAACCGTAATTGGTTTCACTTTGGCTGTTCCCACATTGGAATTATTGGTGGTCAGTGCATTTACAGAGGTCGCGACGGTTTTGGTCGTCCAGCGTACCAGGTCGTTGCTATATAAGAGTGTAGTGCCGCTCGAAAGCACATATTGCGACCCGGTATATCCAATACCGCTTATGTCCGCCACGGAAAACGTTGCGGTGTCCCAAGATAACATGTTTCCGTATTTGGATATTAGGACGCGATTATATGACGTCACAATCGTATTGTTATTGATATGTTTGATGTTTCGCAAATTATATGCACTTAAAGATGTTTTCAAATTCCATTTGATACCATTGTTACTCGTATAGAGGTTGTTTGAACCGTCGCCCGCGGCGATCCATTGATGTCCTGTCCATACTACACCAACCGCTTTTGTCGTGAATAGCGGCGCAGGTGAAACTGGGCTCCAGGATTTGCCGGTTGAACTGTATGCGAGGTTATTTGTTCCACCCGCTACCCAGATCGAGCCGTTGTAATTGACGCATGTGCCTGCAGTCAAAGCGCTGGTTCCACAGCCAATCCAATAGTACCCATTGCTACTGTATGCGATGGCGTTTCCGCCTGACCCACACGCAACCCATAATTTGGCCGTCTGAGACCAATTCACGCACGTCGCTTCTGTTGTGAATATGTCGGCTCCGCCTCCAATCCAGGATAGCCCATTCACACTGGTAGCCAATGTGTTTCCACCTCCTGAACCACACGCAACCCATATTGAGCCGTTGTATTTGGCGTCATTTACCTTCGTCATACACGAGCCAATATTGATGCTCGTATCCAACCATGTTGAACCGCTATCCAAACTATACATAATCGGACTGTTTCCGCCGGTTCCGCACGCCATTTGAATATTGCGCGGGAAAAAGATGAAATTATGGAACTCTACGTTTGCCTCTATATCATAGACCTGGTTTGTGTATGGGTGATGCCCTTTATACCAATTTGCATATCCTTCGGTTTGTTTGAAAAGCAATGTGCTTGTTGCGTCTTGGCCACCAATCACAAAATTGGAACCCGTCCATTTTCCGACATTTACGCTGGTAATGAGCGCTTGTTCCTGATGCGTCCAGATAATACCATCCGTACTAACAACCATATTGTGCTTTGTGAACGCATTGGATATCGACGCATTCAATGTTAAAACGAATGATATTCCATCCCACTCTAGAGACATCGGTTTATTAATGTTGTAATCTGGACTACCATTAAAAATTTTGTCTTCTAATAACACTTGTGTCCAAGACTTGCCGGTGTAACTGTAGGCAACCACACGTGTTTTATCGATGCCGTTTCCACCTTCCCCACACGCCACCCAGATCGTCCCGTTCCACACCAAATCAAATGCGCCGTAGGTCGAGCCGAAAATGTTCGCACCGCCACTATACCAATTTGCGCCGTCCTCACTATAAATAAGTGAAACGCCGGATCCACCATTACCCGCGGCAACCCAAATTGCACCATTCCATATAACCCTGCCGTTGTGGTATGTGTTCGAATTGGTGATAAGTGCCGTTCCGGACGTATTTGTTATCCAATGAATACTATCGTAACTTGTGTGAATACCCGAATTTCCAAGCGCGACGTAGAGGTTTGTACGTTGATTGAATGCGATAGACACAAACTTGTTTGTAACCTGATAGGTGGTAAATGTTGCATGGTCATAACTATGTGTGATGTATGAAATATCATTGTAAGTGCTCATCCACTTGGTGCCGTCCCATATAACTCGCGAAAGAGACGCCACCGAACTATCCAAAATGGACGTCCAGTTATTCATTCCACGACTCACTACTTTTCCATAGATGGATCCATCACCAACCAGAGCCATATAGACAGGCTGCTTGTTTTTGCCGAACGTATATACCATATCGGTTTCCAAATTCGCATTCTCTCCCTGGACATATGCGACCACATTGGTGTCCGCAACCGTGTATCCATTGAGAGTGATTGATTTGCTGTATAATTGGCGTGTGTATTTCATTGTGTCCTGATAAACAAACTGTTTGGATGGGATCATAGAGGTTATAATGGTTCCAGTGGGACCCATCACGCTCATGGGTCCGGTTATACCGGTATAACCTATAGTACCAGATGGACCTGTTGTGCCGGTTACTCCGGTTTGTCCCGTTGTACTGGTTTGTCCAGTGTTACCGGTCGGACCTGTAAAACCTGTCGGTCCCGTGTTGCCGGTTTGTCCTCGAGTACCGGTTCGTCCTGTGAAGCCGGTCGGTCCCGTGCTACCGGTTTGTCCCGTATTTCCAGATGGTCTTGGTCCCATTGGACCGGTTGCTCCGGTAAACCCTGTTTCCCCCGTCGTGCCTGTATTACCAATATCACGTCCTCCAAATGGCCCCCTCGAGCCAGTTGCACCGGTTGTTCCCGTCGGGCCATATTCATCATACATCAATCGCAATTCACCAATATTTACGCTGTCGATTGACCCACCTACACTATTGGGGGCTACATTTGAAATAAGCAACCTGTAATACAGATATTTGACCGGTGTTATTTCATATACATCTTCAGTCCCCGGATAGGCAATATAGTTGGATGTTTTGTCGACACTGCTCAATATAGTCCATGCAATTCCGTCATTACTTCCCACAAAATACCATTTTCCAGGGCTGCGCACATTAGCCGCCGCCACATTTGCGTTAATAACCGAATAAGAACTGACCGGTTTATTTGTCGTAGTATACAATTGGAGCCATTCGCCATTCGTGAAATCAGTGCTCGTATTTCCGAATTTATATACGCCTTGTCCTAATATATTGAACATGTCGGATTGGTTGTTGATTGCCGTTATATTATTAAAAATGGTTGATGTTATTCCGTAGTTAGAGGCGACACCTTGTGTCCAAAAAGCACCCGCATTTCTTGTATAATACATTGATCCACCATAGGTTATTAACATAATATTGGAAGGATCCGCAACGTAAAACGCACGAATCTGTTTTGACTCCGTAAATGTCTCTACATCTGGATTTGTAAAAAGTGTTGTTAATGTTTTGGCGGTCATATCGTATCTGGAAAACGTGTATGTAGAGAGCGTGTATCCTGCAACGTAGAAATATTGACTATTATATATATAAATTGTCGATGTTGGAATAATGCTGGAGCTGAAACTATAACTGGGTGTGGTTGCCGATGTTATAGTTGTCGCCGACAAATCCTTTATTACCAAACAGTCGTTGTTTATTGATGGATACCAGACAACCCACGTGTTCGCCACCGCCGAATTGTAGTATATGCGGCGGTCGGCGGTACCTTGAGTTGTGCTCGTATATGTGCGTGTGTTATATGTTGCGCCACCATCTGTCGTATAATAGAGATTTGTGCTTTGACCAGCTACATAAAAGTTGGTCGCCGACCCAGCCACACGCATATTTCCATAGGTTGTGTCCGTCGTCACCACACTTGTTGTCGTAAGCGTATTCAAATATTTGTATGCGTCGGCCGCTGACACAGTGTTTTGTCCAAGCCCTACGCTGTAGATATTGGCCTTGCATATCTGCGTGATAGTGGTGTCTTCCGATTTGCCCAGCCAGTAATTGGAATACACCGAATAATTGTATGGAGGCACTACACCCGAGAGGGCACGGATACGGGGTAAAAACGACAAATAGTTGTATATGATTTGGTCAGGGGTGAGAACCGTGCTATAAACCGCAATTGAATGAACCGTCACGTTCATACCGTATCGGTTCAGATTATCGGCAAACAACGAGATATCGTCAATTGCGGTTTCGCTTGAAATAATTATTACATTTCGCCAAACACCGACGTTATTTTCGAATTGGTTATTCCACGAGTTTAAGTCGTTGGCGTTCATTCCATCACGATAATACGAATATCCAGAATCAATCATTTGACTCCATTGATTAATGTAATCCAAATTAGTGAACTGGTTAATATAGGTTATCGGATCAATAAACTGATTGTATATTATTATTTCATCACTTGTATTGAACGCGTGTCCAAAATTATTAGTTGTTCCGGTGTATCCAATGTATGCGCTATTTTTTCCGGTTGCCGCGTCAAAAAAGTATCGTTCTCCCGAAGAAACCACCGAGTCCACGCGATACCATACTGAAACCGATTTCATATTGACTGTTGCGAGGCGAATACCAGCTGATTCTGGCGCGGATGACCCTTGCGTCAATGATATGGTGCGGTCTTCATTATAGGTGAATGAACCGAATATTTGCCCTGTTGCTCCGTTACTGTCTGTAAATGTATTTCCCGTGCCTGGATAGTAGTTTTTATCTGTAAAATCAATGAACGCCGACAAATTGTTGGTTATGATTTCAGGACGTTTCCAATACACTGGCGGCGATACGAGTGCGCTGTTTGCGTCCATAATATACGCGGCGTATCCTGAGGATGCGTCCGAGTAATACTGATTAATGTAGGCCGTGTATTTCTCTCCAGTTGTAAGTCCGGCGCCAATCAGTCCAAAACCGACGGAGATGCCGTCAACCATTTGCGACACATACAGCGAATTGGAGTCATTGGTTCCGCGCTGGATGGATAGCGAGTTGGCGCTACCGTCATTGAACGACAAGAGGCTTGTCCGTGTGTAAAATCCACCGTTGATTTTCCATTGGCCGATATAACAGTTAGTTAGAGGTTGTGATGGATACTGGTAAATCGCCGTAATCTCGGCGTCTGTTAATATTCGCTTATACATACGGAATTCATCTATGGCACCATTAAATGATGGGTCAACCGCCCAATTGCTTCTTCCCAAATAACAACTGGTTCTCACAAGCGAATCCGGATATCTACCGTCTGTTTTGGTAGCAATTAGAGACCCATTCAAATACACGTTCCACGTTCCGTTTGTATTTAATGTCCAACTCACGTGTCGCCACACATTATCATTCATATTTGTGGTGTAAAAACTGGTATATTCGGTTAGTCCCGCCGCATTGTATACACTTGACGCCAAGTAATTGCCCCAAATACCAAAAATAATATTCTGATTTGCCTGTCCGTTTCCAAAATCAAATATGCGTCCCCAATCACCCGTATTAATTGACCTGAACCAGAACGTGAATGTAAGACCCACTGTTCCTGTTGCTGCGACTGATGATACAGAGGCATATTGATATGTAGATGGTGAAAGCAAGAGTGCGCCAGTTCCGATTTTGTAATTGGTGGTAGTTATTGATGCTCCATTCACAAGTGTCGCATCTGTAATATATGTTCCGGTTGCCTTATTAAATAGATTTGTTCCAGAATAGGAATCAGTATCCATTATGTAATAATGCATTAGTGATGCATCGGTGTTTAATGCGAAACTGGTTTCACCGGATGTAGATGCTACTTGTGTGATAATCAGTCTATAATAGAGGTATTTGGCCGTCGCATTTGCGACATATGTCGTCGAATTTGAGTTTGTTCGTGTTGTTATACTATGAACTGATGTCCAAGTTGTCCCATTTAAAGACCCGACCACATACCACGTCCCCGGTAACAGGGCGTTGCTACCCTGTTTCGGTGAAAATCCATAAGAATACAACGCGAATGTATATGCCGACTGAATTTGAACCCATTCACCGAGAATGGTTCCAACACCTTGGACGGCTGTGGATGTAGATCCGCTATAAACACCCGTTGTATTACTATAGTTCGCGCCCGAATCCCAGCCATTCAAACCAAAAGTCGTATTGAAAGGATAGGTGGTTGAACCGCTGGATGTAGAGGCAATATAGGTGCCGTTTTTGTATGCATCCTGATTGGTTTGTCCCAAAACCACCAATGTGGAAGACGAGAAATCGTTTACTGTGGGGATAACCTGCGACACCGCCGTCTGGGGTTCGTCGAACAAACTGAATTGGACCTGAACCGATGTGGATTTACCGCCGTAGTTTGCGCTTAGAGGCATTTGGCTCACCAGGTTCTGATTGGTTGCGTCAATCGTCAAATAGGATGTGTTGCTGTTGCTGGGGTTAAGTGTATAATAGGTGTTTGCCGCGTCGGTCGCATAATCCGTTCCCACAGCCGAGAACGTATAATAAGACGTATTTGGTAATATCACATTGGCGTTGTATATTTTACCCTTCAAATTGTTTGCCGACGCATCAATCGCCTCTCCAATCACATAGTCTGAAAATATGGTCATAGGGTTGTTTCCACTATCAACCCAGCTTACTGGATTTCCCGCAATTGCGTTGCTATTATCATAGACACACACACTGTATGCCGTAGTGTTTCCACTGTTTGCCGTGCTTACAAACAGATTGTATATTTGATTGGCTGAATAATCAAACAGCTTGGAATTCACTCTTTCCACCGTATTCGAGACATAGCGGGTTTTAACTGAATTTGTTGTCCCGTCTTTGTAAATGCTGAAGGAATTTGCAGGCGCCAAAACAATAAAGTCGATTGCTGTTGAAGGGTTTCCGTCGAAACGTGCGCCCGCAAATACAAAAGTGTTGTTTCCGGTTGTAGGAACCGTTATTTGTAGTGTGTATTTTGTCCAGGTCGCAGGTATGGTCGCATTGGCGACCGTGTAAATGACGGTTCCGTTCAATAAAATATTTACGTCATTTGCCGTGCCTACAACTTTCGCACATAAATAAAATGAAAGAGAATATGTTCCGGCCAAACAAACAACCGTTTGTGAAATTGATCCGGTGCTGTCTTCCAATACGACGCACTGATTGCCGAGTGGGTATGGGGTTGGAAATCCCCAACCGGTGGAATTGTTCAACAAATATGAATTGCCGGCAAATGTCCATCCACTAACGCCAGTCGGTGCTAATCGATACGAATCTGTGGTGATTACCGGAGTCTCAAATGAACCATTTAATAGAGGATTCACAAACGTGGTCGACGGAGCAAATGCAAAAATGGTCGCATTGGACGAGGCGTCCGCGTCCAAACTCAATTTGAGATGGATTGTGAAACCGCCACTCAAATCAGACAACTCGTAATCGGCTGTAGTTAAATAGGTTGTATTTGTGTTGGTCAAATTGAGCGCATAGATGTCCGACGAATAGGTAAAATCGGTGCCGCCAGACACATTCAACACCAATTTTCGCGTGTTCTGTGGGTAATACAAATTGTTTATTTTTGATATGCGTTTTTGATCGGCGGCCTGGTTATTGTAGAACCCGACGAGACCGTTAAAATTGTAACTGGTATCGGTATAACCGAACGCATCACTGAATCGCCACCCATTATAACCAGCCCAGTTAGTCATATTGAGAGATCGCCAAGACCGCCCCTGCTCGGACACGGAAATGGAAGACGATGGTAATGGAATTTTAGACGGATATAAATAGTCTCCGTATAGGGCCAATTGCGCCCAAGACAAAATGTTACTGCCTGATTGTATTTTTGTAACTATCATCCGAAAAAATGTATAGAAATTTGTATTTGATGAAGTTGAATAAAATGTTGAAGTATAAGTTGATGCTGGAACTTGTCCGGTTTCAAAATCAATTTGATACCAGGTAGTTCCGTCAGTTGAACCAACAAGACACCAGTTATTTGGATATCTATTCGCAAAAGCTCTATTTACTTGTGGCCACAATCCATAACCAGTTAATCGGATTGCGATTGGAAGTTTTATTTGAACCCATTCGCCAGATATAGTTCCAACACCTCCTTGAACTGCGGTTGTCCAGAATTTTCCAACTCCTCCTCCCGTATAAGTTCCACCAGCACCATTATAAGGAAGCGCAGTGTAGCCTGATAAACCTGTATACGCACATTGATAATGAGTTGTAATAAGTCCGTCAAACAACGCATATGCTCCGCGTCCTAAAGTATCACTAGACGTAAATGAAACGTCATAGACTCCATTTAGTACTCCAATTCCAATTGCTGTAATTGTACCGGATGATGTAAGTGTGTTGTTTGCTATCGGTACATATTGGTAGTTGATCATCATATTTGGCGAATTGAAATATAAACCTGAAATATCAACATCAGTTAGAACACGGTTGTATAGGCGGAACTCATCTATGTATCCATTGCTGAATTGTGTTTTCATAAGTCCATAGAGGAAAAAACTGTTGATTGCTACTGCCTGTAGAGATGCTGTTTGATTTATTTGTTGTATTATTAGACGATAATAACTGTAAAATCCAGGACTCTGGACATTGTATTTTATAGCAGTCGCGGATGTGATTCCAGTATTTGTCTCATAATCTACTTGAGTCCAGGTTATCCCATTGGTAGATCCGGCAAGCCAGAACATTTTTGGGTACGCATTATTATTAGTAGATAAAATATCATAATTTGTTAATTTGAATAAATACGGAAGTTGGATTTGAATCCATTCGCCAGATATTGATACACCTGAAACAACCGTTGAATATATAGTTCCTGGCGTTGAACCGCCAATATAAACACCCGCAGAATAAGCAATTCGACCAAGTGTTAAAGCTACTCCAGATGCCCAAAAAGTATTAATATCAGAATCAAACGCACGGTTTGCTAGAAAACTTGTCGTATTAAAAGAAGAAGAGTTTGTAGTATATGTCCCATTCAAGGGACCCGCGTTCGTAATAACCAATGGTGGATTAGTTGACGCGGTCGAAAATCCAGCTGTTACCGTAGGAATCGAAACATAGGCATTGGAATACCCAAGTGTGTTGTTTGTATAATTCGTCAAATTGTTAAAACTTACGCCATAATTACTCGCGTCTAAAACCTTGGTCGCATTCAGATACAAACTAACCCTGTTATAATTAATTGTTCCTGCGATATGCGTCCATATATTTATTGGCGCACTGTCTTTCAACACGTTAATGATTGACTGGCTTTGTCCATTCACATCTATGTAAAAATTATTAAACGTCGGATTATTATTTTGTAGAGACAAACCCACACTATTTCCACAGTTATCTTCCAATGAAAATATACCTTGGAAAGCACTCGCCGAATCTATCACATTTTGCAGAATCCACATTGAAAATGATAACACTTGTGTCCCCAATGTGTTTGCGCTAATTGTCGGAAGCGACACATAAGATGGAGTCGCGTCTGTAAAAGATCCCATCTTAACACATCCATATCCAGCAAATTGGTATGAAAGGTCGATTATTGGCGAGCCGACAAGAGTGCTATTGGATACCATTGTTGCCTCAGTCGCCTTATTTGCTACTATAGAACCAGTGATGTTGTATCTGTCAAATGTGTGATAGACGAGCATTTTGTAGTCGTCGCCAACATTACGGGTTGTCTGGACAAAGGTCGGTTTGTTGAGTGCAGTGTTGCCCGCGTACAAGGAGGTTTCATCATAAAATAGGGTTGAATTTAATGGAGATAATTGGGTAATTGGATAAGAACCTGTAATATTCATACTGCTTGTGCCGGTGTATGTTCCAAGCGATGCGTCAAATACATTTGTTGCTGAGTTCCAAAATGTGGATGCGCTATTATCAAAAGCCAAATGCGGGGATTGGGTCGATGATGACGCGGACACGGTATATGTAAATCCATCATCTACGACGGTATTTGCGCTCATTATTGGTGTTAAACTGATTGTGCGATTTGAACCTCTTGTTACATGACCATTTGGTCCAGTGAATCCAGTTTGTCCAGTGCATCCAGTTTGTCCTGTTTCCCCAAGTGTACGCGAACCCATTGATCCAGTGGCGCCGGTTACACCAGTGGCGCCTGTACGTCCAATTGGTCCTTGTGCTCCTTGAGCGCCCGTCGCGCCTGTTGCGCCTGTTTGTCCCGTGGTGCCGGTTCTACCGGTGGCGCCAGTGGGCGCAATCAATTCATATACCGTGTTGTAGCTCATGTCGGGATTTGCTATAAAATCCGTGTAATAAACGTCGGTTGAAGCATACAATTCGAATATTTCATCATTACTGAACCCCTCATTGTAAAACCGAGTGTCGTCAATGTATCCATTGAACGTGTTATTCGCAATCGCATTTGTTATAAATGGGCTCGACAAATTAACGGACGGCAGAAATCCGCCGCTCACATCAAATATATAAGAGAATCGCTGACTGTTGATATACATGGTCCAATTGTTGACGGAACTGTTGTTCAACGAAACCGCCAAATGGGTCCACGCCCCGTCGGCGGATCTGGATACCCCATTCGGGACGCCAAACAAATTAAATTGACTTAATGATAACAACCCGTTAATTGCTAGCACGTTTGTTCCAGATCTATACAATTCTTGAACAATAAGACGATAATGTGTGTATGAATTTGCGTTGAAAACATTGTATGATATAGGAATGCTTCCTAATGGGTTTTGACCCGTCTTATAATCTACCTGATACCAGGTTAAACCATCATTTGAGCCCACTAAATAAAATGTGGATGGAAAATTTGATGTTGCACCAATAGGATGTAATATACTATAATTTGTTAAACGTAGCGCATACGGCAATTTGTACTGAATCCACTCACCGCTCACAGACCCCACATTTTGGACGGTGGTTAAAACCACGAATCCGGTTCCACCACCTCTATACGTGCCGTTTGTGAATGATGTGTTGTAAGGTACTTGTATATAATCCGGAAAATCATTTGTTCCAGTTCCAGCGCACGAATACGATGACGTTGTTGACCCATTTGCTAGTGTAAATGCCTGGTTTGCTGCCGCAAAATACGACGAAGACGATATATCATAGATTCCATTCAAATAGGATAGAGACATATCCGATATAGTCTGAGTTGCCGTAGTGAATGTTCTGTTATAAACGGGGATTGCCTGTATGATTCCCCGTTTTTCGGTTATTGTAGAGGTTTCCCCTGAAATCAGATTTCCATAAGTAAGTGAGAATCCATTAGATGAATCAATATTTGCACTTAAATATGATGTTTGGTTCGCAATTGATAAAATATTTTGCGGAACATTGGTCAATGTAGATGGTTTCACCCACGTGGAGAAAGCTAAGTTGCTTGAATCTACACACGATATGGGTCCCAGCTGAACACTACCTGTATTTGGGAAATACAGACAAGATGACCCAAGACGTTGTTGTCCTGATATTATCAGCGACAAATTGGAAATTGTGCCGTCATACACAGGGGTTCGTGTGCTATAATTGGCGAATTGGTTGCCCAATAAACTCTGGGTATCAAACGTATAATGCGAAATCAGCGAATGCGGTTCCTCATTATTATACACTTTATTGACTTGTGCCTGATTTAACGCCGAGCAATAAATCTGGATTTCATCCATGTATCCGTCCATTTTATTAGCGTTTGTTACCGCATTCATTCCAAACGCATTGTTCGTGTATGAACTTGATAGGTCAAACGCTTGAATATAGTATCCACTGTTGTCGGTGGTATAATTCCTCTGAACTTTATCCACGTACATTGTAACGTTGCTTCCCAAATTGGAGACGTTTGTAATCGTAACCGCCAAGTGAGTCCATGTATTTAATGGGATGGTTGCGGGAACTGAAACCACGGATGTTGGGAGATAAGCATAGTAATATCCGGTTCCGTCGTATGTTTGCGTTCCACCGGGTGGTATAAAAGATACCTGTAAATCGGTTTCACCGCCAGCTTGTCCAAACTGAATACGCATTGGATAGAATACACCGGCAGTAAGTGTTATGGATGAATTTACGGTAATAAGCCCATGCTGGCCAAAATTATTAATCAATGCGTTATTCAATGTAAATCCCGTTATAGCAGTATTTCCAATCCATAACAGAGCCGAATCGTCTGCTGCTACATAAAATGTCCAGCTACCGGTTATGGTTGGACGGAAATATCCAACCCATTCAATTGAAAAAACGGGTGTGGTAGTCAAATAATTTCCACTGGTTGCGGTTGAAATGTTGGTGAAATTATTGGTGAAACCTGTGTATGCGCCGTTTGCTCCAGCTCTTACAACTGCTGTTGTGAAAAAGTTGGTAAAATCGCCATAAAACCCCGTATATGCTTTCCACACAAGGCCTTGCACAAGTCCATTAGTCTCTGTTAAAGAATATCCCGCTGTTGTCGCAGTAAGATTGATATTTGTAGTTGCGTTATTCAGTGATAACAATGTGCGAGGAACAGTGTCCAATGACGCAAATTTGGCCCACATACTGAATGTGATATTGCTCACATCCCCAAAAAAGTAATTACCTGGTCTTACTGATCCAGTATATGATGTGCCAGCAAAACTAAGTGCACCATCTCCATATTTGGAGTCAGATGATGTGAAAAACGACATATCAGTTGCCGAGGCATCATAGACCGGCATACCTTGGTATGTGTTGTCGTTGTTTTTGATGAATCGTCCGTAGTTCGCAATTTGGGTGTTTTTGTAATCAACGCCACTGACGTCAAATGTATAATAGGCAAACTGTCGATGGTTGATTATTCTGCCGTTGAATCCGCGTGAATTCACAGAACTTGGGATAGATATGGTTTTGTTGTATTGGAGTGCCTGCTTAGAAGGACTGATCTTTTTGAAAAGATGTGTCTCAGGCAATGTGGATTGGAGCCCCCATTTCCACGCCAAATAGCCCTCGATGGTCTGACGCTGTGTCTCGGTGGGTGCACTTGTGTATGCAAGGAGTTCGGCGTATTCGCAACCGGGCGTGCCGCTGGTGCCTCTGGTCGAGTTATTAATACCATAACTAGAAATATAAAAATTACCACTACTATCAAAGCTACTATTTAATACTCCATTTATGTAAAAATTTGCTTGGCTTCCATCAAAAACAGCATTGAACAAATATGTTCCTGTTGTCGCAGAATAAAATATTGATTCTACAAGATTTCTTCTAAGAACGATTGCCGGGGCATTATTTGAAGTATCAATTCTTGAAATTAATGCGCAACCCATTATATTATTTATATCAGTAGACCCAGGAAAACTTGACGGCGGTGCGAAAGAAATAATACGTTTATTATTATTACTAACATCAATAAAATTATTTATTTTCATAACTAAAAAGAAAGAAAATGTGGAACCCGTATATTGAGAATTAATAATACCTTGAATCGACATATTTGTGGTATTACCGCTTAGATCTATTGTTGGATAACCATTAATTGATCTATATTTAATAAACCGCCGATTTGCTTCGCTAGTTACGTTTGTGTTTATGTTTGAGTCATTTCTATAACTCGATTTATCATACATTTTCACCACTGTTGATGTATTTCCCGAAAAATCAAACGCATAAGGGGTCTGCGCGTCCATCCATAAAATCATATTGTTCATCACATTTTGAATATTGAATATTTCGGGAGTTCCCGGCACATCGGAGTAATATGGGCGCACACTCATTTCATTTCCTGTTGATCCAAGCGACCCAGTCGATCCGGTTGTTCCGGTGCTTCCGGTTGTTCCTGTGTCGCCGGTTGTTCCAATATCGCCCATAGAACCCGCTATTCCAATAGATCCGGTACTTCCGATTTGACCAGTTCTTCCTGTTCTACCGGTATTTCCGGTTTGACCAGTTTGGCCGGTTTGGCCTGTGCTGCCCGTGCTGCCTGTGCTTCCTTTAAATCCTGTTTGACCAGTGCATCCTTTAAATCCTGTTTGACCAGTGCTTCCAGTGTCTCCAGTGTTTCCGGTGCTTCCTTCAAATCCGGTGCTTCCTTCAAATCCTGTAGTTCCGGTAGTTCCGGTCTGACCTGAATGTCCCATACTTCCTGTACTACCGGTCTGACCCATACTTCCTGTACTACCGGTCTGACCCATACTTCCTGTACTACCGGTCTGACCCATACTTCCTGTACTACCGGTCTGACCCATACTTCCTGTACTACCGGTCTGACCTATACTTCCTGTACTACCTGTCTGACCCATACTTCCTGTACTACCGGTCTGACCCATACTTCCTGTACTACCGGTCTGACCCATACTTCCTGTACTACCTGTTTGTCCTATACTTCCGGTGCTACCTATGCTTCCGGTTTGGCCAGTGCTTCCGGTTTGGCCAGTGCTTCCGGTTTGGCCAGTGCTTCCGGTGTTACCTATGCTTCCAGTATTTCCGGTGTCGCCCATAGTACCAGTGCTTCCTGTGCTTCCTGTGTATCCAATTTTACCTATACTGCCGGTACTTCCCATGCTACCAGTACTGCCGGTACTTCCCATGCTACCAGTACTGCCGGTACTTCCCATGCTACCAGTACTGCCGGTCATACCGGTGCTGCCTGTTTGGCCGGTGCTTCCCACGCTTCCCATGCTTCCTTCTTCACCGGTGCTACCGGTTTGACCCAACTGACCCGTGCTACCGGTTTGACCCAACTGACCCGTGTTACCGGTTTGACCCAACTGACCAGTGCTACCGGTTTGACCCAACTGACCCGTGCTTCCGGTTTGACCCGACTGACCCGTGCTTCCGGTTTGACCCGACTGACCTGTGCTTCCGGTTTGACCGGTGTTGCCTATATTGCCGGTTTGCCCTGTGTTGCCCGTGCTGCCCATGTTGCC
>Ga0247722_10000734_pt1 | contig 19125 bp, 4 predicted proteins | sample MSEWelMarce3H_FC_FD_189094 | JGI IMG/M metagenome (GOLD analysis project Ga0247722, IMG submission 189094) | Subsurface sediment microbial communities from gas well in West Virginia, United States - MSEEL Well Study Marcellus 3H_FC | ecosystem: Environmental > Terrestrial > Deep subsurface >... | reverse complement strand
ATTTAAGATATTGAATTGTGTTATGTTGAATTTAAAATCTTCTCTTTCGTCACTTCTTAAAATATAAACATCATTATTAAAAACAGTTGCTATATCAAAATATTTATAGCATAAAATTGAGTCTATTTTTTTCCAATTTTTTCCCCCATCGGTAGTTTTATAAATATTTGCTTCATCTGTAGATTTAGGGATGTTATTGGGGTTTTCTAACTCTTGATCTGTCAACTCTTCATAAGTGGTTAATGTGCCAAACAAATAGCCCTCTTTCTCTGTTTTAAAATACATATAAGAAAATGCTTGATTTTCGTCTGGAATACCATTACAAGTATAAATAGTTTCACTTTTTTTGCAACTAATTAATAAAAATAGGCTGCTCAATATCATAACCTTTTTCATTTATTTGTTTTTAAAGTTGGTATTCTTTCTATTATTTTATCTAGAATTGGCATAGCTTTATCAGGATTTACTCCCTCTCTTATAGCTTTTGCTGTAACCATTGCTTCTATCTTTTTTCGATTTGCCAATAATTCTGCACCTCTTTTTAATCCTTCCGTTGGGTTGTCTAACCAATAATCTGTTAGTTTGCCCATCATTTCAGTTGCTTGCTTCATACCATCCGCACTGGTAAGATCTTTAAAGTTTGGTGTAAGTACAATAGCTACTAAATCTACAGTGTTTAATTTATATAAACCCGCATTCCAATAAGCATCAACATGAGAATCAAAAGCAAATTTATGAAAATCTTTTCCTCCGTTTCTTGATTCAATTGTAGGATCAACTTTTAATTTATCCTCGATGGCTACTTGAAGATTTTTTCTAGCTTGTACAAGCCATTGTTTACCTTGTTTAGATAACTGGTTATTAGTTTCGTTGGTGAAACGCTGGATGTATTTATTGCCATAATTAAGATAGTAATCAGGTGCTTTTTTCCCTGGATTTTGTTTGATAAAATCATTATATCTCCATTTGTAATAATCGGCTGAACCTAATTTACTTTTCGGGAATGGTGTAGGTTTCATCCCATCAGGATCTATAAAGTTGATAGGGTTTTGAAAACAATAATTATAAGGCGACCATTCTGGAAACTCTGCAAATTTCGGGTCAACAGATAACCATATCGAAGTATGTGGATCAAAGTACCTTGCTCCATAATAATACAATCCACTCTCCTCATCCAGCTCTTTACCGTTAAACTTGTACGGTGAGTTGTGTGAGTTTTTATGCTCTTCAATGAACGTTTCGCCAAAGGCAAAGTACTCCATATGCTGGCTTACTTCTCCTACAAAGTTAGTAATATAATTGCTACTTCCCAAATGGTCAGGGTGAAAAAAGTAGTGTTCGGTTTCTGCCGCTATACCTGTAAACGCAGGAACTGCCAAAAACGCATTATTACTAGCAAATGTTGGTGTGGGTGTAATTCCAAAAGCAGTATACACTTTTGTAACACCCGTTTCGGCAGTTGTTAATTGGTTTCCACTGGTGCTTACTAAGTTAATAGGGGCACCACCACTGCTGTTTTCAATAAGTGTCCACTCTTGTAAAAACTTGCCTAAATTAGTGGTAGTTCCTATTTTGCTACTTACACGTTGCGTTCCTGCAAAATAGTGTTTGGTGTAGCTTAATGCTCCTGTACCATCAGCAGCTGGTCGTGCCACCAACATACCACTTGGGTATAGCATAAAATCGTCCTTTACGGCTGTACCTACTTTTAGGGCGTTTTCATATATTGCTACACTGGTTGCGTTTTGTTTTATAATTCGTTCACCTCCTGCATCGTAGGTATAAATAGCTATAGGGTGTAAGCCCCCTCCGCCCCCAAGGGGGGAACTAGGATTAAGATCGATAGCTCGTAGTCTGTTCTCCTCATCCCATAAATTCACACGCAATACATCTGGGTCTGTTGATGTACATATTTTACTGGTGATACGAGTTTGGTTGCCGTTGCGGTCATACTCAAACGCTTTGGTTTTTACTCTTGGGTCGTTTGCCGCATCACAACAGCCAGTTGTGTTTGGCTGGTCTACAATAGTGCGTGGTGCATGCGGTTGTGTATAGTTATACCCCGCTACACTATAATCTGCCGTGTTATAATCTTGATAATTTAAGTTATAAGACGTTTGTTCTACCTGTGTCCAAGTACCTGCTACAGAGTTAGCATTGGTACTGGTTGCTGTTTCATGGTTTTGTATTTTGCTAGTAATATTATGTTGGCTATCATAGCTCATAGCCAAGGTATATTTACTATGGTTAAAGCCCACACCATTATCATTTCGTCCTACAAAGTTACCCGATGCGGTGGTTAATCGGTTTAAATCATCATAGGTATATTCTTGCCAGCTTCTACCTCCAATTTGTGTAGCAGTAGGCACTGCAACGGTGTTGTTTTGTATAGACAATACGTTGCTTAGTACATCGTAGTTGTATTTGTTGTTTACAAATTGTCGAGCCGTTGCCGCACCATAAGTAGTAGAAGCACTTACTTTCATTCTATCCAAACGTCTGCGTTCTGCTTGGTAATTGTAAGTGGTTTCTGTACCATTACCGTAGCGTAAATAGGTGCGTTGTCCAAATTTGTCATACCCTAATTGGCTAATGATGTCTTTGTTATTAGCCCCATTTTTATTGCTAGTCATCGCATGCAGCTCGCCACCTTTGTTGTATTTGTAGGTAACTAGCTCTTCATCAGGATATTTAATCGTTTTCACGCGGTTCCATGTGTCATACGTCCATTCGGTTTGAAACCAATATACTCTATCGCCAGGCACCGCCACCGAACGACGGTTTAGGGTAAGTTCACCTAATCGTCCGTATTTCATGTATTGTGTTCCTGTGGCGTCTACATGATACCATAATCTTCCTACGGCATTATCGTTTGCCGCATCAGAGTTTCCTGCTGTTCCGTAATAATAATGCACGTTATTTTCAGGGTTTTGAGGGTACTTAATCTCATCTAATCGGTTGTAGGTATATTTGTATTCTATTTTTTGATTTACTTGTAATAAATTAGCCGTTTTACGCTCTATTAAATTACTAGCTTTGTCATATACAAATTGGGTAATACCGTTATCAGGATGGCGCAACTCTGTTCGTCTTCCTGCTAAGTCGTATTTACTTATGGTTTCATTACCTGCAACATCTTTAACTTTTAGTAATTCGCCAATGTTATTGTATTCAAAATTGGTTGGAATATTTCCTGTTACTGATTCTTGTAGGGTTTGAGTCGTTCTACCGCGCACATCGGTAAACGATTTTTGTACTTGCCCCAACTCATTGGTAACGGTAGTTACAAAACGGTCGCCATCAATGGTATATGCCATCGTCGTTTCCTCGGTTTCACCTGGTAGTTTTGTAGTTTTACTTCTGTCTAACACATCATAGGTTGCCATTGTTGGTTCAACCGTATCGGCAGTATTATCATACACAAAGGCATTGGTTGGCACAAAACTCACATTAGAAGTTAGTCCAGTAAAATCATCGGTTTGTGTGGTTGGATAATAGCTTTCTATTGCTCTACCGTAAGCATCTTGCTTGATTTTTCCTGCCAAAAGCCACTCCAATTTATTGTTAGTTGTGTTTGGAGTATTTCCTGTAGTTGCTACTAAATGACGAGCAAACATCTTTTTAACTTGCACCGGTTTGCCAAAACCGTCTGCCAAGGTACTGGTTAAAATCTGGTTGGCAGTGGTTACACTTTCTTCATTAGCACGATACTCAGGGTCAAAATGACGGGTTAAGGCATGGTGCAATTTATTGGTTGGGTCATTTGTATCTATGTTGTCTGGCACAATGGCTTGAAAATTACCAGTAGCATTATAAATTTTGGTATAGTTATCATCGTCAATACTAGTTCCATTAACTTTAGAGGCAACAGCTGTTTCGCCTTGGTATTCAAAACGAATCGTCCAGCCAATTTCGTTACCGCCGCCAGTTACGCCCTCAACAAATAATTCATAAGGCCCTGTAATTTCTATGGGTCTTCCACGGTCGTCTATACGGGTACGCATAGGTTGTAGGTTCATATCGGTAGTATAAACCGGAATACCGAAAAGGTAATTGTAAATACTACTTGAGGCGTACCCAAATGCATCGTTTACAGCTACTGGGAACGTGTGAATTACATCATCGTAAGTGTATTCTCTAAAGAATTTGCTATTATCTAAAGGATTAATGCTGTTTTCATGAGTTACTTTAGAAAGATTTCCATACGTATCATAAAGCATGCTAACTGTTGTGTCATCTGCTGTATTTAGTTTTGTAATTACTTTTTCTAAATCGCCATTGGTATTATAAACTGCCTTGCGTTCTCTTTTTAAAGTAGTGCCATCAGCATCAAAAACTTGAATGGTTGACGGATAGCCGTTATATTGTTGTCCGTATATGGTTATAGGATTGTATGCTATTTTAGATACGTATGCGTCTGCATTTTGATTACCATAATCGCGGTATTGTGTGATGTTTCCTTTGTTGTCAAAACCTTCCATAACGGTAACGGCAGTAATAAGTCCGGTTTCTCCTTCAGTAAATGATTTTACTGAAATGAGAGGGGAAACAAAAAGACGTGAATGGTCAAATTTGGTACAAATAAATGTAGGAAAAGTGACGTTATTTATATCTGAATTATTAAAACGCACTTTATTTTCATCAATTAACGACAAATTGTATGATGATGAATTGCTTCCAAAAGGCAAATAACTTACAGGCGTTTCTGAATCATAAATACCATAAGTGGTTTTATTTTCAGTCCATTTTTTATGATTTGCGTCAAAAAGTGTTTCTTTTTTAACGGCACCTTTTAAGTAATAATTATTGGTATGAAATTCTTGCACAGAATAACGGTAAATTTCAGGCAAAGTAGCCGCTGTAAGATTAGGGCTAAGTGCTGTATTGTAACCGCCATGTTGATATACTGTCAATTTTCCGAAGCCAAAGAATTCGCGTTCTCTTCGATCGTGGTGAGGCAATTCATATTTTACAGAAGTAACATTTCTATCATTAGACCAGTTGTTGTCTGCTGTAAAAGCGTCAAAAATAGCAATTTTGTTTACTACATATTTACTTTGAGGTAATTCAAATGTATTTCCTACGCGTTCATAAGAAACTTCCCAAGAACCACCTGTTGGGGTGTTTACTTTTTTAAGAAGGTGGGTTTTGCCAATTTTTGAAAGACGAGCGTGAAGTTCTCCATCATTTGAATTACCACCACCAGTACTTAAAATATCTACAAAACCATCACCGTTAATGTCTTCAATATTGTTTTCCGTTCTATTTAGAGACTGTTCACCACCAAAACTAGGAGTAATTACAAGCTTTACACATAACGCAGGAGGTATCCCAATTGGAATCGGAATTGTAAAAGAACCATTTAATCCTTCGGCTGAGCTTCGATTAAAATTAATAAATCCACTAACAGAATGTTCTGTATTATCAAAAGCAATACCTGTATTTAATTTGTATTTTAAACCCTCACCACCAAAGTCTAACAATAAATCTGGTAGTCCATCTCCATTAATGTCTGCAATATTTCTTTCGGTATAGGCTTTAGAAACAGAAGCGCTAATACCTCCTGAATAGCTATTATCACCATAAGAATAACCAAATCCACCAGAGATATTACTTTGTGTTCCATTTAAGTCATTAGTTCCATTAACCCATGTCTTTTCAGAATCAAAACCATAACCTAAATTCAAAGAAACTTTAATACCACCATCTACATTAATTCTATCTGGAAGACCGTCACCATTTATATCTATCCATAGCAACTTTTCCTTATTTTCTCCACCGCCAATACCAACATTGGGACTAGATGATTTTAATTGTGTCTCTGTTTTTGCATCTACAGCTGGTGTAGTTCCTTGATTAGCACTACTATCGGTCTTAGGCTCAGAAGTACTTGATTTTTTAAACGTTCCTGATACACCAGCTCCCCAGTTTGCAGAAGTTCCGCTAGAAACTCTACCAAAACCTAAGTTTCGAGTTTCCGCGAATCCTCCTATTGGACTAGTAAATTGTACATTATCTTTGGTTAAAATATCAGGATACCTGTCACCATTCAAATCCATATAGTTTAATTCCGCCCAGTTAAAACTAGTACTATAATTTGCACTTCCTCCAAATGCACCAACTCCTAAGCCTCCAGAAAAGGAATGACCTTCTCCTTTATTAATTAAAGCAATACCACCAATAGAAGGGAATGAACAAATTGCACTTGTTGTTCCGCCTGTAGGCATTTCAACATATATAGTATTTATGTTTTTAACCCCCATTCTTGAGGTTGAAAAATAATTTTCCTGTACACTAACAAAGTTAGAGGAACCATACCATAAATTGAGTTCTTCATTTGGAGATAATCTAAAAAATCTTATAGCTGTTGGATTTTGTGTATTATTGGCTTGTAAGCAATCTAGTAATGGCTGACCAGACAACCCTTGACATGGGCCAAACGTAGAAGTAGTATTTGAATTCAATACCCCTTCGTCAATTGGAATAATAGTGTTTGTTGCAGTAATTCCGTAATTCTCTTGTATAACTGGATTTCCGCCAACAAGAACAATTGCTCTTCTTTCTTCATCAGTATCGAAACTACCATTGCCGTTATAGTCAACACCTCTTTGAATAACAATACCACCATGGTAGGCAAAATGTCCCCAATTTCTATAGTTTGGACCAAAATCATTATTGCCTACTTTGCAATAAATATCTTTTTTAGTATCCCTTAATGAAACTGTATTTATCCAAAAATCTCTAACTGATCCAGCAATGCTATTATTGTTAAAAGTTGTAGAATTATAAGTTGCGTCTGCTCCACCTCTTATTCTTACTTTGATTTGTCCATCTGAAGCAGTAGCTGGAACTGTAATATTAAATGTATGGTTTAGTAGTGAAGTTGTGGAAGCAAAAAACTCACTTGCCTCTATACTATTATTTCTATTCCAATCAATCCAAACCGCAGCTCTTGAAGAGGTGTTAAGATTTACATTTAAACTATAAGAGGTACTTTTTACATAACTTTTAATAGGTGTTGTAATTTGCTGATAATAGTTTGGACAAGTTTGACCAGTTGAAACAAAACCTCCAAATGAAATTCCTGTTAACCATTTGGTAGAACATACGCCTGTCGGTGTAACATAAGCAGGTTGTATTGCACTTGGAATAGTTGATTGATAGATTTGAACCGTAATTGGGTTTGTTGCTAGTGCGCCTATATTGGCAGCATTTACATTCGATGTGTAATATTCCGCATAAATCGTAGGTGTTACATCATTTTCAATTGCAATATCATTTAATCCAATAATCGATGCTACCCCTGAAATTACATTGACTGTAATATTTTGTGTTGCTATTACTTTTTTGTTACTGTTTTTAACTACTAACTTAAAAGGATAGCTGCCATTTGCTAAAGTATTAAAAGCAGTTGTCGTAAAAACTGGTCGAACTACAATTGTAGTCGTGTTTAATCCTGTTACTTTAGAAATTACATCGTTAATTTTTTTATTGTAAATACCATAATTTACAACAGGGTATAGTGCAATAACAGAACCAGAAGTTGGTGTGAAATTGATAACAGGCTCCCAGTTAATTGCTTTCCAATCTACATTAGAATTGGAAGACACTGAAAATTTGAATGCTTCATTCGCATTGACAGTTAGTGGAAGCATGTTACCTCCTAAATCTAAAAAATTTGATAAGGTTAAATTATTTGCTATTAATTGATTTAGTGATGCTGTGTAAGTATTAATTATCGTGTAATTACCATTCGTTACATCAATACTACCTTTTTCAATAGTAAAAACTACATTATCACTAAAAGTTAAAGGAGCAACACTATTTAAAGTGGCATTCCAATTGAATGCAATAGTTCCCGCACTTGGAATTATAGTGGTAGCATCAGCTGATAAAACAAATCCTTCACTTGCTGAAGATGAAAAATAAGAAACTGCATCAACATTAGTGTCATTTGTACCTGTGTAAAGGATGGCTGGATTCCATTGAACTCGGTCGTAACTTCCTTCTTCTTTTGCTTGAACTCTAAAATACAAACGATCTCCTTTAGCGACAGTTAAAGAAGCTATCGCCATATTTTGTGACGCAGTGTTAACAGTTGAACTTGCAGAAAAAGTAGGATTAATAGTCTTATCTAATATAACATTTCCGCTACCATTTGGGAAAGTTGAAGTGTTTTTTTGGATTGATAATCGAACACCGTCATAATCTGTGAAATACTCATCGTTTGAATTTGGATAAGGCTCAGACGCTGTTGGTGCAAGTGGTGCTAAAATGGCAGTTCCAGATATAGCAACTGTCCCCGCTTTAGGAGCCGTCCAAACTTTTATAATATCATGTTGTGGGTTCTCATCTCTTAATTGGTCTTTAGTTTCTAGTGAAATATTATTGATAATACTAGTGCTAATTGCACCCGAACCAACAGGATTGCTGGTTTGACTGTTATTGGTTGAGAAACTTGCAGTGTTTAAATAAGTAGAAGTAAGGGTTTGATTAAATTTTACAGATCCACTGTCCACTAAATCTATCAACCCATCACCATTCACATCCGAAAAATAAGTTTTTGTCGTACTTTTTGAGGTATTATAGGTATAACCTACAAAGGCTACAAAACTTGCTTGAGCTCCCACACTAAATGAATTGGAAGATGTTTTAGAAATATCGCTAATTCCTGTAATATTTTGCGGCATTCCAAATCCGACATTAGCACCCAAAAGTCCTAAATTTGGTCTGAATTTTAAACTACCTCCCTCTTTATATACTTTATCTGAAAGGCCATCTCCATTCACATCCATAAAAGCAATTAATCCTTTACTTGTTGAGTTACTATAGCCAAAATTTACTCCAGCGGTAAAAGTTATATCATAACTTGTACACAAACCTATGCCTGTATACAAGCCGCCATTCAATCCCCACCCTTTAGAAGTCCCTAAAGAACTACCTTTATTAGAAAACTCACCAGATATAGCGCCTGCTAAACTACTAATTGTTAAATCCCCTTTAATATCGTCATATTTTCCATCCCATATACTGGTTGACGTTGAATTCAAAATATTCCCGTTTGAGATTAAAGAACCATCATCTCCTTTATTCTCATACTCCATTGTATTAGAGTAAAACAAATCGCCATTGGTATCGTATTCAGAAATTTTTACCAATTGTTGTTTAAAGAAAGCGTGTTCTTCATAATCGAATTTATATGTTCTGATGGGTTGTGGAATGTTGTTTTGTATAAACCCTACCTTTATTTCTTTCAATAAATCTTTGGTTACTTGAACTACTCCATTTCGTGCATTAACTTGAATGTCTTTTCTGGCTATTCCATTTGTAGATAATGGGTTATGAACGAATTCAACTTTATAATAATTAGGTAAATTATCTTCAACACCATTGGTATGATGTTTCGTATATCTAATCTCTTTAATATAAAACTCATTACCTCCTGTGCCTGGTTTTCCTGAATCCACATCAATTCCATATTTATTGTCATAGACATATTCCACATAGTTTCCATTGGTGTCTTCAGTTCTATACAACCCCCAATATGATATATTACCAATTATTTTATCTTGCGTTAAAGATGCAACAACTCCTGTTCTAATAACTGCATTATTATTGACACCATTAGTTGCAATAAAACTAGGATGCCCGCCATAAAAACTTTTGTTACCTGTTTTGTCTGTAACTTCCCACCAATAGTTGGTTGGACTATTTCCATGACGAATTACTTTGGCATAACTGCCTTCTATTCTTGGGTAGAATTCTCTTTCAGAAGTTCTTGAAATATTGTCTTTTCTATGAGGGTTGGTATAATCTGCTCCATCTTTTAAGGTAAGCATTCCGCCACCCATAGCGTATATCTCGGTTTCTTTTGAAGCATCATATCTCGGTGCTCCCCAACGTGTATCTAAAGACACGCCAGGAATAGATAAATCCCATCCTAATCCCATCCAGCCATTACCACCTTCTGAGTTGTAGTTTACGGATAGTTCGGGTTGCATGCCACTTCTTCCTGCTGGTAACTTAATTGGAAAACTGGTATTTAAGGTTCCCATATTGTTTGGACTTGGCGGAGCAATACTTACCACACCCGCCGTTGGATCTGCTGCTTTGATATCTTTTATAGAAGTTGGTGTGTAACTTCCAGTTTCTGGCGATTCAGGAACTTTAATAATACCATTGATAAAATCGGTGAAATGAACGGTTTTAGAAACGATTTCTTGTGTAGTTGACAATAAAGTATCTTTCTCTAAGGCCATCCATTTTCTTTGATCATTATCAAAATAAAAGGTTTTCACATCTTTGGCAGTATAGCCTGTTGGAAACTTTTTCTCATCGTATTTTAAATGAATTTTGGCTGGTTTTTCTATATTAAAATGGTTGCCGTGCGGTAGCATTCTGTATCCATAATAATCGGCTGTAACGTTTACCATTTCTGGTGAAAGTGTAGGTAAATCCACATAACGTAATCCTGCAATAGAAATATTCTTTGTATCATTTATACCAGCTTCATCCACTTTTATAGTAGCTCCTGCAAAAGATAAGGTGTTGCTTTTTGCTTTTTCAAATATTTTATTGGTAACAGCAAGTGTTTTATTGTTTTTGTGTACTGCAGTTGGTTCTTCTAAAAGTTGATTTACTTTGATGGTATTTTCGGTTTTAACTCCTTTACTATTTGTGTAAGAAACTACTAAATTTGCATTTGGAGCTTTCTCTTCTACTGCTACTTCAAACACGCCATTAATTACTGGAAATTCGTTATCTAAAACCGTAACTTTTGATACACTGGTGTCCGTTACAAAACCACTAAAAGCAATTTTTCCTTTATAAGAATTAGTTGCTTGTTGATTAAATACAATAGTCTCCGAATTAGAATTTTTCTTAACTTCATAAACCATTTTTAGATTGCGAACCATATATTGATAGTTGGCATTTTCGAATGTAGTAAATTTGACAAAGTTTTTCCCTTTTTGAATATCTGCAGGATTTAATCGTTCTCTAACTTTTGTCCAAGTCTTGTTGCTTTTTATGATATTACCCCCTGTAGCCAATTGGTCATTGATGCTTTTCGTAGCTTGACTGCCATCAGCAAGGCCAAAAAGTTCGTATTCCAAATACGCTTCTTTTTCTTGCTTAACATCTTCTTTTAATTCAAAACTAAAAATATTATCGGTAAGTTCATCAATTGGTAAATTTTCACTTTTGCCTATAATTCCTTGTTTTTCTATAGCAGGAATAATGTTGGCGTCTTTTACTACAACTACTCCACTACTTTTAACAACTCTCGTTGTAGAAGTTATATTGTTTTTGTAATGCTTAATATCATTGGAAAGTGCATTTAAAGAAATATTGCTTTCAATGTTACTTGTACTGCTTCTAAAATAAGTACGATTCAACTTATTTTGATTTTTTAAAGCATAACTTAAAGGTTGTGAAAAAACCATCATGTTTACCATTATTGCTACAAAAAGTTGTAACGTAAATTGACGTTTTCTAATCCAAGAGAATATATTAGTATGCATTTACTTTTATTTTTAGTTTATAATAATTTTATGTGTTGTTGAAAATTCCTTAGATGTAATTCTTATAAAATATATCCCAGAAGCATTAATATTATACTGATTTTCGTACGTTTTTTTACCTGTAAACGTTTCATTAAAAATAATTTTCCCAAGAACATCGGATATTTCAATATTTATATCCTTGATATCTAGCAAATTAACAAATACCGTAAAATTACCGTCTGAAGGATTAGGGTATACAAGTACTTTTATATCTCTATAAAATTCATCTTTAATTACAACAAATTGCTTGCTTACTTTACATCCTAATTTATTAGTAATTTGAAGAATATAAGTTCCTACATTCAAATTATTAACTAAAATCGTTGGTTCAGTTGAGATAATATCTCCATTATGAATCCATTCAAATTGATAATTTTCAAAAGGTTCCACAACAAAAGTTGTTGCGTCAATAACTGTTTCGGGTAAATTATATAAATTATAAATATCCTCTAATTGAATATTAATGTTGAAAGTAGGTGAAATGATGAAATTTTCTGATTGAGAAAATCCCGTTGCATCTGTAACTGTAACTTGATAATTTCCTACATTTAAAGAAAGTTCTAAATTAAAACCTGGCTGATTTAACTGCAGATTAAAGGGATTATCAGTGCCGTGAACATTTATTGTAAATCCTGGCTGACCACCTTTTATAGCAATATTAACGATTCCTTCGGTTTCATCACATTGCATCTCATTCACTTTTGTAAGAATTAACATTCGAGGTCCTATTCCAAAAGTAAACTGATTAAAATTTTGTGTATCATTTCCCCACTTTAAATTGGTAAAATTTGCAAAACCGTTACTATCAAAATTAGTCACAGGATAATATTCAATATTATTTCCAGTAAAATTAGATTCTGTTGTATTGGAAGGACTTCTATCAACAATTAACCAAAAAGCTTCGTTAACACCTAAATTAACAGGGCTTTCAGGTATATATCGTAAACTTGTGTTGAATAAATGAGCTTCTTCGCCAGTGTTCTGAACAAGCCATTTTCTTTTCATTGTAGTTATTCCATTTATTTCATCAAAATTTAATAATTCTCCTCTTCCATTATCTCCCATCACAATAAAATTTTGGTCTGTTATATTATTTGAAGTGTTGGCAGTCGGATAATTATCTGGTAATAAAGTGTTTGTTCGAGATAAAACTAAACGATTACCATCCTGATGGACTGATTTTGATTGTCTTTGATATAAACTTGAATTAGAATCCCTTCCAATACCAAAAATTCTATTTTTGAAAAAACCATTATTCTCTTTATGCCAAAATATTTCATTTTTGGAAGTGTAATAATTTACTTCTGGTTGCAATGTAATGCCATATTTTAGAGCCAAATAGCTTTCTACTCTCCATTTTTCTTTATCATTCAATGCTTTTCTATACACAATAACCTCGGGAATTTGTCCCGAAAAATTTGCTACATTTGTGAATGATTTTCCAATAAAGACAGAGCTTTCGCCATTTGAACCAAATGAATTGACTATTTTTTTTGTATTAAAATTATGCCAAAGCAACGTATTGATTCTTCCGTTTGGTCTAACTGATGAACCTGAAGGATATGTTATCGAAAGAACCTCTTTTTCAAAAGTTGAAGTACTAAATTTAAAGGATTGTTCGTTTACACTCCCTGAAACATTTGGTATTGTTGAGTTCCAATCGGTATTCATTAATGCATAATTTAGGGTTGGATCTGAAGGCGGTGTTGGTAAATTAACAATAAAAATTGTAGCCTCTTTTAACTTTTCTAACTTACTTAAATAGGAAATATAATCCGTACTATCATAAGAGAAAGAATAATTATAGTTAAAAAAAGAGGGTGTAAGTTCGGTGCTAGCTCCTAAAGTAATGGCTTTATTATTGGTGCTAAAATCTTTATAATGAAAAGTAGACCCTGCAGGGGTAACTTTATTTACTTTACACCAAATTTCACTGCCGGAAACACCTCCAGGACTTTGGGCATAGATACCTAAAGAAATTATTGAAATAAATAATAATATCGCTTTTTTCATAACCGTTACTTTTTAATAAGTTTGATTGTACTTAGTCCCTCATTGGAAATAGTTTTAATAATAAAAGTTCCCGATGCTAAAAAATTGGCATCAATTGCTTTTTTATGGACGCCTTCAGAATAGGTTTTTTTGTCATTATCTTGAAAAACTAATTTTCCTGAAATATCAAATATTTGAATTTCGAAAGTAGAAGCGTGAATTAATCTAAATTGAATATTCAAAATATCATTGATATATGGGTTTGGGAAAACAACCACTTCGCCTTTATCAACAATAACGTTCTCATTAACATCTGTGTCATTTTTAAAACTTTCAATAGCATTTTCACTAAAAGCTGTTCTTTGATTTATACCTGAACAAGGTAAATGAGCTAGAAAATCAGATCCGTATTCGGCTGTAAATCCATCTGTTCCTGATCCACCATTTTGAGATTGTGGTAATAATTCAATAAAATCAGCCGCTTTATATTCCACAAAATCAGGATTAGTAACTACAAATCCTGGGATTGCTCTAATAATGTTACTCGCTTTTATAGTATTAGCTAAAACCGTTGTGCCAACATTATCTGTCAATTCATTATCTTGATTCTGTAAAAAAACTAAATCATCTGAACAAAAACTAACTCCAGAAATAATTAAAGAATAAGGCTGCCCTAGCCCTGATTGACATGCGGCTGACAATGTACCTTTGTGTTTAATTTCTAACTGAAACATACCGCCAGTGGATGGAATTAAATTTTGATATACTTCAATTTTTTCAACATTATCTCTGATATTATCGCCTCTAGTTGCAGGTTGACTTAAAGTGTTTGCATTATTATTTTCAGCAATGTTATTTTTCAGAATCCAGGGCATAAGTAAATTTTGACCTCCATTAATTAAAGGTACATCATTACCATTTGCATCTTTTCTAATTAATCGAATATCTAAATCATTTACTAATTTAGCTGTAGTTTCGTTAATAGAAGCATTTGGATTGGTTGGGTCAATTAAAACAACATTTCCAGCAGGGTCAGTCCAAGCCAACGTTACTTTTAGGTCTTCTTTACCTGTGGCAGCTAAATTTAATTTAACAGTTTGACCGTTATATACATCTTCACGGATGATTACGCTTTTACCTCTTTGCTGAATTATACTTGCTGCCTTTTGCAAGTTAACCACGCCCCAACCGTGTCTGTAATCGGGACCTTTATCGTCTATTTCGTCTACACTATGAATAAGTAAGGCTCTAACTGTTGAAGACCACAAAGTTGTTGAAAATTTGGAATTCCAGTAATTATGTAAAAGTGCAATTCCTCCAGAAACTCCTGCAGCAGCTTGAGAAGTTCCACTATAATAACCGTACGTATTGTTTTGCGTTTCTATGCTGGAAAACGCATTGTTTCCGTGAGTTACAATATCGGGCTTAATTCTGCCGTCATCTGTAGATCCCCAACTGCTGTATGGTTCTGAAATTGAATTTACATTAGTAGTAAAAGGCGCTGTTTTACCTGCCAAATTAACTGATCCCACCACTAATACATTTTTCGAAACGCCCGCACCTTCTAATAAATCATAACCGCCCAGTATATTTACTTGTGGATATTGTGGAAATCCGTTACTATTTTTGTCATCTCTTGCATTACCCACGGATTTAACAATTTGAAATTCTTTGTTAATACACATCACTTCGTCCCATTGTTGTGCAATTTCATTGTATCTCCCAAATTCGGCAGGGTGCATATAAATTGGATTAAGTCCAAAACTTGTATTTGCAACTTTTATATTATCAGTAGTAGCAGCTGTTGTCATTTCAGAAGGTACGTTGAGCCAATCCCATGCTTTTATAGTTCCTTTATAAGCAACGCCTCTTACTAAACTATTGGATGGTGAACTCATACTTGGAGAAAATTGATTTCCAATAATTGTTCCTGCAATATGAGTGGCGTGACGCTGTAAAATTGAGTTTTGACCAGAAACATACTCTATTCTGCTAATTACGGGTGAAGTGACATTTAATCTAAACATTTCATGCGATTGTCTTGGTCTTCCGTTTTCCCATAAACCAATTTTTATTCCTTCTCCTTCTAAATTTAAACCATCAAATCCATTGTGTAAAATATTTGCAGCTAAGGCATTAACAATATTAGAATTATGGGTAATAAAATATTGTGGTTTTCCAAAAGCATTTTCTCCAATAAGTTCGCTATATTCTCCATCTTTAGTTTCAATGGTTTTTTTATATCCTTGTTTTAAAAAACGAGAGATAGCGTTTTCTTGCTTTTTGTTATAATCTAATATTCTATTTTCTAATACTTTTATAGAATTATTGTTTTTTTGAATGCTCAACGAGTCTGTTTGACCATAAGTAAACAAAGGGGTCAAACATAAAAAACCTATGAATAAAAGGGAAAAGTTCCTTTTATAAAAATTACATTGCTTTTTCATCTTCTGTAATTTTTATAATTATTGTTTGGTGTTTTTTTCTAATTTTTCTAACCTTTTCGCTAAATCATCTATAAGTTTGGCTTGTTTGATTTTTTCTTTTTCCAATGCCTCGTTTTTCTTGTTAAGTTCTATGGTGTGTATGGTCAACTCTTCAATTTTTTCTAATAACTTAGCATCCATAGCGCCTAAATCGATACCTTCTTTTACTACTTCCTCCGCTTTTGGAATATTTGGTAAGTGACCATTGATTTTAATAAATTTTTCAAGATCATTAAGAGGCATTAAAGAATAATCTTTGGCAAATACATAATCTGCCCAACCTTTTACACTAGCAATATCTACACGGACTTTTTCTGTACGAATGCCTTGAGCTACAAATAATCTATAATTGTTACAATCTGGACAATCTGCATCAAGATTAATGTTTGTTGTACCTATAGAAACTTTTCCTCCAAGGGGGTTAATAGCATAATTTAAATTACTAACATCATTTGAAAAGTGATTTTTATTTGAAGCTTGAGTCCAAAAATAATTTGTTGAAAAACCAGTTGTTAATTCATATTCATTAGGGAATTTTCCTCCACTATTTTGGTTGGAGATTTTAAAATGACCTAATCCAAATAAGTTTGGATTTTGAACTCTATTATTTTTAATAATCACATTAGCATCATTTGACCTAGGATTTAAAGTAAATGAAAAAGGATTTAAACTTTGAGGGTTATTACCTTCATCAATAAAAGTTAATGTTTTACTAGCCATTGAAACGGATCTATTGCTTTGCAGAGTTCCATTAGTATTGTAAATATTTTCGTTAGCCCCACCACCAAATTGGCTTGGATCATATTCAAAAACATTACCATCAGTATCTGTACCTAAAATAGCATTTGGTTTTTTATCATCTGGTAAATCTTGAAACCTTAATTTTCCAAGTGTGTGTAATACTGCTGTTGGGTCTGTTACTGTGCCACCAAATGGCTGTCCATTATCCAATCCTATGCCGACGTTTCCGCCTAAAGGATTGATAAGGTATGAAGATGGTTTTAATAATCCAAAATCTTCCAAATCAAACTTTGCACTATTTGATGGGTTTTCTACTTTTTTGGTTTCGTAATCACTTATTTGCAACCATGCTTTTCTATTATAAAGACCTTCTGTTTTAAGAGTTACTTCTAGATTAACACCATCAAAACTAGTCATTTGATTTCTGTTATACCCACCTCCTTGTAGGTTTGGAGCAAGATATGAAGTAGATTGTGTTTTATTTATTGCTACCCCATAACCATTCAATGTATTTCCATTCGATGTCAACGAAAATATATTTGAAAAATTAGCTTGATTGTCTAAAAAAGTTAATGCTTTTTGATTAAGATTTACTGTTCTATAATCTTGTAAGTCACCATTATCAGTATATATATTTACATTGTTTGGTGTTAAACTACTTGCTGGAAATTGAAATACTTGGTTGTTGGCGTCTGTACCTAATATACTAATAGGTGCAGGTGGTGGAGTTCCTAAATTATCTAGTTTTACAGAGCCTTTGGTATGCAACTGCGCAGTTGGAACTACAGTTTGCCCAAGTCCAATACCTACAAACCCGCCTAATGGATTTAATACAAGTGGTTTAAATTTATCATCACATAAAACAAATTTTTGTGATTTTTCATAAAGTGATTTTGAAGAATCAAGTGTATTACTTTCTCCTGATTGCAACCAAGATTTTTCTATATCTACTCCTGTAGTGAGTGATGTTGTTACAACCCTTCTATTTGTAATACTACCAAATATTTTAGTATATCCTTTATTAGTATTAGGCAAAATAAAAACATTATCTGCAGCACTTCCCGAATTGTAAATTGTATTAAAACTTGCACATTTACTTGGATTTGGATTTATATTAAATCCAAAATAAGCATTGTTAGAGTTGCTAAACTGCAATATATTATTATTTAAATTCACAAATCTACCTGAGTAACCAATTGGGTTTGTAATGGTTCCATTACTATTATATAAATTTGTATTCGAAATAGTTGGTAAAGTAACCGTATTCCCATTTGAGATAGATAGCTGATTTCCAGCAACAGAAAGTGTTTGCGAATCTGTTGAAGTTGGAAAAGTTACAGAACCGCCACCGTTTGAAAGACTTACAGTGTTGCCGCTTTGAGATAAAACTTGTGATGGACTAGAAATAGTATATCCTGTTGTTGGTGAGCCTGTAGCAGTAATATTTGCGCCAGCAGTTATTGTAGTTCCTCCGGATGTTTGGGTGGTGTTTAATAATACTACGTTACCACTTGCATCTACAGTTAAGAATTTATTAGTTGATGACGTTGGTACAAATGCACTTGTTAAATTAGAAAATTGCAATCCACTTAATCCTTGTATTCCGCTTGCTAATGATAATTTTGTTGAAAGTGCTGCGCTAGGAGCTATTCCTATTCCAACATTACCTGTTGTTTGAGTTGTTCCTGTAAAAAGTGAATTTCCTATAACATTCAATCTAAATGCTGTATTTGGCAATACTCCCAATCCTAAATTTGCAATCTGACTTGTACCACTTACAGTAGTATTACCGGTAAAAGCTGTAGTTCCTGTAAAAAGGGAATTACCTGTTACATTCAATCTATATATTGTGTTTGGTAATACTCCCAATCCTAAATTTGCAAATTGTCCTGTACCATTTACAGTTGTGTTTCCTGTGAATAAAGAATTACCCGTAACAATGAATTTATTAGTTCCAAAAACTGGTAACGTTGTAAAACCCACACCAATATTACCTCCTGAATATAGACTATTTGATGTAGCTATTCCTGTTGTTACAAATTGAGAATAAGCAAAAACATTAACCAATAATAGAAATAGGGTAATTAACTTTTTTGAGATTAGCATCTTGTTCATAGTTTTTAATATTGAGATTAGATTTGTATAGGGTTTTACTTGGTAATGCAAATACTTTGATAAAAAACACAAAAGTTAATGTTTCGTACGTCATCACCCATCTTACAATTTACCTTTGAGAAATCATTACATCATTAAATAATGTAAGAAATAATAGAAACTATACACAGTTCAAATTTTACGATTTCTGGAATGAATCGCTTTAAATAAATTATATAATTTTAGTT
>Ga0247722_10000732_pt1 | contig 19142 bp, 11 predicted proteins | sample MSEWelMarce3H_FC_FD_189094 | JGI IMG/M metagenome (GOLD analysis project Ga0247722, IMG submission 189094) | Subsurface sediment microbial communities from gas well in West Virginia, United States - MSEEL Well Study Marcellus 3H_FC | ecosystem: Environmental > Terrestrial > Deep subsurface >... | reverse complement strand
TAAATTCATCATGGCCTGTCCTTTGGAATCGTGTCGCGGATTCTTGTCCACGCAATACAAGTGTGGAACATGCCAAAAACAGATTTGCTCGGACTGTTTGTGTCTTCGCCAAGACGACCACGTGTGTGTAGAAGACGACCGATTGAGTGCTGAAATGATTAAACGAGATACCAAGCCCTGTCCTAAATGTGGGACACGGATTCACAAGATTGATGGATGCGACCAAATGTACTGTACGAATCAGCAAGAAGGAGTCTATTGTAATACAGCGTTCAGTTGGAAAACCGGTCAAATTGCTACCGGAACCATTCACAATCCACACTTTTACGAGCTTCAGCAAAAGCAGGGCATCCAAATGCGCAACGTGGGCGACATTCAGTGTGGCGGAGTGCCTCGTATCAACAACGCACTGCGAATCCTTCAGTTTGCCTACGATTACAACCAGATACGGACGGAAAAGGTGGCGTTTGAATCCGGGGCTTGTCCTGGCGAAGGGTGGGGCTACTGTAATGGAAAAAAAGGATTGGGTTGGTACAATACAAAAATAGTGGAATATGACACGGAACTACGTGCGGTTCTGGTGCGCACCCACCGTCGTATTTCGGAATTGGTTCAGTATACGGCCACGGATTACCGAGAACGTGTGCGTAGCCATGAAGGGAATCTTCTTCGTATACGTATTTCCTACATGAGAAATCACATTACCAAAGAGGTGTTTTCTGATTTGATTTACAAGGAAGAGACCAACCATTTACGGCGAGTGGACATTCAACAAATCATGGAGTTATTGAGCATCAGTGGGATTGAAACGTTTGTGGACATGATGACCCTTCTTCCCGTGGAAGCAGTGTGGCTGGCGGAAGTGTGTCAAATGGACAACATAGACATGTTGGCCGAGATGATGAATCGTATTAAGGAAAAACTAGACCAACTGTCTTCCATTCGGGATTATTGTAATGAACAATTCAAACACATTAGCATTACCTACAATTGTAGCGTTCCCGAATACGATGCCGTCTTTCAAGAAAAGTTGGTGAAATACAACATGAATGGTGAGAAAAAAAAATAGTAAGATATATTAAATGGCTCGCAGAAGAGAAACCGACGATTCAGAACTGAATTTTTCGCGCGGTGGCTGGAAGATTGAATCCATGGATGATTATTTTTCACTACTCTTTTCACTAGATAAAATACAAAAGATATTTGAACTTAGACTGAACGATGGACTTCCTGCGTTTTCGGAAAGGGATGGTAGAATTGTATTGAATGTGTACCCCCCTGGTGACCTTGGCGAACTGCGAGGACATCAGACCATCATTAGAGAATTAAATAATAATGGTTTTTGGAATGCCCTTGCGTATTTCAGCAGCGGTCCTATGCCTTTTCAAGGTATGCATGCCAACGATCAACATTCCGCAATCGACCTATTAAGAGAGCGACGGTCGCGTACCGTTACCGATACCCCGGAGATGGCAGGGTTGGGAAGGGCCTTTGCGGATGTACACCGAGGTGAGACCGACCCGGCCGTCTCCTATGGTGACCCTAGATGTACCTATAAAATGGCACAAGATTTTTATAAACATTTGAATGCACTGATAATACAAACGCAGGACAAATCCGAAGCTGAAAAACATGAGGTGTTGATGAAATTGGGTGGTGTTGCTCTGGGATGTTTTTTAGATAGAAATACAGTTCCTCATGACCTCATGGAACCCTTTGTGTGTAAACATTTGTTAGGATTGGGTGTTATGTATCCACCCTTTCCTCACAATGCCATTCGTTTTTTGCGAGTTACCGACAAAACAAATACCGTATGGGCATTCCCGCACATGACTCTAGACGAAATAGATACCATACTTACCACCATGACAGGTAAACCCAAATTTGAAGCTCTTTCCCTCTTAGCCGGTTCACTTTCCGTTATAGGCGCAATCAAACACGTCGGACCGGAAAACGTGCCGGATAAATTAATAAAAATGATTGTTTATGCTGGAGCAAGTTTGAAAACTGCCGCATTGACTTGTTCTGCAATAGCAGGACACACCGTATCGTTAGCCGCAAGAACAGGAAGTGCTCTTACAAGTCCAACCGCAGCAGGTGTGTTTGGTGCTATTGCCGCAGTTGCAGTGGTGGATAAAATGACAGGTGGCAGAGCGTATGAAGCTCTTTCACGACGCCTGTTAGGCCAAGCCAACAAGTCAGCCAAACAAAAACGGGGCGCAGTTATGCGCGTTCTTGCCTCTGTTTCTAGAGCCGTTAGACAAACTAAAAACGAGAAATATCTCGTTGAAACAAGAGAAATGTTTCTTCGTAAAGATGCAGTCATTGCTGCAAGAACAATGGACATCATAAACGCCGCTATTCAAGTATTAGGTCTCAAAATTAAAAGTGTAGATACACTAGCGCCATTTACCTCAAGACCGGGATGTATGGTACAAACCGAGACTCCTCCCGAAGAGTCTCCCCCGAGCGACAGCGAAGTACGTGAATTATGTAGATTTAAGCCAGGTGGCAACGAAAGAAGGTCAATTCCACCTGTAGACTTTATGGGTATAGAAGACAACGAAAGTATATCAATTCCGCCTGTAGACTTTATGGGTATAGAAGTACAGAGACAACTTGAAGAGGAAGAGAGCGTACTAGAACAATTTCGTCCTCGGGCTCTTCGTGCGCGCCCCCGTCGTACTGTAGTTCGCGGTCGACCTGCGCTGGATGGACCAGAGGTAGACGTTGACCGTGATAGGGATGCACTTAATTCAAGATCCTCTAGTTCATCCAGCGAGACACGTACAGGAAAACCCATGGCATTCAAACGCGGTCGCGACCGCGACAGCAAACAAACGAGAAAACGAATTAAACTTAGAATAAGACAACCATAAGAATTTAAACACAAGTATACATGTCCTCTCATGGACAAGCTTATTCACGATTTATTCCCCAAGGAAGGAACCGTGTACGATAAACTACTATGGTATGACAATCTGACCCGCCGGTATACTGAATTTGAATGGTCTAAAGAATACCCCGTGGTGTTGTGCGACCAAGTGTTTCAAGACCTGATTCAAGTGCTGAGCAAAGACGAGTATACGTCCACGGAATGGCTCAACTACATCAAGGTACTTGACCAAATTCAATATACGTCCGAGACCCATCTTCAAGCCTGTCTACAGGCCACTTTCAAAAACAATGTATCCCTCAGTCATGTCCGACCTCAGGATGTTCGTGAATTCTTACGACTTTATCCCTATCGCGACAATGTCCCCCTGCTTCGCTTCTGTATACTGAAAACCCTCAAGGGATCCGACGACCATTTGTATCGCCGACTTGTCCTGTATACTATCAAGAATGAATATCCGATTCGTTGCTATCTTCAATCCATCCCCAAGACTCCCTCTCCTCTTAGCGTCGTAGAGTGTACCATCAATTACGAAGACCCTATTTTTGAGTTGGACTTGTTGTATTTGAATCAGTTATAAATTTGGCAAACGAGTGGAATCCCAGGGTTCCGGGCAATTCCAACAGAGTCAAGGTTTGTTGACCACTTACCAAGTCTATCTGAAGTAGATGGACATGAACGTCGGAAGCAAAACAATACAATGTATCGTTATGAATGTACGGCTCTCCCAAGACCGATACATTCACCCAATAGGTGCGTACAATCTCCAGTCCACGGCACAAGACAAATCCATTGATGTGGTCTTTGCACAAGTTCCGCAAGAGTATACTGTCCCTCCACCGAACTGGAAAATCCAAATTGAAATATTCTAAAAAGGGGTTCTTCTCTATGGTAATGGTGCGTGTACGCTTGTCCAGTACAAACCGGCGATATTTTCCAGAAATATTGATGGAATGAAACTCCAGCGAATCGTACGCAGGGGCGTACAACGTATACGCAGTTTCATTCTCGGAAAAATCGGCATAATGGAAAATGTAAAACGAGGTCGGGGAAGTATACACCTCGGGCAGTACGTGAATGTACGTGGGTTTTCCTGATTGCAAGTGAGCTATCTTCCACGACAATTGAATAGGAGAATCCGTAAACACATAAGTACCTTGATGCCGTACATAGTCGTGTACCAACGGTAAATACCGTGTACGTACGGTCTGTATACGGTGGGGTTGAAACGTAGAGGTAAGCGTCAAAAATGAAACCGTCCGATGAAGTATACTATACGTCATGGAATGAACAAAAGGTGCTGAAAAAGTGGAATGCGCCGACAAGGCATGAAAAGGGGAACGAACTTTGGCACCTGTTCGTACGGTCGGATACGAAATGACAAGTTCATAGGGAAGGTCGCGTTCAAACATGGCATACTCCTTGTCGTACACGGACAGTACAGCCGTATTGGCCACACCCGGATGCGGAAATTGAGGAAACCAATGATTGCCAAATCGAGCATGATGGCGTACACGTTCCGTCTGAATGACATGCGACACGGGGGTAGAATCGTTGAGAAACACACCTTGGAGGATTCCGTTGGACATAAACAAGGAGTACAGCGACGAAGCCACTTTGACATTGGGACCAATCATTCCAAAAAAGAGCATAGGCTATTCACCGAATTATATTTGAATCGTCTACATAAAGTCTTTTTGGTAAAGAGTAGTTATGAAACGTATACTGGCGTTGTTGAGTACGGCGTACAGCCTCCCTATCATTCGTTTGCCAACCGCTCCTCTCCAAAATATTCCCTTGTTCAGTCCGACCCAGTATGAAGGAGGATTAGAACCAAGTTTTTATCGCGAATCTGAACTAAAACACGGGCGATTGGCGATGGTAGGAACCGTAGTGCTTCCTCTTTTAGAACAAACGCATGGATTGGGGATTCATGCATTTCAAACCTTACCCGACGAAACTCAGCTCTCCGTAGTCTGTGCTATGATGGCATGCGAATTTTATTCCATGTGTATTGGGTGGGAAAATCCACTCCGCCGAGCCTTTTGCTTAAAGCCGGACTATCAACCAGGCGATTTTAAGTTAGGATGGAATCCAGGAGACGGAGATTTGATGGACAAGGAATTGAATCATGGTCGTTTGGCCATGATAGCCATGGTGGGGATGATGGTTCAAGAACTTGTGACCCAACAACCTTTGTTTTAACACAATTGATAAGTAGCAAGACTAATGTCCGAAGTGTAGACAAACAACATAGTAGGTGGGACATATTTAGAACCCTCAAGAGTATCCCTGTCGATAAACTCTGTCAACGTAAGGAGGTACATATGACGTTTAGAAGGACATTTTTCTATACCGATTTGTGCTTTTAGGTCTTCTTTCTTTCCTTTTTCATAAGGAATACAAAGAGTTTCCGAAGGTACAATAGGAATCACATTAGATTTAGGCTGGTCAGACGATTTAGGACATTTCGGCAACATAACCCTATATAATTCTTTCAATGCGTCGGTTAACTCTGAATCAAACTTTTTTGGATTGGTGGTAAGACTCTTGTCTAACATGGCTTGAATCTTAGTTCGCAGAATACTTACCTCCGATTTTTCAGAATCATCGGCAACAGGAGCACGAGCACGAGTACGAAGACCGCTGACAAAAGTACTAGCAGCACCAGCAGCACCGACAACAGCACCTTTCGATCTTGTAAAGTACCCATGAGAAGTACCCTCTGGTTCAACAGTAACTTTAGACGCCTTTCTAGTTGTTGCAACAGCTTCTTGTTTAGGCGCCTTTCTAGTTGTTGCAACAGATGAACCAGAACTCTTGCCAGCTACACTTGATGTTTCAGGCTTAACCGAGGCGGTTGAAGCTTCGTAGGGTTCCGCCGTAGACACTTGACTTAGTTTAAATCCCTGGACAAAGTTCGTTAGAGGATCCAACAACGTAGCATACTTTTCATTGGACAGTAAACATTTTCCTATCAGGGTGATAGGATACGTAAATAATTCGTCGTTCATAGAATATGCCAAGACGACCTTGTACATTTCTCCTTGTTTAAACTCCATTTAGTATACCTAGTTAATTTTTATACGATTACTCCGACACTGGTTTACTTTTCAATTGGCGTTGAAGTGTATACCGATAAAGTATTTACCAACCGAACACGTTGAGTACGAATATCAATGAATTCTACATACGTCGGTTCAATGTTAAAACATTCACCGATGAAAAAAATGGGTTTTTGTAAAGGTTTTCCTCCATGTTGAAAAATAGAAACATTGTATCTTTCCCCGATATTCATAGTATAACGATGATTTAATTTTTTCGTGTTTTTCGTTTATAATGACGGGTTTTATGCCGAACGAATCGCTTCCGATACGTGGAACGCTTCCGTTTCCGAGTACCTCCCCAGGTCGATTCGGGTCCGAACTGACCTGCGAGGGGGTCATATGGTTCTTCCGGTGGTACCCTTGACACCGACGAATTCGGTTGCCCTGTTGGTGATGCTTGTACTTTTTTTGCTGGTGGTGCCGTTGCTGGTGCTTCTGATAGTGCGTATGCTGATGCGTGTGAGAGTGTTCTTCTTGGTGGCGGTCGTCGTACTTGTAATGGTGGTGCCGCCGGTGGTGCTTCTGCTGGTGCACGTGTTCTTGATGCTACTGCTGGTCGTCCTAATGATGCTGGTTCTGCTGTTGCTGCTGGTTCTGCTGTTGCTGCTGGTTCTGTTGCTGCTGCTGGTTCTGTTGCTGCTGCTCGTCGTGATTGTTGCCCGGTTTTTGGTGCTTGTCGTACTGGTTGTCGTCCTTCTGATTTTCCTCTTTTTTCTGTTTTTGCTGTTGCTGGTGCTGCTGGTTCTGTTGCTTTTGTTGCTTTTGTTGCTTTTGCTGCTGGTTCTGTTGCTTTTGTTGCTTTTGCTGGTGCTGGTGCTTCTGCTGGTGCTTCTGCTGGTGCTTCTGCTGCTGGTGCTTCTGCTGCTGGTGTTGCTGGTGTTGCTTCTGTTGCTGGTGCTTTTGCTGCTGCTGGTGCTTTTGCTTTTGCTGCTGCTGGTGCTTTTGCTTTTGCTGGTGCTTTTGCTTTTGCTGGTGTTGCTGCTGGTGTTGCTGTTGGTTCTGCTGCTGATTCTGGTGCTGGTGCTGCTGATTCTGGTGCTGGTGCTGGTTCTGCTGGTGCTGGTTCTGCTGGTGTTGCTGGATCAGCTATATCTCTGTCGTGTTCCGACACTACTTCCGTTAAAGACCCTTTTTTGTCAATGCCAAGTGGTAAACCCTTTGGTCTAAGAGATCCTTCGAGATTGAAATTCACTCGTGGCATGGATTCCGGACGTGCTGCTGGTGCTTTTGCTGGTGTTTCTGCTGCTGGTGTTTCTGCTGCTGGTGCTGCTGGTGCGGATGAAGTTGCTGATCCTTCGGGCAAGTCTATAGGTGTTTCTATTGTTTCGTCAAACCTTCTCGCTCTAGTAGAAGTAGAAGGATGCTTTCCGTGTGCAAAAAATGGACCATTTGGAACAAACGCCTTAGGTCGCCCCTGTTCTTTTAAAACAGAAGGTTCAACTCGTGTTTCCTTACCCGTATCCTCGTCTGAATGCGTCAATTCTGTTCCCCTACCCTCGTCTGAATGCGTCACTTCTGATCCCCTACCCTTAATTTGATTTAACAAATTTTCACGTAATTCAGACAAAGTCGTTTCAGGTAGGACCCTATCACGGGGGGGTTCCCTACTCCTAATCCTATCGTGTACTATTTCGACAATCTTTTTTTGTTTATCCCCAAATTTAGCTTTCGGCATCCGGTCCCGTCTAACTCCGCCTGGGGATAGATGTTCCGTATTTGTGTCAAATTTTTTAGAGGCGGGTGGAGAACCCGTTGGTTCTGTTGAATCGTCCAATGGATTACCTGTCGTTGTTACGTCAGCTTTAAGTGGAGAACCCGAGGGGACACCCGTTGGGAGGCGAAAGGAGGCAGCTTTTCGTGATTTGGAAATTGGTGATTCTATAGATAAGTCAGGAGATTGGCCTGCATCTTTAGATTTTGCTTGACTCACCTTCCTTGTGAATGCGTTCATTGCGCTTACAATCCCTGCGCGGAAATGAGAAGTTTCTTTTGGAGGAACAGGTTTTTTTGGAGGAACAGGTTCTTTTGGAGGAACAATTGGAGGAACAGTTGGAAGAACAGTTGGAGGAACAGTTGGAAGAACACTCTTAGAGTCATCTATTGTCTCTTTCCGATCGCCATCAAGTGGAGAATCCAAGGGTACTCCATCTGGGAGAGAAGATGTAAAGTCTGATACATTTTTTTTTGAGGGTCCCTCCTTAATGCCTACTGCTGCTAATAATTTGGATCTATCAGGACTGGAACTTCTTTCTTCTGGCCTATTTTCTGCTGTCGCCAATTCATCTTCGGTTAACGCACGTACTACATCATCTACCGTAGCAGGTCCAGGTTGGTAAGGTTCATGTACTCCATTTAATATATCAAACACGTCTTGAAGACCATCCGCATCATCGGCTTTAGCCTCATCAGGGTTCTTCTGAGCAGAATTATTCCCCTCGTAAAAATATATACTGTTAGGCAAAATGTCCTTTCCTCCTGGAATGTGGTCTAACGTATACGTCAGTGTTTCTTTATTTAACTCTGTAATAAACGCAACACTATTGAGACCTCTAAACAGACCAGAATAGGGATTGGGAATGTGTAACTGTTTATCTGGTCCCACACCAATGCGTATTGCTTCGCGAATGATTACATCATAAACAGCGTTAAATAAGCCTCTAATCATACCTCTGTGGGTTGTAGCTAATTTAGTTCCAGCAATGTGAATGACATGAACCTCATGCCCTTCATGTTTGTAGGTTCTTGTAAACCATCCAGTATTGGTATTAATTTTTTCAAAATCATCCTTTGCATCAACTGCTTTTTTCATCATAACCGCGTATTGGCTTTGACCACTAGGAGAAACAATATCTAATGCTTTATATAATGCGCCTGAAGCAGCACCAGCGCCACCAGAGCCATCACGGGCTAGAATGTCATATCCGCCCGGATCTACAATGATACAGTTTGTTTTTACAAGGTCAGAAAAAACACATTGTTCCTCTTTGATAACTACAGGTGATTTACCTGGTGGAGGTGGTGGTGGAAATACACGGGGGTCATGTAACTCTGCTGTTCGGTCTATACGGTGCCAAAATACTTGAACGTGAAATACGGATGGAATTGTCATCTGAGGATTCTTGTACCATACAAATTCATAAGTATTCTCTTTCATCGTTTCTCTTAATTTCGCATCAATGTCACGGGTGATTTTTTCGGAACTTGGTATGTTCTGAAAGGCGCCATTTACACTACGAATTGGGTACCACATGACATAATGTTCTGTTCCTTGCGAAACAGGATATGGAAACCTATTTTTTAAAAACACGGGTTTTCCGGCATCTTCAAGGGAGCGTTTAATTTCTTCTTTCTCACCTGAATATGTGGAGGGTCGTGCTTTAAGTACATTTTGAAATATGTAGTCCTCTGGAGACATCCCTAACATAGCATTTCGTTTTGCGACCTTTATGTCCTGTGTACTTGATGTTTGGACTTCATTAGGAATCCAAGGATAGTTTTCGTGTATTTGGTTTAACTTTTTTCTATCGCTTGTAATTTCCCGATTCCAGGGTGGACCTATTCTATCTAACTCGGATTCTGTAGTAGGTGGAAACGAACTCCGAGAGAAGGCATTACCCTTAGCTAATCGTACATCTCTTCCCAGTGATGGTGCTGAACGCAGAGGGTTTCCCAGTGGAGGAACCGGAGGTTGTCCATTCCCTGAATCCGAAGGCGTTTCAATCGGAGGCGGAGACAGAGGTTCTCCAGGCTCAAAATAGACAGACATATCCGGTGAAAACCGAAATGGTGGTTTAGTCAAAGGTTTTCTGTCGGTTGAATCCGGTTTGCCCATATTTTGTACAATTGCATCAGCGTGTAATATTAAATAAAGTGAACATTTTTTATCATATTCTTTCTTTTGTGTTATGACTTCCAATGTTAAATATTCAAGTTCTTTGTAGCCTACATCTTCAATAAATGGAAAAATGTCCTTCTGTATGCCATAATTGGTACGCATATCAGTTGCCACATGACGACATGTATCTTGTAAACTAGTAGAGTTAAACCCCTCTATTACACCATGTGCAGTATAGAGGAGTTTTAGTGCGTTAAGACGTTTCCATAATTCTTTTCTCTCCTCCGGTATAACATAAACACATGTCAATAGGAAAGCTCTAAAAAATAATCCTTGTAAGTCGCGCAGTTGGTTCAATCTGGATATTAATGATTCATCTGTTGATTGGCCGAGTAATTCGTTTACGACACGAAGGGCGTAGTCTATAACAGCTAGCGTCTTACTAAATTGAGATTTGTTCATTTTCCATTGACATTCAATAACAATTTGTTTCACTTCAGCTATTATGTCGTCTAACACTCGAATGAAACCGTCCGTGTCATATTGGTTCAAATCGTTGCAAAGAAGTTTAATTTTATGTAGGACGGTCTTGTTGAACATTCTTATAGAATGATCTTTGTCTATTTGACTTATTTTGTCTTTTTGACGTGCTAAATAGAGTGAAATCCGTTGTTGTTCTACGTCCATCTGTGCCACTTCTTCTCGTGATAAAGACTCAATTTTTCCGTCCTTGTATACAGGAAATTCCTGAAATCGCAACTCTTTAATTTCATCAGAAATAGATTTATCTGATAATTCTAATATGCCATTCATACTTATAGAAGTTTTTTTTATTATGAAATTATTCAGCAGGCAGTCGCCATTTGTTCGTGTCGGCTTAAGAAAGCAACAAGGCCTTAAATGCCGTTAGTAATCTAACTGCACGTTTTAATTTGATTATGCCAACCTGTATAAGTTCTACAGGTGGGTTATATTCGGGTAATTTTTCAATCACAATAATGGCTTTTTCGAGGATGTAAATGTAATCTTCCAACAGAATAAGATCAACATCTTTTACCATGTTTGATGCATTAGCTATAATGATTTTGATGCATGATATTATTACTGGTATATCCGGTATATCCGGTTTCTTTTTCATCATTTCGTATATCAACTTGGTCATAGCCTCAATCATCGATCTAATATTTTCATTTTCTGTAATTACGATTGATTTTAAAAATGTTTTCCGTATTGTGTCTTTAGAAACGCCACCGCCATCGTCATCTCCACCAGCACCGTGATCACCAGCAACGCCACCGTCAGCATCGTCACCGGCAGCAACGCCACCGGCAGCATCGTCATCACCGTCATCCTGAGGGAATTGAATTGTATATCTAACGTAGGAACACGCCAACTGAAATAACTGTGTTGGGTTGTTGAATCTAAGAATGTCTTCTTTACTACAATAACCAACAACATCTCTCCCGTTTTCCACTTTTATAAAAGGTAGTTCGTCATCCAAATGGGACAATGCCTCTGTGAACCATTCGCCCTTTTCCTTAGAAGATAAATGAATAAATTTTAATATTTTATCTTCCATAGTTAATCGGTCTTCCCATCCGTCTAAACAAAATTGTCTCAATTTATCCCACCTATCCCTATGTTGTTCTAAATAAACATGTTCTAACAAATCATTGTTTGTATACATTTGTGTCAGTATAAACCCTGATTCTGCTAGGTATCTATCAATTACGTATGGAGAATATTTCCCTAGGCGACCCTTTATAACATCTAACAACGCTTTAAAACTGCGGGTAACATTCACATATTTTCTCCTATCTTCATCATCCTCAACTGCCATATACGTTCTATTAAACTCGCGTACATGGCTCATTGTGGTATCAAGAAGATGAAAAAAATTATCATCGAATACAGTACTATCTCGTACAATACCTTCTAATGTTTCCATGGCTGCATCTACCTCGCGAATACCAGAGGGTTCTGTCGCCTTAACCTCGGGGATGGCTGGATCAGGAATAGCCCTTTTGAGATAGTCGTTCTCGTCGGAGACAGACCCTGCCCGGTTATATTGGTTTGTATTATCATACAACTGCTTCATCTCAGCGTCTATACGGTCAACATTTAATTGATGCAACTGAACCGCCAGATGTGTAATCTGTATATTTGTATCACTTGGGTTTAACTGCTTTAATGCGTCTTTCACAACAGCAAGTTCCGCCAGTTTTGATTGAATGGCTTGATGATATGTATCATATATTGGTTTAGTTGTTCTACTATGTACATTTTCATCAATTTCACCTTCATGAGTAGTTAAATCGGTTATATGTGCTAGAAGGCTGGCAATTCGTTGGGACACTTGTTCTACTGTAAGTGCTTTTGATTGATCCTGTTCTTGATATCTGAAAATTGCATCGGACAAAGTTTGACCTGCTAACAGAAGACAACCGGGTACAGCATCTAGTTTGTTGTCTATATTACGAAAAATCTGTTGAGCAAATGGAACAGTGGTTTTATCTAAATCAAACTCGTGTAAAACTTGTACCATTGGAATCAATGTAAATATACACGCTTGTATAGATGCAATGAATTGTTTACGCAATGGTTCCGTTATAGCTTCATCTAACTGACTTGCTTGAAGTGAATCTTTTCCGGCCGTCAACACTTCAAATATGCTTCCATTTAATGCCTGTATTTTTTGTAATAATTTAAAGGGATAAGCTTCCAGGGCGCGGGTGTCGTAAGGATCCCAATGGGGAACATCTTCAGTGCCCTGAATCGGATCATCCAGGGAAGCCGAAAGGGTTCCGTCCAGGGGAGTTGGCGTTACACCCGGAAGACCCACAGGGAGTTTACTCAAAGAACCCAGAACGGAACCCTTTACAACTTCAGTTGGCGGTCTGTCCGCGGAAGCGTATCGACCCTGAATATTTCTCGGAGGAACCGGAGGTTTTACACTCGCAGGGGCTACAATCGGAGGAACCGGAGGGGCTACAATCGTATGACCCTGAGGGTTTCCTCTCGCAGGATCCAGAGGGGCTACAATCGTAGGAACCGGAGGTTTTCCATCAGAACCCGCAGGTTTTCCATCAGAACCCTGAGGGGCTACAATCGTAGGATCCAGAGGGTTTCCTCTCGCAGGATCCAGAGGGGCTACAATCGTAGGAACCGGAGGTTTTCCATCAGAACCCGCAGGTTTTCCATCAGAACCCGCAGGTTTTCCATCAGAACCCGCAGGTTTTCCATCAGAACCCTGAGGGGCTACAATCGGAGGACCCTGGTGTAATGACGTATATAGCACATAATTTCCTCGGCCATCATTCACAGAAAGTTCAGCTACAGGAACCGTTAGAAGCGTCCCGTGTAATATAGGATCAGTATTGTCAGAGATTACAATTTGTACATTGGCGTCTAGAATTGCAGTGACAACGCCTTCTTTTCCTTTGTAACGAATGTCTTGTCCTAAGGATATTCCCGGTATAGTCTTCATGATACGAGTCGCTTTTTGAGGAGAAATACTATATCGTACCTTGTCTGTATCCATCACATCCAAATTAAACGATACAACTTGAACTTTACCTTGACGGTCTTTACCATCTTCTTTCCACCTAACCTCGTCTCCTTCCACAAAAGGAATCAGTGTTACACCGGTAGTGTCTATCTGTTCTAACGCAGACGGTTGTTTGGACGTACAAACCACTCTTAAGTTATCATGTGGGAGGAGGGTCACGACAATTCCTCGTTTCCCAATGTAAGAAACGCGGTCTCCAAGTTTAAATTTTGGTACCCGTGGGGGTGAAGAAGGGTTGAGCAACTGACTATCAAAACCTACCTTTTGAATGGATTTGGAAGTCCTATAAATCACTCCGTCTCTGCATACGTGGAGAACAGTATTTTCTTCCATACTCCCCTGGAAGGTAAATGTTTCGGATAGAGCATACTTGGAGGAATACATGGAATACCTTGGTTCAGGAGTCTGATTTGACTCTATCACCTGAAGAGCGGAACTTGGCACGACCGATTCAGCCACCTTTTCACCATCGTAATACACGATGGTAACCTTGCCATCCATTGCAATTTGTGTTACCCATGCCCGAGTCCCTACCGGGATGTCATCTGAATCCTGTATTTCTTGCGTCACACATACAAAATCGCCTACATCCACAAGTGCCAATACTAGCAATTCTTTCGGAAATGTCTCTTGTTTACCTTTGAATTCAACTTGTACTTCGTCTTGAATCACACGAATCACTTTTCCCATCAGGGGCTTATTGCCCTCCAACGAACCCTCTTTCAAAAACACGCGATCCTCTGGTAAAAAGGATATTTTCTGAACAAATGGAAACGGTATTTTGAAATACTTAAACCCGCGCATCACAAATGGAATGGACGAAACATACGGATTGAACATTCGTGCTGGAACCATGTCTTTCAACTGACGCAGGGATTTTTGCGGTAACAAAGGGTATTCTAGATCGCGTGGTACAAACTGGTTGGAAAAGGCCACGACCAACGATTTATCGTCCAACACTTTAATAATGATACCCGTACCGCTCATTTTTTCCGCACGAACTCGATCGCCTACCACATAGTCTATTGCTTTTACCTGTTCAACTTTGACGGAATAAAGAGCATCCTTGTTGGGGAGCCGAAGGATGACCTCTCCTTCCGGAGACATGCTGTTGACCACACCATCTTTTCCCTTTAATTCTCCTTCTATAACACGGACGGATTCTCCTTTGAAAAAGGGAGAAAATTTTAGACTGTTTCCCCACATTTCTTCTTCCGTGATGGATTGAAGGGATGACTTGAAATAGCTGACTCTGTACATTCCATTCTCTAAATTTTCCATGACAATACCAAAACAGAATTGAACGCCACAAGTAAAGGTCACTCGGTCGCCGACCTGAAATGCTTGAAGCTTCATTTCGCAATACGACATATGGGAACGTTTTCCTTTACTCATGACATCAATGTTCGGCAAATCTACATGGGTAACCACTCCCGTTGCACTGCCCGCAAGCTCCACTCGATCGCCTTCCACAAAAGGTAAAAAATCCAATTGTGTAAATAGGACCGTTTCTTGTGTCAAAATAGATTTCCCCTTTTTGTAGTAAAAAGAAAGGGATGCCGAATTTCCTAAAATGGAGGTGATTTGACCTATGGAACCATAGGGCAATTGAGCGGTGGACCCCTTCCATCGGACACGGTCTCCTACTACAAATTGTATTTTCTTATAGTTGTTGTAGTCGGTGTTCGGAATCACTGTCTCGGCAAGGTCTTTGCAAACGGTCAACTCGTTATCACCCACCGTTTTGATATAGTAAATAGACCCGTCGTCGGTTTTTTGGAGACGTTCTCCTGCCCTATACACGTACAGAGCAGGAGCCTCCTCTATTGTGTACCCGAATGGAAACGGCAAAGGTGTCCCCGAGATACCTTTTTTGTCAGTATACTCTACCTTGCCTCCGGTCAACGGAACAATGACCCATTGACCTTCTTTTTCGGTGATAATCATGGAATCAACTCCTTTCTTGACTTTATCACCAACAGTGAGAGTATCATCCAGCAATTCGGTGAATGGAACCGTTTTACTTTTAGGAGTACCTTTCTCAAAATAAGACACGGTCACACGAGTGTCTTTTTGTTCAAATACAGTTCCGTGATAGGTGACACCTCCCTCTTGAAAGGCAACTTTGGCGGAAGCTTGTAAAGGTGCCCAAGGAACATTCCGGATAGCCAACTGTTCCACCTCCAGATTTCTAATGAAACGATGACCGGAATCATAATAGTAGACATGAGCTCTTTCCATGGACACGGGTTTTACGACAATACCGTCATAAATCTTATCCACCTGTTTGATTTTGACCCGCGTACCGGGTGGGTAATCGTACACAACAGTACACTCCTTAGGGTCTACCATTTTTTCTACCATACCATCGCCTGACGTGAGAATTTTCAATTGACCCGATACGTAGTCTACCACAACGGCTCTTTTGTTTTGGTACAGAACCGTGTATTGAGGTTGAAATCGTTCGGGTGTCAAGTTGGAGACACTGATTGTTTTTCGTTGACATGTAGTCTTGTTTTCAAAATCAATCGTAGCGGTGTTGGAGGTGAGCGAATTGAAGGAGAGTTCACTGATGATTCCGTGGCTACAGGGTTCCGATTTGAGAATGACGCGGTCTCCTTTGGCATAGGGAATAGGCCTGATGAGAGAGGGATGAAATTGATACAGTCCTGACTCATTCACGATGAATACTTTTTGTTTGGAAACGTGAAGGACAAAGGCTTCTTGGATGTTGGGACCAGAAACACGGTCTCCGATACGAAAGGGAGAGGGAGGTATCTTTTGTAATTGATGACTACGAAACAAGAATTCAATCACGGTCTCCTTGTCCATCACAAATTCCGCTTCTACCAAGTCGTCGGATATGGAACGTATTACTTTTCCGGTGACTTCTTCTTTGTTATAGACCCATTTGACGTCATCGTTGGGCATGAACCGAGGAGGAGCATCCGCCACAAAGGGTTTGAGTGAACACGTCTTGTCCTTCTCCAAGAAGAGACCTTGTGTTTTGTTGACAGCAAGGCCAATTCCATCGGCAAAATTGTCGGTAATGACACGACTTCCAAACCGTTGTGAACCATGGACGTATGGGTCGGTAAACTCGTTCGATACCGCTCCTGCTGCTGGTTCTGCTCCTGATACTGCTCCTGTTACTACTGCTCCTGATACTGCTGGTTCTGTCGCTGGTTCTGTTGCTGGTTCTGTTGCTGGTTCTGCTCCTGCTCCCGCTCCCGCTTCCGCTTCCACCCCATCTACGGGACTTGAACTGCCCCCTAACCAAGATATTTCAGTACTTTTTTTGATTTGACTCTTTTCTAGTTGAATTTTGTGAAGGTCTTCGTCTATCAAGATACAATTCTCCCCCTCTATGGCAACACATTCACACTGTATGGTTAATTTTTGTTCCGAAACATACGGAGGAATTCCTGGGTTGTATTCAATTTCATACGCCTTTCCTATTGTAATGCTCATTATAATAGATATACATAATATTTGGAATAATATCACCTTAGAGTATGGAACCCTTTCTTTCGTCTGCGTGCACACAGACCCTTTGTAGTCTACTGAAACTTGCTCCTGGCCGTATACTTCCCGTTCATGTCAGTGCATCTTCTCATGCGTTCCTTTCCACGTATAGTACACACGATATTTCTATCGTGTATACTGAAACCACGGATTCTACAGAAGCATTGACCCTGTATACAACCTATCAATCACGTCTTCCATCCGGAGGAATGCTCATTTATTACATGGATGCCTTTCGGCAAAACGTGAACGTGGCTTTACATACCATTTCCACCGATGAATTTGAAATTACGTATTTTTCTCAGTTCATTGTCTTTACCAAAGGCGTCTCGTTTGACTCTTGGTTGGCCGTCGGAACCCTCCCCGTGTATACTTTCGTCGCTCCGCTTTGAGAAACAACTCTTCCGCATTGTCGCGATTGAAGGTTCCCATCCATACGGCAGGCATACCTTGAACAAAAAACTCTTCTTCGTTCAATTGCATCAAAATGGTATTGAGTTCCAATTGATGTGTGGAGACTGCTTTTTTTGGAGTAGAAAAATGAGCATTGACAATGTAAAAAGGAGGAAAATGATTGATGAAAAGAATGGTGGTTTGTTTTTTCAAATCTCCATAGCGAGGCACCATAATGGGAGAACTCAACGTTTTAGAAACCAACTCATTTTTGACAAGAATGGCATCCGTATACCCGTCAAAGAATACACTGTATCTAGAAACAGAGACTCTTGTTTCGGAGACAAACTTTCTTAAATCGTTTTCAATGGAGCTGTATCCGCGTGCATTTTTTCTCAAATAATAATTCTGTAAACATAAAATGTCCGGTTTCATCTTGTTCAAAAACTGAATCATTTTGAGTTTACGATTGTCTTGTTGACTTCTGCTGTATTTAGAATCACATCTCCCGTCTACGTTCCATGCCATGGCCGTCAAAGAACCAATCTTACAGGTCATGGCAGCATGAGCAAACAACCTGATGTTGTGAACCTTGACATCGGTCACTTCAATGGTAGGCGTATGAGGGGTATTTTGTTTCTTGACGACAAAGATAGCATCTCTCGTAGAATCCGGTAAAATGGCTCCCAATACGTCGTCTTCCACTCCATTACACTGCATCATTTTGACAGGAAAATGGGTAAGCTCATTCGTGGATATTTTTTTCACATCCAAAGAAAAACTTAAATTGACTACGTCTTTGAAAGAACATGCTTTGAGGGTACTCATAAGCCATTCCTTGGATTTATCAAGGACACTCATAGTATACGTGAGTTATTTTAATTCAGTATACTATGTATTTCTACGCCATTGTGTTTGGTGTCATTACTGGACTTCTTGTTTCGGCAATGTTTCACGTATACAGCCGACGAACCACGGATACGTATACACGACTCATTTTTGGAGTAGACTCCAGTAAAGTCATTCAAAATCTGTTAGTGGTCAATGTACTGTTTTTAGTTGTGTTGTTTGGATGGCTTTCCCTCTTCATACGGGACCTTACGTTTCCTCTAGAAAATCCATTGTTGTTTTTCGCAGAAACGCTGGCGGCCGGTATACTGCCCGCCTCTACACTGTTTATCATTTATTATGTACGTAAAATCCCTTTAGGACGACATGCCTGGTATGGATTTTTCCTCCTGGTACTGAAATGTATGCTTGCTCATGTACTCCTTCAAGTGTCAGGAGTCTACAATTCTTTGTTAAAATAAAGATATTAAGTATGAGTCGCTCTTCGGGTTCTCCCCCTTCATCTGCGAGTCAATCTTCGGCTACTTCCTTTTATACAGCAAGAGCTTCTCTCCCTTCATCTGTGAGTCAATCTTCGGCTACATCAAGAGATTCTCTCCCTTCATTTGCGAGTCAATCTTCGGCTACAGCAAGAGATTCTCTCCCTTCATCTGCGAGTCAATCTTCTGCTACAGAAAGTGGGTATGAGACTGATATTTATACTGACTCAGAAGAAATAATACCACGAGTAAATGATCAAAAATACCTTCTTTATGTATTAAGAACACTCGTGATTAGGCAGAACCTACAACGTGAAATTGATGAATCACACATTTTAGCAATCCTTGACAAATTGCACGATAACGCTAAAAGTAAACGGTTGCTCAAAACTGCTCTAACATATTTGTATTTAATTTTAACAAAAGAGAATCTACCGAGGGAGTTGACAAGTACAGAGGGAGTTCAATATGTAGACGAACGGGGAATTAT
>Ga0247722_10000731_pt1 | contig 19148 bp, 17 predicted proteins | sample MSEWelMarce3H_FC_FD_189094 | JGI IMG/M metagenome (GOLD analysis project Ga0247722, IMG submission 189094) | Subsurface sediment microbial communities from gas well in West Virginia, United States - MSEEL Well Study Marcellus 3H_FC | ecosystem: Environmental > Terrestrial > Deep subsurface >... | reverse complement strand
TGAATATTGTGCACCTAAACCCAGAAAAACGGCCAGCCGATGAGGTCCGATTTGAAAGGGAGAAAGTGGCAAAAAAAGTGGCTTAGGATTTAACGATTGAGGCGACAACTAGTTTGACAATTACCGACAGGAAAACGGGGACGGCAAGCTGAATTAAGCGATGCGGTTATACAGTTTTGCTTAACATACAAGTGCCTGACTCCAGCAAGATCTGCCGGCGAAAAGAACGCCTTAAGGCTGTCATCTCGGTACGAAAAAGCATGGGTGGTCTGCAATGATTGGTCGACAGTACGGGGATTAAGATAGGGGGCGAAGGCGAGTGGAAAACCAAAATAACATGGCGTTGAATATCGTCGAAAATAGCGCAAAGTCTACATCGGCATTGATGCTGAAATCCTTGAAATACGTGCTATTAAGGTGACGAGCAACGCCGAGGGCGATGCATAAGTTTTACCTGATTTGATTGAAGATACCGGAGGATGAAGTACTGGTTTCCGTGCATGCATACGATACAAAAGCTTGTTAAGCGGCGATAGCTTAACGCAATGCGGCCGCCATCATTCCGACGCAAAAAAACGAGCAACCGTGGAAAGAAAATAAGTCGGATGCAGGCGAGAAATGAGATGGTGCGCGCCACGAAGTACTTAGGCCGAACGCTATAGAAAACTGGAATGGCTATTATTGCCGGAGCTTGGTTGAAACCAAGATGCGCTGTTTCAAACTGCTTGGCGAGCGAGTGATGGCCAGAGATTTTGATCGGCAGGTGGCAAAACTACAAATGCGTGTTGCGATCTTAAATCGCTTCACGCAACTTGGCGCGTCAACGACGGTGCACTTGGCGTAAATCCGTATGATTTTTTGGAGGGAGGGACGCTTTAAAACTGATTTTTGCAACAAAGCCTGAGTAAGCATGAATAGTTTGTGGAGGCTGTTATCTAATTAAAAAACCACCAAAGATTCGTGGTTTTTAGGTTTAGCGATGGGCTTAGGGTGCTGTGTCAGGTGTTTCGTTGGATGATCCATTTGGCGCTGCATCAGGAGGCGATATTCTGCGGCTGGGGGCAGAAGCTTGGTTAGAATTGGGGTATCTGGGTGAGTCCGCCCTCATCTCTGGCACAGGAGGGGTACGTGCATCAGCGTACATTTTTGAGGTCTTATTAAGAGCGTTGTAATCAGACCACTTGGATATATCTCCCCATGTGGCAGTGGCCGCAAAGCTGGCAATCATGGATGCAATCAATAGATACTTGTTCATAGAGAACTTTCCTCGTGAGTAGAAAACCAATCAATTATTTCTCACTGATAGTATTAGCAAGTGTCGTGCCAGTTTGATGTTTTCAATGTATTCAATGACTTATGCTTTGATGGAGTAGTCGCTGTCTTTTATCTATTTTCTGAACTGCAGCCATAAAAAAACCACGAAACGTATTCGTGGTTTTTTTATGGGCAGTGATGCGATTAAACAATACGGGCGCTGGCTGGTGCAGACGCATCCGTTGTTGCATCAGCACGCAGGCTAGTTGGAGCAGAAGCATCGTTAGCATCAGCACGCAGGCTAGTTGGAACAGAAGCATCGTTAGCATCAGCACGCAGGCTAGTTGGAACCGAAGCATCGTTAGCATCAGCACGCAGGCTTGTCGGAACCGAAGCATCGTTAGCATCAGCACGTAGGCTAGTTGGAACAGAAGCATCGTTAGCATCGGCACGTAAACCAGCTGGCTCAGAAGCATCGGTACCGGTAGGCGCAGAAGCGTCTGTGGAATTAGCCCAAACAGCAGTTGCAGCGCAAGTAGCAAATAGGGCGGCGATAAGAAGATTCTTTTTCATGGTGTATTTCCTTTAAGTGGAGAGTCTGTTTTAACGATTTCTCGTTGGGCTTGACTACCATGTAGCAAACACCATGCCAGTTTATTTATTTGTTTATATTCAACGACTTATGATTTTGTTGCTGGAGTGTGAGAGTAGGTGTTGTCGCTAATTAACGACGTTAATGCTGTGGTTTGTGTAAGTGATTGATTTGTATGAATATATATTGTTGCTAAAACACGACGATTTGGTCTGTGCCCAGTTTGGCACTGTTATTTCAAGGCTTTACGGGTTAATTTTCCAGTAAAAAGCCTAACGAAGGCGGGCTTAGTTAGGATTTAGGCGTAATGCTGCAATATGATATTTAGTTAAGCCTTGCTTATGGAGCAAGACCCGTCTTAAAGGTGGCTGGGGCAAGATCGTGCTTTTGTAGTAGGCGATAAAACTCGGTGCGGTTGCGATCGGCAAGACGGGCGCAATCACTGACATTGCCTCCGGTAAGGCGCAAGAGCCGCTCTAGATAATCTCGTTCAAATAGCCGTTTGGCTTCTGCCAGCGTTAGGATAGCGGCGGCGTCGTTAAGCATTGCTTTTTGTACTTGGGCTAGCGTAATTATGGGGCCGGTGGCCAATACGCAGCATTGCTCAACTAGATTAGACAGCTGGCGAATATTGCCCGGCCAGTTGGCGGTGCTTAAGAAACTGAGTGCATCGGCGGCAAAGTGGCAATCGGTTTTGGCGTAACGCACCACCACTTGGGCTAAAAAATGGCGGGCGAGTAGCGGGATATCTTCACGTCGCTCGATCAGTGCGGGCAGGGCGAGCGACACTACATTTAGCCGGTAAAATAGATCCTCTCTAAATGAGCCGTCTTGCAACAAGGAGGCTAAATCTCGGTGGGTGGCGGAAAGCACTCGCACATTCACGGGGATGGCGCGTCCTGCGCCAACGGGGCGAATTTCGCGCTCTTGCAGCACCCGCAGTAATTTAACTTGCAGCGGCAAGGGCATATCACCGATTTCATCTAAAAAAATCGTGCCGCCATCGGCTTCTACAAACAAACCATTTTGCTTTTGGCTGGCGCCGGTAAATGCGCCTTTTTCATGGCCGAATAATTCGCTTTCTAATAAATTATCGGGAATCGCTCCACAGTTTACGGCGATAAATGGCTTGGCCGCGCGTAAGCTGGCGCGGTGAATCGCTTGGGCCAATACCTCTTTACCGGTGCCACTTTCGCCTCGAATCAGCACGCTAGCATCGGTAACTGCCACTAAGCGCGCTTCGGCGAGCAGCTCATCCATCACGGGGCTGCAGCTGATAAAACCTGAGCGCCAATCATCGGCATCGTGTTTTAGCGGGTTGGGAGGGCTGCTTAGTAGCAGCGCTTGGTTGACCTTATCTAGCAGGGCTTTGCCGTCAAAAGGCTTGATTAAGTAAGCAAACATGCCGTGGCTGATGGCCTCAATCGCATCGGGAACGGTGCCATGTGCGGTGAGCATAATCACTGGTAAGGCGGGGTAGCGGCGGCGGGCTTCTTCAAATAAAGCCATGCCATCCATGCCGGGTAGCTTCCAATCGCTCAGCATTAAATCGGCGCGTTGCACGGCCAGCGCGTTTAAGGCTTCTTCGGCGCTTTCTACCGCGATGACTTCAAAACCCGCTGCAATGAGCCGGATGGAGACGAGTCGTAAGAGATCTGGATCATCGTCTACGAGTAAGATTTTAGCACTCACGGTTTTTTACTCCTCTCTAACAGCTCTTTTTCCATTTCTTTTAAAGCGTCTAGCTTGGCGGCCAAATCATTGGCACGTTTTTGTTGCTCTTTGGTGGCGGCGGTTTGCTTATCTAGTAAGTTATTTAGGCGTTTACGCTCGCTTAGTTGGCTGGCCAAAATAAGGGCAAAGCTGCGGTTGGCTGGTTCTAACTCTTGCGCAAGCAGTGCATCGAGCTGGCTTTGTACGCGGTTTATATCGCTATGTGTATTCATCATTTGCTGGGCTAGATTCAGCAAGCGATCACTGGCGCAAGTGCTGGCAGTATTTGGGGCGCTAAATTTGCTGAGACCAACTGTTAGGCTACATACAGGAGTCTCAGGGCTTGGTGTAGCGGTAGGAGGGGCAATAGCAGGTACAGGTATGGCGACGGGTGGAGGGGGAAGGCTAGTGCAGGCGCTGAGCATAAGCGTTGCCATAGCCAACGGTTTTAGAGTGAATTTCATGGTTTGCCTTGTGCTAACTGCCAGTGCAAGCGAAAGCATGCACCGCTTGGGCAGGGAATAAGTTCAACATCACCTTGCATTAATTGGGCAAAACTTCTGGCCATGGTTAGGCCAATGCCCGATCCGGCGCTCTCACCTGCTGGCGCTGCGCCACAGTGAAAAGGCTCAAAAATAGCTTCTGCATCATGCTCGGCCACGCCTGGGCCTTGGTCTTGGATTTCTAACCAGCTTTGTGAGTGATCTCTGCCGTAGCGAATCAATAATTCGCCCTGTGGTGGGCTAAAGCGGATGGCATTAAGTAGCAGGTTGTCGAGAATAATACCCAGCTTGGCGTGATCGGCATAGCCAAATGGCTCTTGGCCGGATTGCTTAACCTGTAGTGATTTTTTTTCGAGCAGTAAGCGCCACTGTTTTAGGCGCTGGGCTAAAAAGGTCTCTAGCACTAAGGGCGTGATTTCTAGCTCGGCCGAGAGCCAGCACCCTGCGTCGTGAGCCAAAAGCGCATCCACGCGTTGGCGTAAGGTGTGAACATTACTTTGCACCATGCTGCTGATTTCTTTTTGCTGGTTATTTAAGCTGCCCAGCACTTCTTCTTGTAATAAAGAGGAGGCCTCATGAATCACTGCCAACGGGGTTTTTAATTCATGCGATACATGGCGAAAAAACTGGGCTTTTTGAGCTTCTAGCTGCACCAAACGTAAATCCAGCTCTGCCAATGATTTGGCGAGCCCTTGTAAATCAGCAGGGCCTGCCATATGCCAGCTTTGGCTGCGTTGCCCCTGTGCCAGCAGAGTGATCTGTCGTTTAAGCTGCCCGATTGGCCAACTAAACAGCACCGCCATCAGTAGCGCTAAGGTAAGCGCGGCAATAGGGGATAGAACGGCCAGCAGATCAGCCTGCTTTTGCTTACGGCCAACTTGCTCTAGCCATTGCTGGCTTTGCTGGGCTAATTGCTGCTCGATTAAGCGTTTCTGTTCTTTTAACTTTGCATCCAGCTGTGAAAAAAGCTGGTTGAGTTGGGGCTTTTTTAAGCGAGGGCCTGCGTGGTTAAGTAGCTGGTAAATATTTTCGCTACTTTGCTCTAATGTGGGGTTTTTGCTTTGAGCTAACACTTCTTGTGCCATCAGCAGCTGTGCTCTAGCGCTATGGGCGGCATTTATAAACGCGGTTTCCGGCAAAATGAGTAATTGTCGGCTGGCACGTTCAAAATACAAAGCCTGCTCTTGGGCATGCTGCGCCGCATTCGACCAATCTTTGGCTAAAACCTGCTGTTGTTGCGCCTTAATGGTGAGCTCGGCCAAATCATAGCGAAGCTGCACCAAAGCCGCTGAAGGCATCAAAGCCACTAAGGCAAAGCCAATCATCAATAGGGTACGGAAAGAAAAATAACGCAGCATGGGTCAGCAATCAAGCAAGGAGGAAGGGCTATCCTCCTTGGTAAAGGCCGTCAAATCAAAGTAATAAATTGGCGGGTGTAGGCTGGCAACAACATCCAGCACTAATGGGCCTTGAATTAAGCAAGGGTTAGGCGCTTGTCGGACTTAGGCGGTCGAAGCGAAAAATCGTATGATTAAAGACCAGATTTTGCAGCCGACTGATGCTAAATCCGACAAGCGCCTAGGGTTCAGTGATATGGATCAATGAGGCGGCTATTGGCATGGAGGAAAAGCTTATTTCCTCATGAAATATGACACTAAAGAGGCAGATGTTTTTGTGTCTTAGGTTTAAAAAAAGGGCAATGCTTAGTGATCTAAAAAGAGACTTTTTGCTACCGATTCATCAATCAGCTGGAGCCTGTAAATCTTTTTTTGTAAAAAAATAGATGTATTTTACGGAGGATAACGAAAGTTTTTAAGATCTAGTGCTTTCGTTTTGGTTTCATTGTCATTGACTTTCATCTTTTTAGCTTAGCTGACAATTTATGTAGTTTTATTTCTTTTTTATATAAATATTTCCGTGATGTTCTTTGTTTTATTCATGATTTTTCTACTTTCCCCTTATTTTTCTGTTCTTTTTTACGTATTAATCCTACATTTTTTGTACTTTATTCACTATCCACCTTGCGATAACTAGAAAATATCCGCCTTTTAAGTCGCAAATTAATTGATTGACACGCTTTAGAGTGAAGGAATAGATTGTATTTGCTTTCTGCCTGATCTTACTTTTAGCCGCTCAGTAAATGGGCAATAGAGATTGCAATGTCGGATAAAAAAATACCCGTAAAACGGATGCAAATACGGCATAAAAAAATAGTGGATTTATTACGCGAGTACGCTAGCTGCAATGTCAGCGTGCTGGCCAATGAATTGGGTGTGTCAGCCGTAACCATTCGGCATGATTTAGATGAATTAGAAAAAAGTGGCTGTATTAGCCGTTCTTATGGCAGGGCAACACTTTCTCAGAATTTTTCTTTTGAGCTTGAGTTTAGAGAGAAAGAAAATATTCGCTCAGAATCAAAACAATTAATTGCGAAAAAAGCAGCAGAGCTGGTGGAGGATGGCGATTCAATTATTGTGGATTCAGGCTCTACCGTCGCTTTATTAGCCCGCTATATTGCCAGCAATAAAAAAATTACTTTAATGACCAATGCTTTAAATCTGGCCAGTGAATTAGTTGCTGATACGCGTTTTACTGTAATGATGACGGGAGGCACGCTGCGGGCAGATTCTTATTCGCTATGCGGGCCAGAGGCTGAGCAGGCCGTTAGATTACATCACTTTAATAAGTTATTTATTGGTGCAGATGGTATTGATTTGCTCGCTGGCGTAAGCACCACCAACGCTCAGGATGCGCAATTAAACCGTGCCATGTTGGCGGCTTGTGATCAGATTATTTTATTGGCGGATTCTAGTAAATTTGGCAAACGTAGTTTTTGCGTCATTTGCAAAATGCCACAGGTGGATATTCTGGTTACAGATAATGGAATCAGCGATGAATACCGGCAGGCACTGATAAAAATGGGTGTGACCGTCATTGTGGCGGAATAAAGCTTTTTAAAGGAGTAAGCCTTTATGTCTTATTTAACAGAATTAATTAGTCAGCATAAAAAAGGGCGGTCAAATGGTATTTATTCTATTTGCTCGGCCCACCCGCTGGTTTTAGAGGCGGCACTGCGCCAAGGTTTGCAGGACGATAGTTATGTTTTAATTGAAGCCACTTCAAATCAAGTGAATCAATTTGGTGGCTATACCGGTATGAAACCGGCTGATTTCAAAGACTATGTATTTGCAATTGCCAATAAATTGGGCTTTGCAAAAGCACGTATTATTCTAGGCGGGGATCATTTAGGCCCTAATGCATGGCAGAAAGAGCCTGCCGCGCAGGCTATGGCAAAAGCTGCCGAAATGGTCAGTGCCTATGTGCTGGCTGGCTTTCGCAAAATCCATTTAGATTGCTCGATGTCTTGCGCTGGCGATCCGGTGCCGCTAAGCGATGCCACGGTGGCAAAACGTGCCGTAGCTTTATGTCAGGTCGCCGAAGGCGCATGGCAAACAGCGGGAGGGGAAGCGCCTGTTTATGTGATTGGCACCGAAGTGCCCGTTCCGGGCGGCGCGCAAGAATCATTAGAGGGGGTGGAGGTGACTTCGCCTGCGGCGGCTGCGCAAACACTCAAGGTGCATCAGCAGGTATTTGCTGATGCAGGCTGTGCAGCGGCTTGGTCTAGGGTGATTGCCATGGTGGTGCAGCCGGGCGTGGAATTTGATAACCATAAAGTGGTGCGTTATCAGCGTGAAAGGGCCGCTGCGCTGAGTCATTTTATGACTACCCAGCCTATGGTCTATGAAGCCCACTCTACAGATTATCAAAGTGAAGCGTCTTTACAGGAGCTGGTGCAGGATCACTTTGCCATTTTAAAAGTAGGCCCAGGCTTAACGTTTGCACTGCGCGAAGCCATGTTTGCATTAGATGCGATCGAGCGTGAGGCGATCGGCGAGTTTGCTGCGTCGCACCTAAAAGACACGCTGAGCCAAGTCATGAAAGAAGAGCCAGATTACTGGCTAGCTTATTACGAGCAAGCTGGGCATCAGCAATATCTGGATCGCAATTACAGCTTATCAGACCGGATTCGCTATTACTGGCCGCACCCAGAAGTGAGCGCTGCCGTGGCTAAGCTGTTTGATAATCTGCGCCGCCAGCCGCCTCTGCCCACCCTCATCAGCCAGTATTTGCCCGAGCAGGCTAAAAAAATTAGCGCAGGATTATTAGCGGCAAGCCCCGAGGCATGGGTGGTGGATAAGATTATGGAAGTCACAGGCCTCTATGCCCGTGCCTGCGGTATGGCGCAGGAGGTGAAGGCATGAAGTACCTCGCTTATGAGCAAAGTAGCCTTGCAGATCTTGGCGCTTTACATACCGCCCGTGAAATTAGCCAGCAAGCTAGGCTCTGGCGTGAGCTAACAAATGGGCTGATCCAAAGCAAGCTGGAATGGAAAAGCTGGATGTTGGATGTGCTTTCTACCCCTAGCCTGCGGATTATTTTATGTGGGGCGGGCACCTCTGCTTTTGCAGGCCGCGCTTTAGAGCCGTGGTTACGCGCCAGCTTTGGCTTGTCTGTGGAGGCGGTGTCGACCACCGATATTGTGAGCAAGCCGCTGGCGTTTCTAGACCCCGCACGGCCAACGCTGATGGTGTCTTTTGCGCGCTCCGGTAATAGCCCAGAAAGCGTAGCCGCCGTAAAACTAGCCGATCAGTTACTGCCGTATTGTCGCCATCTGGTGCTGACGTGTAATCCAGAAGGCGAGTTAGCGCGCTATAGCGTGGCTAATCCTCATGCTTATTGTGTGCTGATGCCAGAGGGCTCTAATGATCAGAGCTTTGCCATGACCTCCAGCTTTAGCTGCATGTTTGTGGCTGCGGCCATGATGCTTTCGCCAGGAATATTGCTAAGCCGAGCGAAAGAACAAATTGAAAGCGTAGCTGCTTTTTGTGAGGCGCAGCTAGATGGCTGGGCCGTGCAGGTCAAGGTGCTAGCGGGCAAAGGCTTTAAGCGGGTGATTTATCTGGGTAGCGCCGAGATGGCAGGGCTGGCAGAAGAATCCGCGCTCAAAATGCTGGAGCTCACCGCTGGCCGTATTGCTACCCGCTTTGATTCCACGCTTGGCGTGCGTCACGGCCCTAAATTTATGATCGATGCCCAAAGCTGCGTGTTGATCTTTATGGCCCCAGCCCAATCGGAAACCCGCCGCTACGACGATGATTTGCAAACAGAGCTCATCACCAATGGTATCGCGCAGCAGGTGCTGGCTTTAGGGGCAAAAAGTAGCGCAAATCTGCCGCTGCTGGAAGTCGATATTGCTGGGCTAGATGATATTTATTACGCCTTGCCTTATCTACTCTTTGCTCAACTCTTTGCCTTTGAAAGCGCGCTGGCGCTGGGTTTAGCCCCAGATAATCCTTGCCCAACAGGTGAAGTCAATCGCGTGGTGCAGGGGGTAAAAATCTACCCTCATGCGGCCTAAAAAATCAGGAGAAAAACATGGCTGGGCCGAATATTTTACTAACCCGTATTGATAACCGTCTTGTACATGGCCAGGTCGGGGTGACTTGGGTAGGTAGCCTTGGGGCTAATTTGTTGTTGGTAGCGAATGACGCTGCGGCTACCGATCCTATCCAGCAAAATTTAATGGATATGGTGGTGGCAGAAGGGGTGCAAACCCGTTATTTCACGCTGCAAAAAACAATCGATGTGATTCATAAAGCGGCGAGTCACCAAAAGATTTTGCTGGTGTGTAAAACCCCGCAAGACGTGCTGATCCTGATTAAGGGCGGGGTGCCGGTTAGTGCGGTAAACGTAGGCAATATGCATTTTGCTGAAGGAAAACGGCAGATTCATAAAACAGTATCGGTCGATGATGCTGATGTGGATGCATTTCGCGAGCTTGCTGCGCGGCATGTGATTTGTGAGATTCGCCGCGTACCGGATGAATCAGGCGAACTTATTTCTAAGCTGCTGTAACCATCAGGGGATTGAAATCATGTTATTCGAAGCCTTATTGATTGCGCTGTTGGCAGGTGTGGCGGGGGTCGATTTATTCGATGGCCTGACGCATATGCACCGGCCTGTGGTGATCGGCCCCCTTGTGGGGCTGATTTTGGGTGATGTGCAAACGGGTTTGCTGGTCGGTGGGACTTTAGAGCTGGTTTGGATGGGCATGGTGCCGCTGGCGGGGGCGCAGCCGCCTAATGTGGTAATCGGCGGCATTATTGGCACGGCTTTCGCTATCTTAACCAAGGCAGAGCCAACGGTCGCAATTGGCGTAGCGGTGCCGTTTTCTATTGCGGTTCAAGGCTGTATTACCGTGTTGTTTACCGCCTTTTCACCAATGATGCATAAGTGCGACAAGATGGTGAAAGAGGCTAATTGGCGGGGCATTGAATGGGTGAATTACCTAGGTATGCTCACCCTGTTTGTCTTTTATTTTGTGATGGCTTTTTTACCGATTTACTTTGGCGCAGAAGCGGCCGGTGCCGTGGTGCAAAAAGCACCTAAATGGGTGCTCGATGGCCTAAGTGTGGCCGGTGGCATGATGCCCGCGATTGGTTTTGCACTGCTGATGAAAATCATGTTGAAAGTCAATTACATCGCCTATTTCATTATGGGTTTTGTGGCGGTGACTTACTTAAAAATGCCGATTCTGGCCGTGGCATTAGGCGCTTTGGCGATCGCAATGGCAGATTACTTTAATAATAATCGCGCACAGCCTCAGGCTGCCCGCAGTGTGGAGGTGGATGATGGGATTTAATGATACCGAAGCCGCCAGCGCGGCCAAAGCCGAGCTACGCATGCAGCAAGCGTTGGCCAGCAGCCATGTAGAGCGCGATGATTATATCGACACTACCCCAGCCGAGCCTTTAAGTAAGCGAGATATTAATCGCATGGCGTGGCGCTCCCTTGCTCTGCAGGCCTCTTTTAATTATGAGCGGATGCAGGCGGGTGGCTGGTTGTTCACGATTTTGCCCGCTTTACGCAAAATCCATAAAAACCCTGACGATTTGCGCAACTCGGCGCAAATGCATATGGAATTTCTAAATGTGCATCCCTTTGATGTGACTTTTTTATCTGGCCTTGTGCTGGCTATGGAGCAAAATAAGGAAAAAATCTCCACCATTCGCGCGGTTAAGGTGGCGCTGATGGGCCCCTTGGGTGGGATTGGCGATGCGATGTTCTGGCTGACTTGGTTGCCCATCTGTGCGGGGATTGGCGCAGCGCTGGCATTAGAGGGCAGTTTGTTTGGCCCTGTGGTGTTTTTATTACTATTTAATGCCCTGCACTTTGTCTTGCGATTTGGGCTGGCGCATTACGGCTACCGCGCTGGCTTGGGGGCGATCAGCGCCTTAAAAAATAGCACCAAAAAAATATCGCATGCCGCATCCATCGTGGGGATGACGGTGATTGGCGCGCTGGTGGCCTCTTATGTGCGGCTTGCTACCCCTTTAGAGATTCATGCGGGTAAGGCCAAGATTTTGCTGCAGACCGATGTGCTGGATAAGCTGATGCCTAATCTGTTGCCGCTGCTGTTTACTTTATTGATGTATGGCTTGATGAAAAAAGGTTATTCACCCGTGAAGCTGATTGGTGTGACGGTATTGTTTGGTCTGGCCGGTAAATTGCTTGGCTTTTTGTAATCGACGTTTGATCTAGGCGTTGGCTCTGTATGGGTTAACGCCTGCTTTAAAAGGAAGAGAAAATGATTGCCTTAATTTTAACGGGCCATGGCCGTATCGCCAGCGGCATGCAAGAAGCCATTGTTCAGGTATTTGGCGAGCAGGCGGCCTTATGTGCGATTGATTTTCCTGAAGGCAACAGTACGGCTGTGCTGGATGCAACGTTGAGGCAAGCCATCTTCAGTGTGGATCAGGGGGAGGGTGTGGTATTTGTGGCTGATCTGCTGGGGGGCTCGCCGTTTCGTATCGCGGCAACCATTGCTCAGGAACGCAGTGATATTGAGGTGGTGACTGGGCTTAATTTACAAATGTTTGCTGAAATGCTGTTTGAGCGTGATGAGATTCACGATGTGGCTGAGTTTCGCCAGCGGCTGGTGGCAGCAGGAAAAAATGGCGTAACCAGCCTTGCAGAGCGCTTAGCCCGCAAACGGGAGGGGGCTGCTAATGCCTTGTAAAACGCAGCGTTTACGCGCGGCAAGGGTTTTAAGCGAGCACGGCTGGCTGGAAAACGCCGTGCTTGAGATTGCTGCCGATGGCAAGATCGCTGCCTTACTCACGGGGGGCGATTTTGATCTTGATCTGGGTGACAACTGGCTGATGCCCGCACTGATTGATAGCCATGTGCACGGTGCGGCGGGGTTTGACACGATGGATGCCAGCAGTCATGCGCTGGATGAAATCTCCATGCACTTTGCTCGCTTTGGTGTGGGAGCCTTTTTGGCCACCACGGTAACTGCGCCTGTGCCAGCCATTACTGCAGCTTTAACTGAAATTAGCCGCAGCCGCGAGCGGGGTTTGCCAGGGGCAGAATTACTGGGTAGCTATTTAGAAGGCCCGTATTTTACCGCCAAGTGCTGTGGTGCTCATCCGGTGCAATGGATGCGGCCCTTGGATATTGGCGAGTTGCAATCTTGGTTGGATATTGCGGGTGATTCCCTGCATACGGTTGCGCTGGCACCAGAGTTGGCAGGCTCAGATGAAGCCATTGCATGGTTGCGCCGCAAGGGGGTGCGGGTGCTGATTGGCCACAGCGATGCCAGCTACGATCAAACCCTGCACGCTTTGCAGGCTGGCGCACAGGGTATTGTGCATTGCTACAACGGCATGCGTGGCTTACATCATCGTGATCCTGGTGTGGTTGGCGCGGGGCTCACCACCGATGGCTGCGATGTAGAGATGATTGCCGATGGCCATCATGTGCATCCTGCGGCAGTTAAAATTGCCCTGTCTTGCTGTGGAGAAGAGCGCCTACTGCTGATCACCGATGCCATGCGCGCCACTGGCATGAGCGACGGCACGTATCAGTTGGGTGAAATGCAGGTGAATATGCAAAATGGCGTGGTGCGTACCGATGTGGGCGGGCTGGCAGGCAGCACCCTGCATCTGATCGACGCTGTACGCCATGCCCAAAAATGGTTGGGTTTACCACTGGAGCGCGCGTGGGCGCTTGCCAGCCGAAACCCCGCCAGATCACTGGGGCTGGCTGATCTAGGCAGCATCGCCATCGGCAAAAAAGCCAGCCTAACACTGATTAGCCCAGATTTAGCCGTGATGGGCACATGGGTGCAGGGGCGGCAGGTGGTCTAAAGCGGCGTGACGTCTGTGCTAGCCCGCTGCTAGTATAGTGATCTTGCAGTAAGCCAAAACCAGATTTAGGGTCTTGGCTTGGGTGACATGTAATCGTTGCAATGGAAAAGCGAGCAGGGGGCTGACTCGCCTGCTCCTTAATTCTATGTAATCTATTTCCGGTAAATTTAGCATCCCTGTATGAAAATTGTATTCATACACCTCGCCATAACGGCCCCATTCCACAGCTACATCTAATACTTCACGAGCATGGCATGAGACATTCGCTTATTTAACGTGATTGATGATTTTAATTGGGAAGGATTAGGTATTGAAGTCGATTTTTCTTTACCAGCAGAACGCGTAATACGCAGCTTGAATCAAATCATTGAATGGCGCGGCAAACCTAAGAGAATTCAATCAGATAATGGGCCTGAATAATATTAGCCATCTGCCAAAGAATTGGGCAGAGCAACATTCGATTGAATTGGCTTATATTCAGCCTGGCAATCCGCAGCAAAACGCATATATTGAGCGCTATAATCGCACCGTGCGTTATGAATGGCTGGTCTGCGGTGATTTTTAAAGCCTTACCAAAGTGCAAGAAACCGCAACGCAATAGCTTTGGGCTTACGATAACGAGCGCACACACATGGGATTGGGCATCACCCCGAAACAAAAACTGGCATTAGATGCCTGACCTCTACTTTTAAGTGAGCTTAAAAATGGAGTGCTCGGGGGATTGCCGTTAATGTATTGCATGCAATATATCAAAGGAGCCTAAAAAATAATTACTGCGCTCTTTTCACGGTAATTTGTAAATTTTTGATCCCATGTTTTTCCAATTCAGCATTACTTAACCCCCTCTCCACCGATCGAGTAGATCGAGTAGATCGAGTAGATTGAGTAGATCGAGTAGATTGAGTAGATATCGTGGAGAGTGGGATGGATGGCCCATACACAATGGATGACCCATATGCTGAGTTTGCAGTAAAAACACCTGTTATTTTTACTTTTAAAGGTTGAATCACTTGAGCTAAAGTATTTTCAATCACTTTCTTACTGTAACGATCAATCATCCAACGCCAATCCCAATAGTCGCCCGTATCACCTAAGCCTGGGTTGCTATACTGATAAACGAGGTTTGTCAGTGAATCACTGGCTCGACCTATTGTATATTTTTTATTGATCGTGGGCCGAGTTGGGTCATGGCTAAGCAAAGCATTTCCCCCCCACCGCATAAACCCAGAAAAGTTAACGTCATAACTCACATCAGCATCAAATGTATAGGGATACTCAATATTAGAAACATATGTTTCCATAAAAACTTCTATTTTACTGTGGGGGGGGACGGAAACAGAAACAGTATCTGTTACAGTTTTAGAATCGCCCCCCCCTTTTAATGATGCCCAACTTTGGTTTGCACTAACCTCAATAGCAAGCTCAGTTTCACCAACAAATGGCCATTTAAATTTATTCCTTGTTGTCACTTTCTGGCCATAAGCATATGAATCTGTTTTAGACCAATTTGATAAGACAATATAAGACAATGCGACTGTACTAGTTTGCTGAGTATCGGAGTTATTTGTTATAAAAACAGATTTACTTGCTATTCTCTTCTTCTCAGAAGCAGTAATCGAGCCAACGTTAAATTTACCCGAATCAATCAAGTAATTAAAATTATCAACTTCTATCGATAATCTGTCTTTACAGCGATAACCATTGCATGTTCCCTCATTATACCCTTTAATCAGATATTCACCTGGCTTAGTTGATCGACTAATAATCATGCCTTGACCAACTTGGTCTACATAATTTCCCGATGCCCAACCATATCCAAAGTAATGGGCCAATAGGGAGAGAGGCTTAAAAAAACTTTCTTTATTGACCAAAAACCACTCAAAAACAGCATCACTACTTTCAGGATAAGATATCGGTGGGAGATTTGGAATCATAGGCTTTAATGAAGGGGTTACAGGGGTGCACCACGCTTCCATAGGAGTAATCTTATCGACTTTAATTTGACCTTTATGCCCAGAACCACTAATAGTCCAACCATCAGCTAAAGCCATAATCTCCCATACACCCATTCTACTTACCAACCAATTCTGCAATGCCCTTGCATTATCAGCGGTCAATAGCTTATAGCCGATACTACAGCTTTTCGCAGGGGGAAGTGATTGCCGATACACTTCATACATATTAACATTTTCAGAAAAAACGTTACCTGCATAAATTGCCATTATCATAGATAAAATATTTTTTTTGATGTGATAAGCCAAAATATCCACCTTTCATTTAAAGTTAACCATATATAAATTAATTAACACCTACACTAATAAAAAATGTAATCACCTTGCAATAAAACATTAAAAATAATCTGATCATAATTCTGGCGCACTCAGCTCAAAATGCTAAAAGTGAGCGAAGGCTCTATCTATGGAGGATCATCGCATGCAAGCAAACTTAGATGTAATAACGCGAAGCAGATAGTCCTTTATTCACGCAGCGTACGCCTAGCAGGGGAGAGCTTTAGGTAAATAAGAAAAACTGCAATTGTGACTTACTGAAAATGTGTAATCACTTACCAGTCTGGGTGTAGCTTGATTTCGTAAGCGGCTTCTCATTTACCAGATTACCCCGTAAATTAACCATGTTTTATGGCAAGGCAGCGCTATCACTCTATTGTGAGGGGTTCATGTTTAAGTTTTATGGCTATTTGGTGATGATCCAAATAAATCTTAAAACGATAAGATTGCGCAAACCCTGCCCACAAGAAATAAAGCGGGTTGAAATTGAGCAAGCAGCACAATCAGGTATACAGATATCTGCCCAATGTAACTAAGTAGTTCAACCTAAGTTTTCCTAGCGCGAAGCTATGAAAAACAAGGCTTTACGAGAGTAAAACACAAGAAAACTTTAGCGTGAGCACTTACATTGTTTGCTTATCTAAAATAAAGCCGCTCATTTTAAAATAAATGGCTTTATTCTTTATACACGCAACTGGAAGCTTGAATTTAGATCAATTAGGTCCGTATAACGTCCTGGGGCAAAATAATGGGATTGGTCAGGTTTAGTGATTTGGAAAATATACCATTTTGAGTGTTTATTATCCGCAGGTTGAGTATGTTCACCCTGACGACATAACTTTCTAATGTTGTTAAAGCTTTCTTCAGAAATACTGAAATAGTAGAAGTAGGCACCGGAACTAGGAAACGCTCGTTCCCATGTTCCGGAAACCTGCACTACATTTTCGTTTTTATCTTTAGCCCAATACCAATAATCGCCATTAGCTGCAGCACAAAAAACATTGGTGGTTTCTGCTTGAGCGCAGATTGCATATATAGAAAAAATAAGGGGAAAAATAATTTTTTTCATTTAGTTATCCTCACTGCTATTAGCGCTAAAAGCTTAAGTCCAGTTTAAAAAGATCTATTCAACAGCCCAGAGTGAAAAATTGGGATGGACCATATTTTTTATTTGAAAGTTATATCATTTCGAGTGTTTATTGTCTGCAGGTTGAGCTGTTTCCCCCAAAAAGCATAGTCTTTGTGTGTTGTTAAAAAATTTCTGCAGAAATACAGAAATAGTAGATGTAGATTCTTTAGTGGTGAATGACAAGCTCCCACATTCTATAAACCTACATATTATTATTGTTGTGTACATCACAGCCCAATATAAATTGTTGCCATCGGGCGCATATGGAAAGCACATTTTGGCATTCTCTCTGAACACAGAATAAGCTGCCAGATATAATAAAAATGGCAAGTCAGCAACAATTTATTTCATTACATTTTCTTATTTATTTGTAAAGGGAATGGATATGACAAACAAGTTAGCACGATATATTGATTATCATCAACATATTTTTAATAAAATTAATTTTTTGTATTTAAAAATGGTTTGTAGGTAAATTTACTTAGGTAGATTTACTTAATTGATCTTCTTGTTAAATTTCAGCGTATTGCCTCCCATCTATACAAGGTTTTTCCAATATAATCATCTTAATGAGCCGAAATCATCAGACATAAATCCATTCACCGTTTAAAGCGGTATTGCGCCTAGTACGATATCCTACGCCCACATTTCCACCTACATGCTGTCTCTCGCTCTCAACAGGAAAACGGGGACGGCAAGCTGAGTTTAGCGATGCGGCCATTCAGTTTTGCTTAACGATCAAGTGCCTATTTAAGCTCCCGCTACGCCAAACAACAGGCTTTGTAGAAAGCTGGCTTCGACTCGCTAATTTAGATTAGAAAGTGCCTGATTCCAGCACGTTCTGCCAACGAAAAAATGTCTTAAGGCCGTCATTTCGGCATAAAAAAGCATGGGTGGTCTGCAAGTATTGGTCGACCGTATGGGCCTTGTCGACGTCATGTGAGCGCCTTTATCAAAATCCACCTCTCCTCGAAGGGCGATACTTTGAGCGACTAAATCATAAGTTTCAATCGCGCCGGGTACGACAAAATCATAATGTTCGATGTAATCTAATAGCGGCTCACGCTTACGTTAACTTAGTTCATCAATGGTGTAGGTTTACATTTTTTTGAGTTCACTTACGGCATTACCTACTTTACCGCTTACTATTTTTTTGAGGTCGGCCAGCTGCTGAATATAGCGATTTACATCAGAGCGGCCCATCAGCGCTTTAACGGCCCAGCCATCGAGTGCATGAATAAAAGCACCTAACATATCGTCGATCAGGGCTTTAAGCTGGCCTGCTAGCTTGCCAAAATCCATTTCTTTGAGCCATTTGTAAACATTCCCTCTCATCTTGGCGGGTAATACATCCAGAATTCTCGACAAGGGAGTACCCACTTTTGCCAGCTTAAAGGCGGCCTTAAAGGCATCGCCCACGCTGGGAATACAGCCCAATACATTGATGGCTAAATCCAGCCAAGCAAAGGGATTAGCAGGGTTAGCTGTAAGGGAAAGGATGGATAAAATAATATCTCGCGCATCCATCACTTGGCCGACACCGGGCACCACCCCAAGCACCGCTGTCACAATAATTTGCGAGGGGTTATCTCCTTTGCCAGAAACAAGCCCATGTAACCACCCCCCAATACCCCGATCAGCTTGATCTAAGGCGGCTTTAGTCGCTGCTTTTCCCCCTGCCGTTGCCGCGCTCATGGCTTTTCTCCACTCTTTATAGGGGGATTTTTAGGGTGCTCTTTGCTGTAATCCACTCTGGGTTGCTGCTCGCTATCTAAAAGATAATCATCGTAATGTTGCTCGTACAAAGGCGCTGCACCGCATTTTTCACTCAACATGGCTTCAATTTCGTCTGGGAAATAATTGTCTTCAATGTGTTCGGTTTCGGCTTCCAAATACTGCTCTAGCAGCAATGCGGCTTCTTCGTTGCTGCTGGTTTTTTGCCCCAATTAGGGTTGGCTTGTGCTTCAACCCAAGGCTCTGCATCTCGGCTATCCCAGCCATAAATGATTTCTTGTACACCTTCGGCTGGAATGCCTTCTAGCAGCCTGTCGGACTTAAGCGATCGTAGCGAGGGAAAGACCGGTTTGAGACAGATTTCGCGGGTTTTTGAGGCGAATAGCTGGCTATTCAACGAGAAAACACGTGAAATATGGCCAAATACGGCTTTTCCGTAGTAGATCAGTCTTAAGTCCGACAGGCTGCTAGGAGCCTGTAACTAAAATTGTGTAAATGTCCTTGGCCGATTAGTCTCTTTCCGGAGAAAATTCATGTCAGGCATCACAATGGATTGTCAAAAATGACAGGCTCTTGCCGCTGAACTCGCTAAAGACATCAAAACTGAAGCGGATTTAAATGCGCTCTCGCGTGAGCTACTCAAACTCACCGTCGAAACCGCTCTGAATGCGGAATTAACTGACCATCTTGGTTACGAGAAACATGCTAGCACGGTGGGTGAAC
>Ga0247722_10000730_pt1 | contig 19156 bp, 4 predicted proteins | sample MSEWelMarce3H_FC_FD_189094 | JGI IMG/M metagenome (GOLD analysis project Ga0247722, IMG submission 189094) | Subsurface sediment microbial communities from gas well in West Virginia, United States - MSEEL Well Study Marcellus 3H_FC | ecosystem: Environmental > Terrestrial > Deep subsurface >... | reverse complement strand
CGTCACCGAAGTTCTTGGCCGGTGCTGTAAGCGTTCCGATGGTTGGAGCGATGGCTGAAACCACGAGAGACGCAGTCACGGTTTCACTTGTGTAATTCGTGGTTGCCGCCTGGGTTGCTGTGATGGTCGTGCTACCCGCCCCGACTACAGTCACGGTTCCACCAGAAGTCACGGTTGCCACCGCTGTGTTACTACTCGTATAACTGAATGCACCGTCGCTGTTACTCGTGGGCGCAGTCAAGTTAAATGATGCGTCACCGAAGTTCTTGGCCGGTGCTGTAAGCGTTTCGATTGTGGGTGCGATTGCCGAAACCACGAGAGACGCAGTCACGCTTCCGCTAAGATAATTCGTGGTTGCCGCCTGGGTTGCTGTGATGGTTGTGCTACCAGCCCCGACTATAGTTACGGTTCCACCAGAAGTCACGGTTGCCACCACTGTGTTACTACTCGTATAACTGAATGCACCGTCGCTGTTACTCGTGGGCGCAGTCAAGTTAAATGATGCGTCACCGAAGTTCTTGGCCGGTGCTGTAAGCGTTCCGATGGTTGGAGCGATGGCTGAAACCACGAGAGACGCAGTCACGGTTTCACTTGTGTAATTCGTGGTTGCCGCCTGGGTTGCTGTGATGGTTGCACTACCTGCTCCGACGATCGTTACTACGCCATCCGACGTTACGATTGCAACTGCGGTGTTGCTGCTGGTATACGTAAATACTCCGTTACTCTCACTTGTAGGTGCAGTCAAGTTAAATGATGCATCTAGGAAGTTCTTGGCCGGTACGGTTAAACTACTGACGGTCGGTGTAATTTGACTTACCGTGAATGGTATCGTCGCACTCTTGCTTGTATTTGCATCAGATGCGGATTGAGTTACAGTTAATGTAGTTGAACCACCGGTTTTTGGCAAGACAATATTTCCATATATGTCGGCTACCGCTGTATTACTACTTGTGTAGGTGTAATTTCCAGAACTGTCTATTTTATAAACACGCGTCATTCCAATATTGGTTGATGAACCAGTAACTCCATCATATTCACGCGCCCCGATTGCAACAATATTTCCTTGAGACGAAAGATTTACTTTGTATGTTTCATAAGAATTGTATAAGTTAGCAATTTCACTCGCAGTTAAGACCTTATTATGATAAATCGCAAGAGCTGATATTTTCCCGTTCCACGGTTCGTTTGCTCCGGGTATTCCAGAACCGATACCCCAAACTGTATTTGTTCTGCTGGTTAATGCAGTACCCGTAGTTGAAAAAACAGAGACACCATTTACATAAAAAACAGCAGATCCGTTGGTAGCAATAGTAACTGATAGAAAATACCATACGCCAGCAGTTAATGTAAATCCCGAACTAATAGTAGGAGTATAAACACCCAGAATGTTATTAGTAGTTAAAAATAATAAGTTATCATTACCAAAATCCAAAATTGTAGCGTATCCTGTTTTCAAACTACTTTTCACAACAGCAACATATGTTAAACTGGTAAGAGTCGAACTAGCAATAGTTAATTGGCCGTAATTGGATGTACCGTTAAAATTAAATGAACCACCATTATCACTCGCATCAAATGTCCCCATATTTGTCATCACGACATTTCCAGTAAGCGAACCGAGGTTCGTCCAAGTACCGCTACTATATGAACTAGGATTGGTAGCATCGAGATATACATGCGGGTTATATAATAACGCATTCGATATTGCGACTTTAGTTGATACAGCGCCTGTAATATTCGCCCCGATTTGACTCCATGCATTTGTTGTGCTGTTGTAACTGTAGTTGGCTACCTTCATAAACGAGCTAACTGAGAGAATACTTCCATCTGCTGAGAGACTAACACTATCCCCCAGATTCTCATTAATATTCACACCGTTGATATTTCCGCCGCGCTGACTCCATGAACTACCATTCCAACCAAACACACGCACCCGTCCAGAATTAGAAACTCCACTTGCGTCATAAAGAGGCGAGCCAATCGCAACGGCTGTTCCATCCGCTGAAAGACCGAGACTGAATCCGCTCTGGTCTGCAGCCACTTCACCGTCGATATCCGACCCCATGCGGTCCCAACCAGCAGGTCCGTAGGTCGAAAGACCTTGATTCGTTAGTTGGGGGTCCGTTTTGGACGAGTTGTATTTATATACCCGGACATGACCGCGGTTATCACCGGTGTCTACCGTTCCACTTGTTCCGTCATTAAAAATTGCGCCAATCGCCACGATCGTTCCATCCAGAGAAAGACTAACACTAAACCCGCTCTGGTCATTCACCGCTTCACCGTCGATGTCGGCGCCAAGTCGGTCCCATCCAGCAGGCCCGAATGTTGAGAGATTTTGATTCGTCAGCTGAGGACTTGTCTTCGAAGCATTATATTTATATACACGGACGTGGCCACTATTGGATAATGCATTGCCAGACCCGTCATTCATTATTGCACCGATTGCCACTGTATTACCGTCGGCTGACAGACTAACGCTGTATCCGCTTTGGTCAGCATTTGCCTCTCCATCAATATCTCCACCACGTTGAACCCAGCTCGTTCCGTTGAATTCATATATTCGGACCTGTCCACTATCCGGAAGTAAATTACCAGAACCGTCGTTCATATTTGCACCGATTGCAAGAATAGTTCCATTTGCGGAGAGAGACACGCTTTGTCCGCTATAATCGGAAGAAGATTCGCCGTTAATGTCAGAACCCATCTGGTTCCAACTGATGTCATTATATTTATACACACGAACTGTGCCTCGGTTGCTGGTATTAGACCTCGCACCTATTGCAACAATAGTTCCATCTGCTGAAACACTTAGACTCGTCCCGCTTTCATCACCTGCCACTTTTCCGAGTATGTCCGCGCCTAGTTTATTCCATGTAGTTCCATACGTTGTCGCCACGTTAGATAGTGGTGTCGGTATTACAAATGGACCATCAGTTATAACTTTACTACTTATTGAACTTAGATTACCAAAATTAACCACCAACGACGCGGTAGTGCTAGCGGCGCCATAATTTCCACTAGCAGTTTGACTTGCGGTAATCACGCTCGTCCCTGGCCCAACAATCGTAACGGTGCGTCCGGATATGGTCGCAACCTGTGTATTGCCACTTGAAAAGGTAAAAGTACCTCCAGAGTTGTTTGATGTGGGGTCGGCCAGGTTGAACGATGTATCGGTTCCGTAGGTTTTGGCGGGCACGGTTAGCGCCCCGAGGACCGTCGTAAGCGGGTTGACCGTGAACGACGCGGTGACACTTAATGTTGCGTAATCTCCAGAAGAACCCTGGGTTGCTGTTATGGTTGCGCTCCCCGCTCCGACGATTGTAACTGTTCGTCCTGATATGGTAGCAACCGACGCATTACTGCTTGTAAAGGTAAATGCGCCGGGGCTATTCGATGAAGGGTCCGTCAGGTCAAACGATGCGTCGCCAAAAGTTTTCGATGTGACGGTATATGTTTGGAAGGTGGGACTAAACTGTACTAGTGATAATGGAACCGTCGCACTCTTGCTTGCGTTGACACCGGATGCGGATTGGGTTACCGTTATAGTAGTTGAACCAATCGATTTGGGTAATACGATATTTCCGCATATGTCAGCAACGGCGGGATTACTACTTGTGTAGGTGTAATTACCGGAAGTGTCTATTCTATAGACACGGACGAGACCGATTGCACTCTGTGTTCCGGATGACCCGTCGTTGCCTACTGCCCCAATTGCCACCGTAGTTCCATCGGTGGAAAGACTAACACTCCATCCGTTACAGTCGGCGACTCGCTCACCGTCGATATTTGCGCCAAGACGGTCCCAACCGGCCGGACCGAAATCTGTCGCACCTGGAGTTGTTAGTTGTGGTTGGGTTTTGGCTGCACGATATTTAAAGATACGTACTCGACCACCTGCTGGTTCTTTATTTTGCGCCCCAATTGCCACAATAGTTCCGTCAGCAGAAAGACTGACGCTCTGTCCACTATAGTCGGCGTAGGCTTCGCCATCAATATCCCCGCCAAGTCGGTCCCAACCCGCCGGACCAAACGTCGAAAGAGATTGATTGGATACATCAACCGTCTTATTTGGATTATATTTATAGACACGGACGTGACCGCTACTACTCAATAAATTACCAGAACCGTCGTTATACTGTGCCCCGATAGCAACCGTGGTACCATCCGCGGAAAGACTGACACTAATTCCGCTCTGGTCGTCTGCGGCTTCACCGTCTATATCCGCGCCAAGGCGGTCCCAACCCGCTGGACCAAACGTCGAAAGTGATTGATTGGATACACCGACGGTCTTATTTGGGTTATATTTATAGACACGGACGTGTCCGGCGCTGGAACCTGTTCCGTCATTCAGATGTGCTCCAATCGCCACCACGGTTCCGTCAGCAGAAAGACTGACGCTAACTCCACTACGATCGACTGCGGCTTCACCATCAATATCCGCGCCAAGACGCGTCCATCCAATCGGACCAAACGATGCGTCAAATTGATTGGTTACTGCGACTGTCTTATTCACATTGTATTTATAGACACGGACATGTCCGCTATTAATGAGCAAATTCCCGGAACCGTCGTTATGGTCAGCTCCGATTGCAACTATGGTTCCATCTGAAGAGAGACTCACGCTAATTCCACTAGTATCGCCGGCGGCTTCACCATTGATATTTCCTCCACGCTTTATCCACGCACTACCATTCCAAGCAAATACTCTGACTTGTCCTGTGCTAGAGTTATTATATATCGTCGCAATTGCAACGACGGTTCCATCAGCCGAAATACTTACATAATATCCATACTGGTCGCCTGCAACTTCTCCATCGATATCCGTACCGAGGCGGGTCCAACCAATTGGACCGAACGACAAATCACTTTGAGTTGTTACGGCAACTGTTTTATTTGGAGTATATTTATAGACTCGTACGTGACCACAATTAACAGCGGTATCGACATTTCCACTAGTTCCGTCGTTCAGGACTGCCCCAATCGCAACTATGGTACCATCTGCTGACACACTCACCGAATACCCACTCTGGTCGCTTGTGGCCTCACCGTAAATATTTGCGCCCAGTTTGTTCCACGTTGTTCCATACGTTGTCGCCACGTTAGATAATGGCGCCGGTATTACAAATGGACCGTCGGTTAAAAGTTTACTACTTAACGAACTTAGATTACCAAATGCGACCACCAACGACGCGGTTGTGCTAGCGGCGCCATAATTTCCACTAGCGGCTTGTGTTGCGGTAATCACGCTCGTCCCCGGACCTACAATCGTAACGGTTCTCCCAGAGATGGTTGCAACCTGTGTGTTGCCGCTTGTAAATGTAAATGCACCTCCGGTGTTGTTTGATGTGGGGTCGGTGAGGTTGAATGATATATCGGTTCCGTAGGTTCTGGCGGGCACGGTTAGCGCCCCGAGGACCGTCGTAAGCGGGTTCACCGTAAATGACGCGGTCACGCTTCCTGCGGCGTAATCTCCAGAAGCAGCTTGTGTTGCTGTTATAGTCGTGGTTCCTGCACCGGTCATTGTTACGGTGCGCCCGGATATAGTGGCAACCGACGAATTACTGCTGGTAAAGGTAAATGCGCCGGGGCTATTCGATGAAGGGTCCGTGAGGTCAAACGGCGCATCGACGATTGTCTTGGATGCGATTGTATATGTTTGGAAGGTTGGTGGAAGCGGTAATAACAATAATGGTATGCTCGCAGTTTTGCTTGTATTGGCGCCAGAAGCGGATTGGGTTACCGTTATTGTAGTGGAACCACCTGTTGTTTTTGGTAAGACGATATTTCCGCATATATCCGCGATGGCGGAATTACCGATTGTGTAGGTGTAATTACCGGAAGTGTCTATTCTATAGACGCGGACGTGGCCCATAGCACTCTGTGTTCCTGATGGCCCGTCGTTGCCACGTGCGCCAATTGCCACCGTAGTTCCATCGGTGGAAAGACTTATACTGAACCCATTACCGTCAGCGCCGGCCTCACCGTCGATATTCGCACCTAGACGGTCCCAACCCGCCGGACCGAAATCTGTCGCACTTGAATTCGATAGTTGTGGCTGGGTTTTGGCTGCACGATATTTAAAGATGCGAACTCGACCACCTGCTGGTTCTTTATTTTGCGCCCCAATCGCAACGATGGTTCCATCGGCAGAAAGACTGACGCTATATCCACTCTGGTCGTTGTACGCTTCGCCGTCGATATCCCCACCAAGACGGTCCCACCCTACCGGACCGAATGTTGTAAGAGATTGATTGGATAGCTGCGCAACCGTCTTATTTGGATTATATCTATAGACTCGGACGTGGCCGCTATTTGACAGTAAATTTCCAGAACCGTCGTTTAAAATTGCGCCTATCGCCACTGTAGTTCCATCGGCAGATAGACTAACACTACATCCGTTGGTGTCATATGCGTTTTCGCCATCAATATCTCCACCAAGACGGTCCCACCCTGCGGGACCGAACGTTGAAAGTGATTGATCGGATAGCTGCGCGACTGTCTTATTTGGATTATATTTATAGACGCGGACGTGGCCACGGTTATCATTAACACCATTTCCAGAACCGTCGTTGTAATGTGCGCCAATCGCGACCACGGTTCCGTCAGCAGAGAGACTCACCCTATATCCGCTAAAGTCGCCTGCGGCTTCGCCATCTATATCCGCACCGAGGCGGTCCCAACCCGCTGGGCCAAACGTCGAAAGAGATTGGTTGGATAGCTGCGCAACCGTCTTATTTGGATTATACTTATATACACGGATGTGACCGCTATCGGACAGTAAATTCCCGGAACCGTCATTATTATCCGCCCCAATTGCGACCACATTTCCATCCGCCGATATAGACACGCTTTGTCCACTATAATCGCCTGAAGCTTCACCGTCGATATTCCCTCCACGCTTGACCCACGCAGTACCATTCCAAGCAAATACACGGACTCGTCCTGTAGAACTGTTTGTAGCATCCGTCGAAATTGCGACGACGGTTCCATCAGCCGAAATACTTAAACTAATTCCAAACTGGTCACCCGCAGCTTCTCCATCGATATCCGTGCCGAGGCGTGTCCATCCAACCGGACCGAATGACAAATCACTTTGAGTTGTTACGGCAACTGTTTTATTTGGAGTATATTTATAGACTCGTACGTGACCACAATTAACAGCGGTATCGACATTTCCACTAGTTCCGTCGTTCAGGACTGCCCCAATCGCAACTATGGTACCATCTGCTGACACACTCACCGAATACCCACTCTGGTCGCTTGTGGCCTCACCGTAAATATTTGCGCCCAGTTTGTTCCACGTTGTTCCATACGTTGTCGCCACGTTTGATAAAGGCGTCGGTATTACAAATGGACCATCGGTTATAGCTTTACTACTCAGCGAACTTAGATTACCGAATGCAACAACCAACGACGCAGTTGTGCTAGCGGCGCCATAATTGCCACTAGCAGTTTGGCTTGCAGTAATCACGCTCGTCCCTGGCCCAAGAATCGTAACGGTTCGTCCCGATATGGTCGCAACCTGTGTATTGCCACTTGAAAAGGTAAATGCGCCATCGGTGTTGTTTGATGTGGGACCCGTGATATTAAATGACGCGTCGCCATAAATCTTATTTGGGATAGTTAGTGCGCCCAATACTGTCACAATACCGCTAATATCAAGTGTTTTGGTAGCAGTTCCTGAAATAAAATCCATAAACGATGACTGTCTTAGGGTTAATGTAACGGGTGTGCCACCAGTAATGTCGGACAATCTCACGATGCGTTGGTTCGTAGGAACGGAAACATTCACATAGGATATTGTTCCTGGAAAATCTTGTACCGAATTCGTCCGCCATCCACCAATTGTTACTGGACCCCTTCCAATCGGTTGAAGGGTAAAACTTGACGTTCCACTCTGAATAACACCCGTTGAAACTGTACGTAATGAAATCGTAATAGTAGATGTTTCCCCGGATTTAGAGACCGTCAGCACATATGGCGTATTCAAACTAACTGATATAGTAGTGGGTTCATATGGTTCAGCACCCGTTCCAGAACCCCCATTCCAAATAATTCGATTACTCGAACTTACCCGTATTCCCCAACCATTTGAAGTGGTGCTGATTTCATTATACATATCACCTACAATAGCTCGGGTTGTAGAAGCACCTCCTGTCACTGTAAAACTAATGTCGATTTGCCAATTTCGAAGAGATGCGATTTCAGGGAAATCGAAGGTTGTGAGTGTTGGAATAGTTATTGCTCCACTAGTCGCATACACCAATTTCGTTGTTGCCGGACCATTTGTAATAGTTGCGAGTGAGGAATTTGTCGTGTATACCATATCACCCAAACAATTAGAACTCGGGTCAATAAATGAAAATGAAGAATCTGCGAGGTTATACGCACCATTTTTCGAACCAAGTGTAATCGTAGATATCCGAGGCAGAAAATCGATGTTACCTATGGTCCAGTTGCTACCTGACCCAGTAGCATAAGTTGTAAGTGTACCATGTGAACGGTTACTTGTGCTATCTGATATGGTGGCCCCCCATCCGACTTGAATCCCATATGTGTGGTTCAATTTCCAATATCCGATTAACCCCGTTTCATTCCCGGCGAGACGTTGTCGGTAGTTTGTGGATATTTCCGCGGCTGAACGAGTTACGTTCCACAAACGAACATCGGATAAATAACCGTTGAACACGCCAGTACTCGTATTATCCGTAGTACAACCTATTGTAATAGATGAATAATTATTTAATGATGTACTATTACCCGATGTTACCGTCGATATTAATGAACCATCAATGTATAGTTTTGCTGTATTAGTTACAGAATCATAGGTTATCGCCACGTGATGCCATAACGCATCATTATAAACCCCTGAGCTAGTATTAATTTGAATGGCTGGACCACTTAAAAAACAATTTACATTTCCATTACTCAAATATAAAAAAATGGAATCAGCGTTAGTATCAATGAAGGTTCCTCCGCTAGTCGAACTAATAGTTGCACTACTTGTCTTGAACCAGTTTTCTACTGTCATCTTTTGAGTTGCTGGTGATGGTAGATTCGCAGTAATGTTAGAAAGACCATTCATTGCACGAGACGAATAAACATTCATCGTATTTGAATATCCTACATTAATAACAGTCAAAGGTGTGGTTAGCGTCGCTAACGCATAATTTCCATTCGCAGCTTGTGTTGCTGTGATCTGGCTTGTACCATATCCTACTATTGATACGGTTTTGCCGGATATACCCGCTACCGAGGTATTACTACTCGTATAAGTGAACGCACCAGGACTGTCAGATGTTGGATCTGTCAAAGTAAACGAAGTATCCGTTCCGTAGGTTTTATAGACAATTGAAAATGTCCCGATGGTCGGTGGTTGTGGAGATACAACAAGTTTCGCTGTGACGCTCGTTACTGAATAACTCCCATTTGCGGCTTGTATTGCGAATATGGTACTTGAACCAGCTCCGACAATTGTCACCGTCCGTCCAGAAATGGTCGCAACAGAGGTGTTACCGCTTATGTATGTAAACGCACCTGCACTATTGGATGTGGGGTCTGTCAGATTAAATGGTGCAGCTGGAAATGTCTTCGCAGTGACCGTTAATGCACCAATTGTCGAACCTGCCATTGTGTTACTAAACGCCATACCGCTGTAATAGATACCATCGCCACCATACAAATTATAAGTATTGCTGTTGATTGTGATAGATGTTGTTTTGGTATACGTACCATTCGTTTCTACTTTATAAACATAGGTTCCGTAATTCACGTAGGTCCCAACCCCAGAAATATCTACACGTTCGCCAATTTCACTCGTGATGATGAATGAATTGCTGTTCTGTCCGCCAAGGACTGCCGGTAGAGTGATAGTTGATGTGAGTGAATATGGTGATGTTTTATAATCAGGAACAAGTAGTGTAAAAATTCGGTTGGTCGGCATCGTATAGTTGAACTGTTGTAATGACCGCGTTGCCGACAATATAAATACGTTGTCGTTTAATGTAACCAAATTGGTCGACCGGCGATAATTTCTCGAACAGAGAATATTTAAACGATCAATATCGGAATAATAAGAACCCGAGAGATCATAGGATGATGTAGATACCGGTTTTAAAGCAGCAAATGCATAGTCCGTATTATAAATATCGGCAACTCCAGAAGACAGACTGGCGGATGTATTATTATTTCCACCCTGATCACTAGTACCCCACATAATCACGCTTCCGTTTGATTTTAGTGCTGCAAATGAACCATAATTTGCGGTAATAGAAACAACTCCACTTGTCAAGGAACTGGCGACAGCTGATGAATCTGCACCATATTGACTCCCGCCCCATGTAACAACACTTCCATCTGATTTTAATGCGGCAAATGCATTCGACGTTGAATATAACGCAATAACACCAGAACTAAAAGAACCCACCATATTAGTATATGTTGTTGAACCGGTGTAAACTCTGGCTGTCCCTCCGTACATGGGATCTCCCCAGATGACGACACTACCATCGGATTTTAAAGCAGCACATGCGGCACTGTTACTGCATATAGTTACAACATTACTAGTTATACCGGAAAAAGAAGTATTTCCCCATACAACAACACTACCATCCGTTTTTAATGCATAACCAGTGCTAGTCTGTGTATAAACGTGAATAACTCCGGAAGAAACAGATGTACCAGGGGATGTGAGATTTCCCCAAATTACAAGACTTCCATTATTTTTTAAAGCAGCGTATGAGGCGTTCGTTGAATAAATCGCGATAACGCCTGACGTTAAACTAGACGATACGCTTGAACTAACTCCTCCATTGCTTTCTGAACCCCAAGTAACAACACCACCACTTATATTTATTGTGGCAAATGAATAAGCATTACCGTATACAGCAACAATCCCAGATGTAAGCGAAGACACAACATTTACTGGTGTTGTTGTGGAACCACCGCCATAGGAACTTCCCCAGCACACCACACTACCGTTGCTTTTTAACGCGGCAAATGCTCCAAAACCAGCATTTCCATAAACATTAACGACCCCAGATGTTAAATCTACGTCGGTGTTATTAGCGCCTCCATTCGAATTAACACCCCATATGACGACGCTACCATCACTTTTAAGTGCGGCCGATGCGCGCCAACTAGAAACTATATCTATAACGCCAGAACCTAATAATGAAGTAGGAACAACGGTATTTGAACCAAGTGCTGTTGTATAATCTGCGTCATATCCACCGATTCCCCAACATACAACACTTCCATCTGTTTTTAATGCGGCAAATGTAGCATTATCCATAGATATACCAACAATACCGCTACTCAAATCAACTCCTGTATTATTTGCCCCGCCCCAATTCGGGGATGCTTGCCCCCAAAGTTGTAATCCACCAACAGCGTATGATTTAATGGCTCGTCGTTTTGTGCCACTATTCCAATTGTCCGACCCTTGAGAAACCAACACCCCCCGATAATTCTCAATCGCCTCCGTGAAATACACGTCTTTCAGATTCACGCCCGTATGCGACTCCAGAAACCAGTCTCCTCCCAACGCTCCTGCGCCCGTATCATCTGTGGATGCGCGAATCGTCACGCCAGTTTGAACGGTTAGTGCGTCGATAATATATTTCCAGTTCGGGTCGGAATATAAAGCACATGCCATCATATCGAAATTCTGAATACCGTAATTTGTTTTCAGCGCCGTTATGAAACCAGACACCCCCGACCATGTTTGGAGTGTTGGGTCGTTCATCTCTACACCAGCGATTGTCGCGTCTGGCGCCGCCGGTGCCTGCGTCGTGGCGTCGTATGCGCCCTCACCAAACATCGAATACACCGGCATTCTCATATTGTGTTGGACCAAACCGACACTCGTGTATGCCGACACACCTAATTCTGCAATCTTAGTCTGGATATACTCAAACGGGTTTGGCACCTTGTTCGTGTCTTCGACATTAAATACAAGATGCTGAACACCAGATTGCATCGCATTTACGATGTCTTGATAATCGGTCACCCGACTATCAATCAAGAGAAGACAACCTGACGGTGTCGTTACAGTATTTATATCTGTCATTATTAGCTAATGACTGAAAAATACAATTATGTATATATACAATTTACATAATTATTGTAGTGGATTTATCGTATTTCAGTCTTATTTCATCACTGTGAATTCATATAATGGTGTTGTTTCTAAAATTCCCTGTGTCCTTGTACCCCAAAATTCTGTCTTAAGTTCATTCCCATCATTCATAAATATATGAGAAGAAAATCCTGTGATGATTTTGCTCCATATACTTTTTACGGCGTGTGTGTGTGTGTGATTGCGAATGCTCTCGTCGTTTGGTGTCTCGGCGCCAATAATTACCATCCCCCCTGCACCCGTCGTCATATACTTCGCTTGTCCATTTATCGAATAATGCTCTAGGTTGTGAGTGTGTCCATTCAAATACAGATGAATACGCGGGTCATCCAGGAATGTTGTCTGAAAATCCGCGACATTCATTTCTTCGGCCTTGTGATGTCCGACGACGAAGACCCATTCGGGTGTGCCACTGCTGCTATTCGCCGTAATTTCAGCGAGGGTTTGTTTCGCCCATTCCAGTTGTGTTTCACAATCTTGCGAGAGAATATTCTCATGAAAACGGCATGGTTCCATGATTGGCGAACAATCCGGGTATTCGGTTCCACATGGGTCCCACAGCTTACGGTCGTCTCCGCGATAATCTCTCACGCACGGGTTTGTATCTAGAACGATGATGTTGACAACGATATCGTCGCTCTCGCCGGCGGCAGGAATGACCACCCGCCGATGATAATAACGCCCGTCCATAATCCATCCTGGTATCGTCTCGTTCAGCGTGAGTTGTGCCTCCGGCGAGAACCCATAATCGTGGTTGCCGAGAGAATTATACCATGGAATACCCATTCCACCAAAAAGCGCGGTGTAATCCTCGTTGATTTGGGGGTCACTCGTATTTTGGATACCACAATAATAGAAGTTGTCGCCGGTATTCAGAACAAACACGGGGGGGTCTTGACCATTTTGCACCTTTTGTGCAATATACGCTTTCATCGCACTCGATGTATCCTGTGCGTTATGTAGATGGTACCCGCCAAGTGCAGCCGACCCCCAATCACCAACCGATATAAAACCTGGTAAGGACTGCGTCGCCGTCGGCGTTTCCGATGCGGCATTTACCGTACGACCATATTCGCTCTGCGAAAATAATGCTAAATAGAAAAACAAGGAAAGCCGTCTCGAAACCATACTAAATAATAAAATTTATTTTATAATCGTTACAAAATAAATTCATTTATACGTGAAATGTGTTTTAGGCGGAGTTGGGCATATAGTCGAGCAAATCGGTTGCGGTGACATCCACAGGAGTGACATTTGCGCTGTCACTGACAACCAACGAAATCTTATAAACACGAACATCAAAGGCGCCTCGGCTGGTCAAGTTCTGCTGATTAGGAGCAGCGCTAATAGACAGCTTGAAGTTAATCGTGTCGCCAACCTCAAGAGGAACACTCTTAATACCAGAGTTTCCAGATGGATCGTAGAAACGACTAGGGGCAACGGATGCAATCTGACGCATCAATTCACGGCAGATATTGGTATTGTTAGAAAGGTCGTTAGTGCTATACTTATGGTTGACGTCGCTACCGCCTGCTGCGTTGACTTGATTGACGGAATTGAGAGCGGCCATAATTGAGTTCTTAGCAGCGCGACCCTTAGTGGCTATATCTGTGAGAAGAGCATCTTCATTGCTAAACAAATCAACACCATGAGGGGTGTTAAAGAGATGTAGTGCTAAGTAACGAACAAAGTCGTGCTTGACAAGGTTCTTGTTGTTAAGGATATCTGCGCTATCTTCCAGCAACTTTCCTGCGGATGGTTTCGTATAAGCGTGGGCGGGGTTCAGAGATGCATCACTGGGCCATGCGTTCATGTAGACGAAGTACTTGACGTCGGATGCACTGATATCATTGACATCAAAACTGTCGGACTCATACTTAAAGACACTCTTCAAAGTAGCCAGCCTGATATTGTAGATAGCAGTCGCGCTAACATCTAAGAGCGTGGGGGCTTCAGTAGAAAGAGTACCCGAAAGATCAAGGGTGTAAGCCTGGTTAAGAGCCGGAAGGGAAAAATCAAAACTGGGCATATTATGTTATAATAATAATATAGATATTATTTTACTAATAATTCGTTTATTTATGTTTATTTATGTTTATTTATGTTTATTAATAGGTGGTTGTTAGTTCAATCGCAACTGAATAATCATTATTTTGTATATCTAAAGTATCCCCGAATCGGTCCACTAATCGTAAATGTAGTTTTTCGATTTTCACCGGCCCAAAATAATCCCTTTGTTTAAATATCAGGTCACTTGGGCTGGTATAGTTAATATTCAGAGCCGGTGCTGTCATCGGAATTCTTGCGATGATATTATTTCCTAAATGCGTGCCTCCTCCCGTTTCTGCTATGATCGTATTGGATGTAAAGTTACGATTGTAGTCATCTACTTCTAAAAAGAAATATTGTGTTACGGCACTACCATATGACGATTCACTTTCAATATAACGATTGTATACCAGCGGATGATACGTGCCGTTTTGGTCAAATCGTGTTTGAAATACATATGGCTTGTCTACAATATACTCGGCTTTATAATAACCGATTGCCCAACCGGCATTTTTGTATAATGGACGCATCTTCGTATTGGACCGTGTTATTTTACCAGTATGTGGATCTAATTTTGGACGAAAACACTGCAACGTTTTCGACGTCATATGTGTGCGCGCCGACGCCGAGCTTGCACATTCATTACTGGCCGGGTCAGGATCTACCATAACGGTTAGTGTTTGTCCGTTGACAGTGATATCTTTTGTCGTTATCTTTCTTACAAAAATACCGCCTTCTTTATAATACTCGGTAAATGATTTGTCTTCTTGCACATTAAAATCCATTTTGAACCAGAAATTCGGCGAGTATTGATAATTTGTTGAATATGAACCTGTAAATGCACGATAATAGGGTTCTACCAGTGATGTTGGTACCGGTGGTATAGTATCGGATGATTCTCTCGAACGAAATATCGTCTTGGTTGAAAGGTCACTAACTTCGGCGACTATATATTTTAATCCATTATATATAAGTTGTTCGGTTGTTGCGGCGGTGTAAGCCGAACTCGCACGAGGAATAAATGTCACATTATCTGAACTTAAATCTGCAACAACCGTTCCTGAAGTTGGTGGTAGTGCATTAATAAAATAATTGCTTATTAATATCTGAAAATCGGAAGAAACTAAAAACCCCTCAGGAATAATAATCGTTTCAGAATGGTTGATGAATACGGTTTTCGTTTGTCCGCCTGAAATATACCTCTGAGGGACATTATATAGATGGATCGTGAAAATATTGTTTTTTCTGTCATTCGAAAACATTTTTATCATATTTGGAAACTCCATCGATACGATTTTCATAGAAAGTACATTATTAATGGGGGTCGGTAAATTCCAAATATAATCTCCGGATGATGTGTTGCCGTGGTTCTCTCGGAAGAGAGTGTCGATACTAATGATGCGTTTAATCGTGCGTCGTTCTAGGGGGTTGATTACTCCCTTCGCATATTCATGAACTATAGATGGTGTGGCAATAAGATTCGGGTTGATATTTTGAACACGCACATCTTCTTTCGGCATCATTACAAGTTTATCTCCATCGCTCAAAATGGATGATGGCGAGAATTTCTGTATGAGATGATTTTCCACCGTTTTTCCAGATGATGACGAGAGATTCGAATCGGTGATAAATGAAACACCTGATTGAAGATATTGAATAATACGTTTCTGGGCTTCGTTGAAAAATACGAGGTACTCGTCATAATCATCATAATTATCGGAAAATGGCATATCACCGCCGATTCCCGTTGCATTATAATTTTTATATTGTTGCACAATTTCCTTCGTCATATTTTTGATGTAGTCCTCAGTTATGTTGCCTTTTTGGCTTTTTGGAATTTTATAGATATCCATTAGGTCCTCCACCGAATAACTATTGATATCGAGGTCAAATCCATATTTGCCGCGTTTTGTTCCGCTGTCTTGTTGTGACATGATTATTCTTATTAAAATACTATTATTTAATAAGATTCTTATTAAAGCACTATTATTTTAATAAGAATGTATTGTTTATATGTTTATTTATTTGTTTGTCGTCATGCTCTTTTGGTAATATTATATATTCGTAGGACCAATACTTGCGATAATTGAACCGAGTAAATCTGGGTCCCAAATACCGTTTTCTGGATATCCGTATGTCTTAATATATGTGAGATATTCTGCTTTGATTTCAACAGGAATAACTGTGATATGTTGATCCGGGAAAAGTGATACCGAACCGCGCAACATATTCAATTGTGCAAGTAGTTCATTTGGATCGTTAAATTTGTCAGCTATGATTTTGTATGCATTTCTCTCTTCTATAACACTCGTATTTGTATTATACAAGTTGACCGATTGAAGCAGACCCTCTAAATTTGTGTTAATGAACTTTCTTACTTTTTCATAAGTCGCGTTCAACGGTCGTTTTGCATTGAATAATCCGAGTGAATAATTTGTGTATAATGATTGATTGAGTTGCGTTTTGATAAGATTGAATGCGCCGGATGCATAATTTTTACTAATTTCACTAATATCCGACACGACGACGCTATTCATTAATGTTTCTATTTCGGTACATCCATCGACGTTTCCAGAGCCGCTGCCGCTACCACTACTTCCACCACCGGTGTTGTTGTTGGTGATGATGCTAGTGGTGCTGTTTCCATTACTGCTTGCGGTGGTGGCGGTGCTATTTACAGTACTAGATAAACTTAACATGTTTGCCCCTCCACCACCGAATGATGTGCTACTTGTTACTTTTCTAAATACACTATTTGTTGTTATACTTTTTCGTAAAAACGACATTTCGCGGGGTTGACTTCCTACTGTATTATCATAAGAATATGTATTGCTTACATGGGGCGCGTCGTTATCGTGAATGCGGTATTGTTGAAGCTTGCCGTTGGCACCTCCATTTCCAGCTGCACCTAGGATATTTACTGATTCGGATACCACACTTGATGCGGCTCTTGATGCGCGGGGTTGCACCGATTCTTGGATCGCTGGCTAGGAATGTTAGTTCTGAGTGATTTGGCACCTGTGATAAATTATTCTCCAGTTAACCCTTACAGCGTTATGCAACCTCCAGGAGGATTCCTATAATTATTAAAAATCCGTGTATATTTAATTATTGTAAATCTGATCGTCAAATAACATATATTTTGATATTTTATTATAATTACCAAAATATATGCAACGCTCTAAGGGTTAAGTTGTTCGCAATATCTCATACGTAGTAGTATTGTAATATAAGACATTAGCAGGTAAAGCAGGAGAAAATGAACTCCCAGCATTACCGGCGCGAATGGGTCTAACATGAAAACCTTCGTTTACTGGATTAGTAGAAATACCACTAGCATTTATTATTATTGAATTAGCTGATTGAGTTGACACTCCCGCATTATTGCCAATAGCAATAGCATTCGCACCCTGGGTAGTGTTCCCCGCATTAGGTCCAATAGCAACAGCAGATGCCGCTTGTGTAGTTTGCCCCGCAGCATTCCCAATCGCAACCGAATTATTACCTTGTGTATTGTTCCCCGCATTATACCCAACAGCAATAGCAGTTCCCCCTTGTGTAGTTTGCCCCGCAGCATTCCCAATCGCAACCGAATTATTACCTTGTGTATTGTTCCCCGCATTATACCCAACAGCAATAGCAGTTCCCCCTTGTGTAGTTCGCCCCGCGTTTGCTCCAACTGCAATAGCGCCTGAACCTTGAAAGTTTGTCCCACCCGCGGCTCCAGAACCCGCATACGACCCAATAGCAACAGCACTATCAGCTTGTGTATATTGCCCCGCACCTGGTCCAATAGCAACACAGCTTGAACTTTGTGTAGTTTGCCCCGCAGAATTTCCAATTGCAACAGATTGTTGCCCTTGTGTAGTTTGACCCGCTGCATTCCCAATAGCAACGGTAAGAATAGATTGTGCACTGTTACCCGCATTTGGTCCAACAGCAACCGAACTTGCCCCCTGTGAATTGCTACCCGCTTGCATACCGATTGCAACAGATTGTTGCCCTTGTGTAGATTGCCCCGCAGCATTCCCAATAGCAACCGCATTTATTGTTTGTGTAGTTTGACCCGCTGTAAGCCCAATAGCAACAGAATTTGCCCCCTGTGTAGTTTGACCCGCACTTGGTCCAACAGCAACCGAATTTAAACCTTGTGTAGTTTGACCCGCATTAACCCCAACAGCAATAGCGCCTGAACCTTGTGTAGTTTCAGCCGTAGATCTACCAATAGCAACAGCATTAATACCTTGTGTTGTTCTCCCAGCGAAAAATCCAATAGCGAGACCCGTCGATTGCTGACTTGTCTCTCCTGCACTATATCCAATCGCAATCGAATTCGAGGTTTGACTTGAATTACCCGCAAAGTTCCCAATAGCAACCGTATTAGCCCCCTGTGTACTGGTACCCGCTTCTTTTCCAATAGCAACTGCCTGCGCCCCCTGTGTAGTTTGACCTGCACCCCAACCAATCGCAACCGAATTATCACTTTGACTTGAAACACCCGCATTTAATCCAATAGCAACCGCATTTTGACCTTGTGTAGAACTACCCGCAGCAGTCCCAATTGCAACCGCATTAGCACCTTGAAGGTTTGTCGTTGACCCAACGCCCCCCATACCAGCAGTATATCCAATAGCAACGGCTCGTGTTCCTTGTCTATTGTACCCCGCATTATTCCCAATAGCAACCGTATCAATACCTTGTGTTGAACTACCCGCACCTGTTCCAATTGCAACCGCATTAGCACCTTGAAGGTCTGTCGTTGACCCCGCGGCCCCAGCAGCAGCAGCATATCCAATAGCAATGGCTCGTGTTCCTTGTCTATTCTTCCCCGCATCAACCCCAACAGCAACAGCTTCTGATCCTTGTGAAACTTGCCCCGCACCGGGACCGAACGCGGCAGAATAAGAGCCTTGATTTGACTGACCCGCGTAACTACCAAGAGCAACTGCCTTCTGTCCTTGTGAA
>Ga0247722_10000729_pt1 | contig 19194 bp, 16 predicted proteins | sample MSEWelMarce3H_FC_FD_189094 | JGI IMG/M metagenome (GOLD analysis project Ga0247722, IMG submission 189094) | Subsurface sediment microbial communities from gas well in West Virginia, United States - MSEEL Well Study Marcellus 3H_FC | ecosystem: Environmental > Terrestrial > Deep subsurface >... | reverse complement strand
CGCATAGACGAACGTCTTCGTGCCATTGGTGCTGATATCGTGAGAGTATAATTTTAGTTTTCAGTTTTCAGTCGCAGTAAACAGTTTTACTGTGACTGAACACTGAGACTGATTACTAAAAAAATGGAAACTTACATCATCATTTTACTCTGCGTCGCTTCTTTTATAGCTGGTTTTATCGATGCTATTGTGGGCGGAGGCGGATTAGTTCAAACACCTGCAGCTTTAATTTTATTGCCTAATTTACCCGTTGCTTCTGTTATTGGAACCTTAAAAATTCCAGGATTTAGCGGAACTAGTATGGCGGCCTATCATTATTTAAAATCAACAAAAGTCAATTGGAAGTTGTTTTTAATTATGGCGCTAGTGTCTTTTTGTTTTGCTTATTTAGGTTCTAGTTTACTTAATGTTATGCAAAATGATTTCATGAAACCGCTCCTTTTTTTGGTTTTGATTCTATTGTTATTATATACCTATTTTAAAAAAGATTTCGGACAGTTTCAAATCGAGAAATTGACGCAAAAACAAACCTATAGTTACGGAATTTTGATTTGTATTTTCTTAGGTTTTTATGACGGATTCATCGGTCCAGGAACCGGAAGTTTGTTAATAATGGCATTTATAGCAATCTTAGGTTTCGATTTTTTACAAGCTAATATCTATGCAAAACTGGTCAATTTGGCTACTAATTTTGGTTCCATTACATTATTCGTTTTAAAAGGAAAAATCATTTGGACAATTGCTATTCCTATGGCGCTATGCAATGTTACTGGTTCATGGTTGGGCGCCCGATTAGCTATCTCTAAAGGTAACGGATTTATTCGAATCTTCTTTTTAATTGTGGTTGGAATTGCATTACTTCGTTTTGGATATGACGTGTTCTTAAAATAAAAAAGCACCTCATAGAAGTGCTTTTGTTGTATTAAAATTTCAAGCCAAACATTACGCCATCACCCTGAAAGCCATTTTGATAACTTCTCACATAATCAATGCGTAAAAATCTAAATTTACCCCAACCAATATTGTCAAATCCTAAGGTTACTTCTTGATAAGGTTTGAAATTTGGAACATTAATTTGATGAAAACCACCTATTAAATTCCATTGTAATTTATTTAATAACGGAATCTTATTCATAATATAGCCTTTAAAATTGTGCTCAATGTGCGTTTCTAGATAAGCATCATTTGTTGAATGACTATAATAAGGCAGCAAATTAAATGCATTTAATGAATTATTCATCAAATTCACATGTGTTTGGTTTCCGTTAAAATGCTTGTAATCTACAAACGAAATATTTTCGGCATTAAAGAATTTCCCTGCTTTAAATCGCAATCCAAAATCACCTTTATTTCCAATAGTTTTAGAATAATCAATGGTTGCACCAATGAAATCATATTGATAGTTTTTATTCGTTCCGCCAAACGCTTTTTCATAGCTAAGACTTAAAACAGGATAATCATCGTTTTGAATGTTTATTTTGCCGTCGGGTCTCGAAATGTATTTTTGACCAAATCGAATTCTAGTTCCTATTTGTCCTTTTATGATATGGTGTTTTTGAAATGGCGTTGAGGTTTCGTTATTCGGTTGCAACGGATCATTTGAAAAATAAGCATCGTCATTTTTAATCAAAGTATAATCGGTATTATTGAATAAAGCACGACGATTTTCATACAATAAGCGTCCCGACACAAAAATTCCATTAGTAACTTCTCTTCCATAATTAATCTCGGCAAACTCTTTGTTGTATAATTTCATGAAGTTATTTTTAAAAAAGAGTGTGCTAATTGTGTTTACAGTATTGCTAATGGGTTCTGAATTATTGAATTGATTGATGCTGCTTCCGCCCGAAAGAGCAATATAAGCGTTGTTTTGGTTGTTAAATCGGTGGTAAAAATTTCCTTTCACCCGAAGTCGCTCTTCTGCAAAACCATAATTAAATGTAGAAGTTATAGAGGTGTATTTTCCGTTTTCATCATTCCATTTTCGATACGAAAAACCACTATCTAAGTTCCAGCCTTGAACCGTATTAAAGCTTAGCGAACTCAAATTCATCAAACCTTGATAATTAAAACTCCAATTTTTAAAGCTATTTCTGTAGGTATAGCCTGTTAGTATTTTTTGAATTTTAAATCGATTCCCTTTTGCATCGATAGAATCCATATAAGTTACCGATTTTCTGATGGTTTGAATACTATCTTTTTTAGTATAATTTTTCAATTCTTCTTCCGTTAGTGGAACAGGTCGTGCAGTATTCCAGAAACTTTCTTCTTTTTTGTTCGCATTTTGTGCAAACGACACAATTTCTTTTCCAAATGTTTTTTTATCAAAAGTTTCTTTAAAAACATAATTGCTAAAAACGTGAGTGAATTTTCCGGTGAATTTCATTCCGAAAATTCCTGCACTAAAATCTAATGACTGAATATTTTTTGCCCAAATTTTTGTACTTTCATTATAACTGAAATTTTGGGTCAGCTTCATCGTTTCTAAAATAGGCTCTTGCATTCGATATCCTTTGATGTCTAAATCGATGGCGTAAATTGCCCATGAATCTTCTACAATATAAATAAATCCTTCAAAAACAGGTTCTTTGTCCCGTTTTGGAGATACTTTAATTTTATTAATTAATTGGTTTTTTTCGTCAAGAAAAGTGCTTTCTAGTTTGTATTTGTAGTAATTAAAGGCATTATCAGCTATTGGCGAAACCATATTAATACCAAAATCAACATAATTTTCATAAAAGTCATAATTAGTATTCAAAGCGGTATTGTAACTAAAACCGTTATCATCACCAGCAATTTTAGATGCAATTATTTCTTCTTTTAGATTATCTGGTTTTTCAAATTTTATTTTTGAAACGGTTTCCGATTGATAAATGATACCGCTACGGGTTGAATCTAGATTGCCTTCCATGTCTCCAATTTCAACACCCATAAATTTTTTCGGAATGTCTTTTACTCTAAAAAGACCTCTAGAATAGAAATCGGCTTCAAATTTATCGGTTTTTGCAGCATTCTTTTTGCGCGAAGCAATCGCTTGTTTGATAATTTCGTTGGTAGGATTTTCACCCGTATTGATGACTAATTCCTTCAATTCATAATTTTCTTCAATTAAGGTAATGTCTAACTGATAAGGAGTATTTGCGTTGGCAATTAGATGTTTTTGCGTTTTAAAGCCCAAATGCTGAAAAATAAGATGTACATTTTTTTTATCGTTGAGGTTTAACTCATACTTACCCAATTCATTTGAAGTAGTACCTATATAGGTGTTTTCAATATAAATATTTACATAAGGTAAGGGTTTTCCGTTTTCATCTTTAATGGTGCCTTTTATTTGAGCAAAGGAAAATACGGAATAACATAGCGTAAGGGTAAGTAAGATTTTTTGCATAAGGGTTTATTGTTATAGACGATAGTTAATGATAAAAGGTTGTATGAAATTAAAAAGATTTAAGGGCTAACTCATAACTTTTGAGTCCAAAACCAATAATTACTCCTTTTGCATGTGGAGATATAAAGGATTGGTGTCGGAACGTTTCTCTAGAAAATGTATTAGAGATGTGCACTTCAACCACGGGTGTAGTAATAGCTTTGATGGCATCGGCAATACCTATAGAGGTGTGCGTGTAAGCTCCTGCATTAAGAATAATCCCATCAAATGAAAAACCTACCTCTTGCAGTTTTGAAATAAGTTTGCCTTCAATGTTACTTTGATAATAGGTTAGATCTATCGTATTGAATTGATTTTTCAACGTTTCAAAATATGATTCAAAACTTTCAGAGCCATACACTTCTGGTTCACGTGTTCCAAGTAGGTTTAAATTTGGGCCATTAATAATTAAAATCTTCATAGTTGCCTTATTGATTATTTAAGTGTTGTATATATATGTATGATGTAAAAATAGAAAAAACCTTTTAGGAATGATTTTTTTTAATAAAAGTTTAGCTATTTAAATGCTGTTTTGTTTTGGGTTGATAGCTGTAATTCTAAAAATTGTCAATTTTTTAATACTACTTATATTAACTATTATGTTGTAGTTTGTTAATAACTATAATTATTTAAAAATGATAACTCATTGTTTTTGCTGATTATTAGAGGTTTAAGGACTAAAATAAAAAAAATAAATAATTGTTAATAACTTATAAGTAAATGTTGACAACTTCAAAAAAAATACATAAATTTGTCATTATTAACTTTAAAATAATTAAACATGAAAAAAGTTTTATTTTCAGCTGTAGCTTTATTAGCTTTCGGTTTTGTTAACGCACAAGAAAAATCTAATGGTGGTTTTTCTAAAGGAGATGTATTTGCTTCTGGTTCTGTTGGATTCGGTTCATCAAAAACTGGTGATGCTAAATCTTCAAGTTTTACATTTGCACCTGCTGTAGGGTATTTCGTAACTGAAAATATTGCAGCTGGAGCTAGATTAGGTTTTGGTTCTGCTTCTGAAGATGATGGAACTGGAGAAGATAAAATGAGCTCATTTGGTTTAGAAGCTTTCGCTCGTTACTATTACACTCCTGCATCTCAATTTTCTGTATTCGGAGAATTAGCTATCGGTATGGGTTCAGGAAAAGTTGAGCCAGCTGGTGGGGGTGAATATAAAGAAAAAACTTTCGGAGTAAATGCTGGAGTTGGTGTTAGTTATTTCTTAAACAGTAACTTTGCTATTGAAGCTGGTTGGGCTGGTTTAGGTTATAATTCTAACGATAATGGAGGAAACGGAGCTGACAAAACAAGTGACTTCGGTTTAAATGTTGATTTATCTTCTGTAAACTTTGGATTAGTATACAAATTCTAATTTGTAACTCTAATAAGATAAAATCCCGCTTCGGCGGGATTTTTTATTATATGAAATATAAAAAAAGGAGCTTTTAAGCTCCTTTTCCATACATTAAATTTCCAATAAATCCAGGCATTCTTTTACCTTGAATATCGTAAATTGATTTTATCCATAATGGAAACAACATCGGAACAACAATAAATGAAAGTTTATTGAAATTCCAAGCTTCTTGAAATTGAAAATGAACAAAATGCATAGTCGCTTTAGTTAATCCGCATGCATAACATTCAACCCCTGCTAGTACTCGAGATAAACAAATACTTTCACCTTTATCGAAAAAATCGACTGGTAATAGCCACAAAACAAATGGAGTAGCTAATGTTGTTACATGGATAGAATAAAAAATAAATTTACGAATTAAATTCATTTGGATAAATTATAGTGTTTTTGCATAAGAACCATCTTTTGGTTGTAAATCACCAGTGATAATTCTGATTAAATCGATTAAAGCCCAAATACCGCAACCACCTAATGTAAGTAATTGAACAATACCTTGCCAAGTGTAACCTAAATAAAATCTGTGAATTCCTAATCCACCAATTAAAGCAGCTAATATTAAAGCAATTAATTGACTTTTACCTTCTGCAGCTGCAGCAGGAGATGATAATTCATCTTCATTGTTTTCAACAACAGTAGTGTTGTTAGTTGTAGTTCTTTGAACTGGGAATGATGCATAAGAAATAGACAAAGCACCAAACGTTAGCATTAAAGCCATTAAAAATAATTTAATTTTCATAATTAAAAATGTTTAGATTTGTACAAAAATATAAAAATCTATCACATAAAATGAATAATCTTACAAAATCATTAGTTTTTTTTCTATTGTCATATATAACATCTTTTGCCCAAGGAAGTTATGAGTTTTTTGGCGCTATAAAACTTAATGGCAACGATAAAACTTTGATTACATATCGTATTGTTTTTGAAGAAAACAATGGTAAGATTGCAGGTTATTCTATTACTGATTTAGATGGTAGTCATGAAACTAAAAATACTATTGAAGGAACTTACGATAAAAAACAAAAAATATTAACTTTTCAGGAAAAAGATATTTTGTATACAAAATCTAAGTTTGCGCAAAGTTCATTTTGCTTTGTTAATTTTACTGGTAAAGTAAAGTTGGTTGATAATAATAGTAAAATTGATGGTAATTTCAAGGGATTCTATAAAAACAAAACCAAATGTATTGATGGCGTTATCAACTTAGTGGGAAGCTCAAAAATTTATAATTTAGCATCAAAAGTGAATAAAAAAATTCAAAAATCTAAAAAGATTGATGATCAAATTAAAATTAAATCTAATCCATTAGCAATTTTAGATAGTTTAAAGATTAATAAATTATCCAAAGACCAAAATTTAAATGTTTTTTGGGAATCAAAAAGGATTAAAATTGAAATTTTTGATGCTGGTAAAGAGGATGGTGACATAATTAATGTTTATCATAATGGAAAGGTTATACTAGAGAATTATAAAGTAAAGAATGAAAAAAAAATTATTTCAATTCCGTTAGATTTGTCTATTGAAAATGAATTTAAAATATTTGCAATTAATGAAGGATCAATTTTGCCAAATACAGCAAAGATTATTTTGATAGATGAAAAACGAACGTTTGAGTTGTTAACTTCTTTTAAGAAAAATGAGTCAGCTTCTATTACATTAATAAAAAAAGAGTTGTAAGGTGTATTTAAGATTATGAATAATTGGCAATCGTATATCAAAGAATACCAAAATTATTTGCGTTTAGAGCGTGGACTGTCTAAGAATACGATTGATAATTACACGTTTGATATTGAAAAATTAGTTTTGTTTCTAACTCAAAAAGAAATGAATATTTCGCCAATTCATATTACCGAGGAAATTATTCAGCAATTTATTTACGAAATGGCTTCTCAGGTAAATCCAAGAAGTCAATCGCGCTTAATTTCTGGATTGAAGAGTTTTTTTAATTATCTTATTTTTGAGGACTATAGAAACGATACACCACTTGAATTGATTGAGGTGCCAAAGACTGGTCGAAAACTTCCTGATACACTTTCTACTATGGAAATTGATTCGCTAATACAAGCAATCGATTTATCCACACCTGAAGGCGAACGTAATAAGGCAATGTTGGAAACCTTATACAGCTGTGGTTTGCGTGTTTCTGAATTGATTTCGTTAAAATTATCTGATTTATTTTTTGAAGAAGGTTATATTAAAATAACGGGTAAAGGAAATAAACAACGATTTGTTCCTGTAGGTAAATCAACAATTAAGATTGTGACTTCTTATGTAAATCAAGTTAGGGTGCATTTAACCATTCAAAAAAGTTTTGAAGATACCTTATTTTTAAATAGACGAGGTCGCCAATTAACTCGTGCAATGGTGTTCACCATTATTAAAAATTTAGCTATTAAAATAAATTTAAACAAAACGATTAGCCCGCACACGTTTCGGCATTCTTTTGCCACACATTTATTAGAGAATGGCGCCGATTTGCGTTCGATTCAATTAATGTTGGGTCACGAATCTATTACCACCACTGAAGTATACATGCATTTAGATCGAAAATTCTTATCGGAAGTTTTAAATAATTATCACCCGAGGAAATAGTGTTTTTTACACAGAGATACACGGAGTTTTTTTGATATGTTTTGTATTTAAAGAGAGTTACAAAGAGTCGTTTGGTTAGATTATGCATTTCGTTTGTCATGCTGTTAAGCATCTCTTTTATGAACTTCAAATAGGAATTATTCAATAAATAACTTACATGACTTTTATGTTTAGAAATTAAGCAACAATAATCAGTCATTAAAGAGATTCCTGACGGAATGACAAAAATGAGCACAAAAAAATCGTATTAAAATGAAATAATACGATTTTTTACTTTTATCTAAAGCTAAAGCCTAGTTTCTATTTCGCAATATTTACTGCTCTTGTTTCTCGAATTACGGTAATCTTCACCTGACCAGGATAAGTCATTTCGGTTTGAATTTTTTGTGAAATTTCGAATGATAAGTTAGAAGCAGCATCATCAGACACTTTTTCACTTTCAACAATTACACGAAGTTCTCTACCTGCCTGAATTGCGTAGGCATTTTTAACGCCATTAAATCCAAAAGCAATGTCTTCTAGGTCTTTCAAACGTTGAATGTAAGAGTCTAAAACTTGTCTTCTTGCGCCAGGTCTAGCACCAGATATTGCATCACAAACTTGGATAATTGGAGAAATCAATGATTTCATTTCAATTTCGTCGTGGTGTGCTCCAATTGCGTTACAAACTTCTTCTTTTTCACCATATTTTTCAGCCCATTGCATCCCTAAAATTGCGTGTGGCAATTCACTTTCAGTATCAGGAACTTTACCAATATCGTGTAATAAACCTGCTCTTTTAGCTAATTTTACATTCAAACCTAATTCGGCAGCCATAATTCCACAAAGTTTAGCTACTTCTCTAGAGTGTTGTAATAAATTTTGTCCGTATGACGAACGGTATTTCATTCTACCAACTACCTTAATTAATTCTGGGTGTAATCCGTGGATTCCTAAATCAATTACGGTACGTTTTCCCGTTTCGATAATTTCTTCATCTATTTGTTTAGCAGTTTTAGCAACTACTTCTTCAATTCTTGCTGGGTGAATACGTCCGTCGGTAACTAATTTGTGAAGCGCTAAACGAGCGATTTCTCTTCGAACTGGGTCAAAACAAGAAAGAATAATAGCTTCTGGTGTATCGTCTACAATGATTTCAACACCTGTTGCAGCTTCTAAAGCTCTAATGTTACGTCCTTCACGACCAATGATTCTACCTTTAACATCATCCGATTCAATATTGAAAACAGAAACACAGTTTTCTACAGCTTCTTCTGTTCCCACACGTTGAATGGTACTGATGATAATTTTCTTAGCTTCTTGATGTGCGGTTAATTTAGCTTCTTCAACGGTATCTTGTATAAAAGACATGGCGTTTGTTTTAGCTTCGGCTTTTAAACTTTCTACTAATTGTTCTTTTGCTTCATCAGCAGATAAACCAGAAATTGTTTCTAATTGTTCTACTTGATTTTTGTGCAAACGATCAATTTCTTGTTGTTTTTTCTCTAAGACTTCAATTTTTGCTGAATATTCTACAATTTTAGCCTCCGCATCATCATTAACTTTTTTGGCTTTTGCCAATTCATTAGAAATTTGAGATTCTTTATCTCTAATTCTTTTTTCAGCTTCTGCGGTTTTTTTATCTCGAGAAAGAATGACTTCTTCGTGTTCTGCCTTTAATTCTAAAAAGCGTTCTTTAGCTTGAAGAATTTTTTCTTTTTTAGTAGCTTCTGCTTCTGCGTTTGCGTCTTTTAAAATTGAACTGGCTTCTTTTTTAGCATTCTTTATTAGGTTTGAAACGTTACTTCTTTCTAAGAATTTTGCTCCTCCAAAACCGCCTCCAAGACCAGCTGCTAATCCAATTACTATACTAAGTATATCCATGATATGTATTAAAAAAATTATATAAAAAAAGCCTACATTAGGTGTTTGTATAAACTCGGTTATACAAGATTTAAGTTAACTCGCAGTTCAAACTTCCCACTAAAGGGCCTGTTATAGTTGCAAAGATTCACTCATTTAATTTGTTAGTGTTGAGTTTATCAAATATATACTAATGTAGGCAGTATTGTATTTATTGTGTAAGAACGTATTTATTTTGTGAGTAACTCACTCAGTTTTTTATCTAGATTTTGTAATCTAGTTAAAGCGGTTTCACTAGTTTGAGAAGTAGTAATTTGTTTTTGTTCCACTTGCGCTGCAAATTGAAGCGCACACATGGCTAAAACATCTTGTTTGTCTCTCACGGCATAGCTTTGTTCAAACTGTTTAATCATTGCATCAATTTTTTTAGAAGCACTTCTAAGTCCTTCTTCTTGAGATGGCTCCACGGTTAATGGATAAACGCGATCTGCAATTGATAATTTAATTTTTAGTTTTTCACTCATATTCTTTCTAATCAGAAAGTTGTGCTATGCAATAATCGATTTCTCGAATTAATGAATTTATTTTGAGTTTTGTTTCTCGTTTATTTTCTTCACTGCCTAACAATGAATTCACCATTTTTAGAGTATCTAACTGATTTTTAAAAGAATCTATTTCAACTGATTGTTGTTGTTGCATTTTTTTAGAAAGCAACAATTCTTCTTGTAATTCTGAGTTTTTCTTTTCAAGTTGAATCAATTTTTGATTGAGCTTGAAAAATTTAACTTCTAGAGAATCAATTAATTCAGATAATCCATTCATTAACGATGAAATTCATTTCAATAAGTCACAAAGTTAGCATTAGTATTCAAAAATAGCAACAGTTTTAGATAAATTTTATAATTAAATTTTATTTTGTTCTAAGTATTTGATTTTTAGCATCTTTATTTCATCTGTATTTTTTATTGCTTTAACTAATTTTTTTTTACTATTTTAGCACTAAACTCATGTTTTATGAAATTTGTATTAGCCCTACTTTTGGTTCCTTTTTTAGTTTTTTCTCAAGAAAATTATCCACAAGATGTTTTTCAGTCCCCTTTAGCTATTCCATTAGATATTTCAGGTTCTTTCGCAGAATTGCGCAGTAATCATTTTCATTCAGGCTTAGATTTTAAAACTGCAGGAGTAGAAGGGTTACCCGTTTTTGCTACTGGCGACGGTTATGTTTCTAGAATCAAAATTTCACCTTTTGGGTATGGAAAAGCTATTTATATAACGCATCCTAATGGTTATACATCGGTTTATGGGCATTTACAAAAAGCAAACGGCGCTATTCAGGAGTTTATTAAGAAGAAACAGTACCAAGAGCAATCTTTTGAAGTTGAAATGTACCTTTATCCAACAGAATTACCCGTAAAAAAAGGTGATATTATAGCATTTTCTGGAAATACAGGAGGTAGTGGTGCTCCTCATTTGCATTTTGAATTTAGAGATACAAAATCGGAACAAATCATTAATCCGATGCATTTTGGATTTAAAAAAATGATTAAAGACGAACGCAAACCCATCATTCAAGGTATTGTAGCTTATCCATTAGATTCTACAACGGTAAATAATTCACAAAAACCCATCAACATTTCATTCAACAAACAAGCTGATGGTACTTATTTATGCACTAAAGTTAAGGCCAACGGAAGAATAGCATTTGGTATCAATGCCTATGATTATTGCACAAATGCCTATAATAAAAATGGCTTGTATAAAGTAAAAGCGTATCTTAATGGGGTATTACAATATCAATTTGGGTTTGATACTTTTGCTTTTGATGAATCGCGTTACATTAATAATTTTATTGATTATGAGCGTTTTCATGACATGGGACAACGTGTTCAAAAATTGTTTGAATTAAATAGTTATCCACTTTCTATTGTTGCTGGAAACACAAAAGATGGTACGTTGAAAATACTCCCTAATGCCAATTATTCCTATCGGGTTGAATTATATGATTTTCATCAAAATAAAATTGAATTAATCATTCCTATTGAATATGGCGTACAAGCACCTGCCATAAAAAAGACTATTCAGAAAACACCTTATTTTGTGAAAGCTAAAACTGAATCTATTTTTGAGAAAGGCAACGTAACAGTTTATGTTCCTGAAAACGCTTTTTATGCCAATTTTTATATGAATTTTGAGGTAAATAATGATATTGCAACGTTGCATGATGACAGTGTGCCGGTTCATAAAAATATTACATTAACGTTTAATGATGTTTCTGGTTTAACTGAAGCACAATTGAGTAAAACCTATATTGCAACTTTAGAAGGTTATAAACTAGATTTTAATAAAACCACCCGTAAAGGCAATTCATTCTCTACAAAAATTAAGACATTAGGGAAATATAAGTTGGCACAAGATTCTATTCCACCCCGAATTTATAATGTAAACTTTGTTGAAGGAAAAACGTTGAAAGACCAAAAAACTATAAGTGTTTCGGTAGCAGATTTACATTCTGATATTGCTAGTTATTCAGCCTATTTGAATGGAAAATGGATTTTAATGGAATATGATTACAAAACAAAACGACTGACACACAATTTAGAAGATGCAATTTACGTTGAAGGTAGAAATGATTTCAAAATTATTGTAACCGATAGTTTACAAAATTCTGCTACCTTTGAATATTATTTTTTTAAATAATTAAAACCGATACTTTTGAAAAAAATCAGTTTATTACTTTTTTTTAGTTTGTTTTCCATCATGTCTTTTGCCCAAAAAGCTAGAGTGAAAGGAGTTATTTTAGACGAATTAAAAAACCCTGTAGAGCGAGTTACAGTTACGGCTTTAGATAAAACTACGTTTACCAATGAAAACGGATTTTATACGATCGAAATACCTGCTAATCAAAAAGTCTCTCTTGTTTTTTCACATCAATCATTTAAGAAAAGCACAATTTCGATCGAGTTAAAGCCTAATGAGGATTTTGAATTGAATCCTGTAATGAGTGCTAAGATTGAACAAATGGGCGAGTTAGTAATCACTAGCGATAGTAAAAAGCGTATTGAAGGTTTAACAACCATTGATCCTGTAATTATTCGAATGATTCCTGGGGCTAATCCGGGTATCGAAAATATAATTAAAACATTACCAGGGGTGTATTCAAACAATGAATTGAGTACGTCTTATGCAGTAAGGGGTGGAAATTATGATGAAAATTTAGTTTATGTAAACGAAATTGAAGTGTATCGGCCTTTTTTAATTCGATCTGGGCAACAAGAAGGGTTGAGTTTTACCAATACAGATATGGTAGAAAATGTTGATTTTTCTGCAGGAGGTTTTCAATCAAAATATGGTGACAAATTATCTTCGGTGCTCGACATTACGTATCGAAACCCTAAAAGTTTTAAGGCCCGAATGGAAGCAAGTCTTTTAGGCGGAAGCATTACAGCAGAAGGTGTTTCTAAAAATCAAAAATGGTCAAATATAACCGGTATTCGTTATAGAGATAATAGTTTGTTAGTCAATAGTCAAGAAACAGAAACCAATTTTAATCCTACTTTTTTTGATGTACAAACCTTGGTCAATTGTAATGCATCTACTAAGTGGAATTTCAGTTTTTTAGGCAATATTTCTCAAAATAAATACCATTATCAACCTTTGAGTCGGCAAACAAATTTTGGTACAGTAAGTGAACCCATAGCGCTTTTAGTGTATTATGAAGGGCAAGAAAAAGATAATTATTTGACACTTTTTGGCGCTGGAAAAGCAGTTTATCAATACAATGAAAAAAATAAATTAAAATTTATAGCTTCAACTTATCACACACAAGAACAAGAATATTATGATATTTTAGCGCAATATCGTTTAGGTGAAGTAGATGCAAATATTGGTTCAGAAACATTTGGCGATGTAGTTTATTCCCGAGGAATTGGTTCGCAATTGACCCATGCACGAAATGATTTAGATGCTTTAATTGTTAATACAGAAATCAAAGGATTTCATGAAATTACTAAAAAATCTCAAATTGAATGGGGTGCAAAATTCACTTTAGAAGATATTAGAGATAGAATTGTGGAATGGGAAGTTATTGATTCTGCAGGTTTTTCATTGCCAAATCCTATTTTAGATTATCAAAACGACCAACCTTATAATCCTTATGTAGGACCATTAGCGCCTTATCAAAATGTAAGAGCCACTAATTTTACCCGAATCAATCGTTTTTCTGGATACTTTCAGTGGAATCGAAGAGGAAAAATTGGCAATCATAGTTATTGGTTGAATGCCGGAGTTCGTGGTCATCAATGGCAAGTTGATGCCGATGGAAGACCTAAAGGAGATAGCCAAATGACTTTTTCACCTCGCATTCAATTTGCGTTTAAACCCGATTGGGATAAAGATATATTGTTTAGATTGTCTGGCGGATTGTATCATCAACCTCCATTTTACAGAGAATTGCGCGATTATAATGGGGTAGTGCAAACCAATGTTAAAGCGCAACAATCGTTTCATTTAGTATTGAGTAGTGATTATAGTTTTAAAATGTGGACGCGCCCTTTTAAATTGATTACAGAAGCGTATTATAAAAATATTACCGATGTAAATACTTATACAATTGATAATGTTCGTATTCGATACAGAGCTAACAACGATGCCGAAGCCTATGCTTATGGTTTTGATGCGCGTTTAAATGGTGAATTTGTACCTGGAACAGAATCATGGTTCAGTTTTGGCTATATGCAAACCGAAGAAAATCAAAATAATAAAGGATTTATTGCACGTCCTACTGATCAAAGGCTGAAATTCGGAATGTTATTTCAAGATTATATGCCAAATATTCCTAACTTGAAATTATATTTAAATTTGGTTTATAACACCGGATTACCTGGTGGTTCTCCATCTTATGCCGATCCTTACAATTATCAATTACGATTAAATGATTACCGAAGAGCCGATGTAGGATTTTCATTTGTTTTTAAAGATGAAAAAATTAAATCGAGTATAAATTGGTTAAAGCCTTTTGATGAATTTTCATTAGGATTAGAGATTTTTAATTTGTTTAACAATCAAAATTCAATTACAAATACTTGGGTTAGAGACGTGTATACTAAATCGCAATATGGTATTCCAAATTACATGACCACTCGTGTTTTTAATTTGAAACTCATTGCAAAACTGTAATTCGTTGTTTATTTTTAGTATATTTGACTATAAAAACTAGATAGTATGCGCATCATTTTATCTTTAGCCTTATTTCTTTTTATAATAAGTTGTAAACAAGAACAAGCAACTCCAAAAGTGAGTTACGATACTTCTAAAGCCGAAGCTACTACAAAGGATACTTCTGGGTTTAAAGTCGCCGATTTACCTATTTTGATGGAAGGTAGTAATTATCTGATCCATCCCATTGGTGATGTGCGTGTATATGATATTGACGGAAGAACCTATGGCAGTAGTAAAGCCAATCAAATAAGTTATTCAATTTCAAATTACAATAGATTTGAAATTACTGGTTTTTTAGATAATTTGAATTTTCAGCACATCGATTCTACCAATATTAAACCCTTAACGGATCAGAAAGTTCAAATTCAAACGGCTACCTTTTTAAATACCATTGCTGCTAAATCTAAGCAACAAATCATGGTGTACACAATTGTAGATGCGGATACAAATAAAGATGGAAAAACCAATCAGAATGACATTAGAGCACTTTATTTGAGTACAACTAGCGGCAGAAAATTTACTAAAATATCAACCGATTTTCAGGAAGTAATTGATTGGAATATTATTGAAAAAACAAGTCGTTTGTATTTTAGAAGTATTGAAGATGTGAATAAAAACGGTGCTTTTGATAAAAATGATAAAGTACATTATCACTATGTAAATTTATTAGCCAACGAATGGAAAGTGGAAATGTATACTCCTAATTAGAGTTTTCCTTTGTTGAAATTACATTTTTTCTAAATCAAAATATCACTTTCTAAGTCCGATTTTTCTATTTCTATCTTAAAATTGAGTTTTGAAACCAATTCAATGACTAGTTTTTTGTACCAGTTTTCACTTTTCGGATGAATGTAGATTTTTTCAATTAATTGGTTCAGATCAACGTTAATTTTTAAACCATCATTTACTGAAATATTTTGAGCACTTACATCTGAAATAATCCGAACTTCACGCTCATATTGAAAACTTTTTCGTTTGAATAAGAACGGAAAAAATGTATCATCAAACGGAATGTATTCTTTTTTATAATCGATATAATTTACGTTACCAATATATTGTTCAATTCTATTTTCAGGTTGTAAAGCGTTTTTTAATCTTCCAATAGTGGATTGAATCGCTAAACCTTCGTTGTTTTTTGTGAAAATTTGCCACATCGCAAACGATTCATATTCGTTAATGTGCCAACTACTGATGACTACTTTTTCGCGATGCGATTTATAATAGTCTAAAAACTTCGGATTATTTGCGGCTATTTTTTTGATTTCTTCAAAAGTGGGTTCCGAAAAAGTGCCTTCATATTGATCCTCAAACTTATCAGAACGCGACATAAATAACTGCTGCGACAACAACATGTCTAAAAACTTAGACAAATCCAAATATTTCCAAACAATAGTATCATTGTCTTTGGGTAATGTAATATTTGAGCTGTTGATGTACATAATTATTCAAGTTCAAAATTCAATAATGAAAGAGATTCCTATCGGAATGACAAGTTTGTGTGAATATACATTAAATCTAAGTTAGATTTAAATTAATAAACTCCTAACTTCCATCTCCCAACTTCTAACTTTTACTCAAAGCTCTGCATCATCACTAATTTTGAGTACGTTCCGTTTAGAGTCAACAATTCGTCATGGGTTCCTTGTTCCACGATTTCACCTTTGTGCATCACCACAATTTTGTCTGCTTTTTGAATAGTAGATAAACGGTGAGCAATGACAATAGAAGTTCTGTTTTGCATCATGTTTTCTAAAGCCACTTGCACAAATTTTTCGCTTTCAGTATCTAATGCCGAAGTTGCTTCATCCAAAATCATAATCGGAGGATTTTTCAAAACGGCTCTCGCAATTGATAAACGTTGTTTTTGGCCACCCGAAAGTTTTCCACCTGCATCACCAATGTTGGTGTCTATTCCGTTGGGTAAATCTGAAACGAATTCGTAAGCATTTGCTACTTTTAAAGCGGCTATGATTTCTTCATCAGTTGCATCTTGTTTTCCAATGCGAATGTTATTTTTTATCGTATCGTTAAATAAAATAGAATCCTGAGTAACCAATCCCATTAATTGACGCAACGATTCTAATGTCATATCTTTAATATTAATTCCGTCGATTTTTACATTTCCTTCTTGTACATCATAAAAACGGGTTAATAAATTGGCAATCGTACTTTTTCCAGAACCTGATTGTCCTACTAAAGCCACTGTTTTTCCTTTAGGTACTTCTAATGAGAAGTTTTTTAGCACGTTTTCTTCTTCATATTTGAAGTTGATATTTTCAATTGTGATTGAAGAATCAAAAGAATTTTTTACAATTGCATTAGGTTTATTGACAATGGTATTTTCAACTTCTAAAATTTCAAAAACTCTTTCGGCTGCAGCCAATCCGTTTTTAACTTGATAAGATGCTTTAGATATTGCTTTTGCAGGTGTTAAAATATTGTATGCTAATCCAAGATATACAATAAATAAAGCACCATTTAATGTTTTATCAACTAGAACTAAGTTTCCTCCATACCATAAAAGTATTGCAATGGTTACGATTCCCATAAATTCACTTAAGGGTGAGGCTAAATTATTTTTTTTACCAATACTATTATTTATGCGTAACAATCTATCTATTGAGTTGTTGAAAATTGATTTGAAGTAGCCTTCAGAATTATAACTTTTTACCACTTTTAGTCCGCCTAAGCTTTCTTCAACTATAGAAATTAAAAAGCCATTTTCTTTTTGAACGTTTTGCGATTTAGATTTTAAGCTTTTCCCAATTTTTGAAATGATAAGCCCTGAAACAGGGATAAAAATAAAAACAAACAAAGTTAATTCTATACTTATTTTCATCATTGCAATTATAGCAAAAATTATGGTTAAAGGCTCTTTTACGATAAGTTCTAAAACCATGAAAAAAGAATTCTGAACTTCATTAACATCACCAAGCATTCTTGCCATAACATCACCTTTTCTTTTTTCGGAATAGTAAGAAATGGGTAAAGAAATGATTTTATCATACATTTTTTCGCGTAAATCGTGTAATACGCCGTTTTTTACTTTTGTTAAGTGTTGAGCAGCAAAATAGTTGAATGCATTTTTAAATAAAAAGGTTGAAATAACCAAAGCCACAGTGAGTAAAAGGGCATATTGTATCCCGTTTTCTATCGTGAGTTTAGTTATATAATATTGTAAATATTCCTTCCCATACGATGTTATTTCCCAGATACCTTTATATTCAGGTAATGCAACAACCTTTTCATTCATTTTAAACAGTACTTCCATCAATGGAAATAGCGCAATAAATGATAGTGTACTGAATAAAGCATATAAAATATTAAAAAAAACATTCCAGAAAATGTGCTTTTTAAATTTCTTCGCAAACGGAATTATCTTTTTAAAATTTTCGTCCATTTAATTTAATTTCATTGCCGAAATAATTCCAGCGATTTTGTTATCTAATTCTTTTTCTACTGATTTCGCGTTTTCAATTGAATCTAAAACTCCATTTACGCTGAAATAGAATTTAATTTTAGGTTCGGTTCCGCTTGGTCTAGCACAAATTTTACTTCCGTCTTCTAAATAGTAAATCAATACGTTTGATTTTGGAATATTAATTTCAAATTCCTCATTATTCATAAAGTCTTTTCCTTTAGAAGCTTGATAATCTTCAATGCAAATGACACGTTGTCCGTTGATTTCCTTTAGCGGATTTTCGCGTAAGTCAACCATCATTTGTTTGATTTCGTTCGCGCCTTCAATTCCTTTTTTGGTAATCGAAATTAGGGATTCTTTGTAAAAACCAAAATCAACATATAAATTTAATAATTCTTGATATAACGAACTTCCTGATGCTTTAGCTTGTGCAGCAATTTCACTTAATAATAAAACGGCGCCTACCGCATCTTTATCGCGAACAGCATCGCCTACCATGTAACCAAAACTTTCTTCACCACCACCAATAAATTGTTGATTTGGAAAATCTTTAATGAATTTTGCAATCCATTTGAAACCGGTTAATCCTACTTTGCATTCTACATCGTAAGCTGCTGCTAATTCTAACATCATTGGTGTTGAAACAATAGTAGATCCAATGAATTCATTGCCTTTAAATTTATCAGTACGTTTCCATTGTTCTAGTAGGAAAGCGGTCATGATCACCATTGTTTGATTACCATTCAATAATTGGATTGTTCCATCTAAATCACGAACAGCAACACCTAATCGGTCCGAATCAGGGTCAGTTCCTACTACAATGTCTGCTCCAATTTTATCTGCTAAAGCAATTGCCATCGCTAATGCTTCTGGTTCTTCAGGGTTTGGAGATACTACGGTAGGAAAATCACCATCAGGTTCAGCTTGCTCAGGAACAATATGTACGTCTGAATAATCTGCTTTAGCCAATACATTTGGAATCGCTTTAATCGATGTTCCGTGTAACGAAGTATAAACAATTTTTAAATTTGCTTTAGCTTCAGTTGGCGTATTAAAACTTGCATTTTCTATAGTTGATTTGAAGAAAGCTTCGTCAACTTCTGTATCTATATATTCAATTAAATCGTTGTTGGCTTCAAACTTAATTTCGCTGTATTTCAACGCTTCAATCACCTTTATAATTTCCGCATCTTCAGGAGGAACTAATTGACCACCATCTTGCCAATATACTTTATATCCGTTGTATTCTGGTGGATTGTGTGAAGCAGTTAAAACAAT
>Ga0247722_10000728_pt1 | contig 19208 bp, 17 predicted proteins | sample MSEWelMarce3H_FC_FD_189094 | JGI IMG/M metagenome (GOLD analysis project Ga0247722, IMG submission 189094) | Subsurface sediment microbial communities from gas well in West Virginia, United States - MSEEL Well Study Marcellus 3H_FC | ecosystem: Environmental > Terrestrial > Deep subsurface >... | reverse complement strand
CATATTTCACGCATTTTCTCGTTGAATAGCCAGCTATTCGCCTCAAAAACCCGCTAAATCTGTCTCAAACCGGTCTTTCCCTCGCTACGATCGCTTAAGTCCGACAGGCTGCTAGGGGCATTACTTAGCGCTAACCGTGTCGGCGATATCGCTATAGCTCTTGATTTGATCAAAATTCAAGTAGCGATACACTTCATCGGATTTTTGCGCAAGAATCCCAATATTTGCGAGGTACTCCTCGTTAGTTGGAATCTTACCCAGCATGGCGCAAACCGAGGCCAGCTCAGCAGAGCCCAGATAAACGCGTGTATCAATCCCTAAGCGATTTGGGAAGTTACGTGTGGATGTTGAAAAGGCTGTAGACCCCTTCCGCACCTGTGCTTGGTTACCCATGCACAATGAGCAGCCTGGCATCTCCATACGCGCACCAGTGCGGCCTAAAACACCGTAATGGCCTTCTTCTGTTAGCTGCTGCGCATCCATCTTAGTTGGTGGTGCAATCCATAAACGAACAGGGATATCACTCTTGCCTTCCAGTAATTTAGAAGCCGCGCGGAAGTGACCAATATTGGTCATGCATGAACCAATAAACACTTCATCAATCACGTCACCAGCCACTTCTGACAAGAATTTCACGTCGTCAGGATCATTCGGGCAAGCAACAATAGGCTCTTTAATATCGGCCAGATCGATTTCAATAATGGTTGCGTATTCAGCGTCTGCATCAGGCTGCATCAGCTTAGGATCTGCCAGCCACTCTTCCATCGCTGTAATACGGCGCGCCAGCGTACGGGCATCGGCGTAGCCCTCAGCAATCATCCATTTCATTAGGGTGACATTAGAAGTCAAATACTCTGCGATTGGTTCTTTATCCAACTGCACCGAACAACCTGCCGCAGAACGCTCAGCAGACGCATCGGACAATTCAAATGCCTGCTCTACTTTTAGCTTAGGCAGACCTTCGATTTCTAAGATGCGACCAGAGAAAATGTTTTGCTTGCCTTTCTTTTCAACGGTCAGTAAGCCTTGCTTGATCGCATAAAGCGGGATGGCATTGACCAAATCACGCAAAGTGATGCCTGGCTGCATTTCACCTTTAAAGCGCACCAACACCGATTCAGGCATATCTAGCGGCATGACACCTGTTGCCGCAGCAAACGCGACCAAGCCAGAACCAGCAGGGAAAGAAATCCCAATTGGGAAGCGAGTATGGCTGTCGCCGCCCGTGCCAACGGTATCTGGCAACAACAAACGATTAAGCCATGAGTGAATCACGCCGTCACCCGGGCGCAGCGATACACCGCCACGGGTAGAGATGAATTCTGGCAATTCGTGGTGCATTTTGACATCCACAGGCTTTGGATAAGCCGCGGTATGGCAGAACGATTGCATCACCAAATCAGCCGAGAAGCCAAGGCAAGCTAAGTCTTTAAGCTCATCGCGGGTCATCGGGCCGGTGGTGTCTTGTGAGCCAACCGAAGTCATGCGTGGCTCGCAGTAGGTGCCTGGGCGAACGCCAGTTACGCCACAGGCTTTACCTACCATTTTCTGCGCCAGGCTATAGCCTTTGCCAGAATCAACAGGTGCAATCGGGCGTTTAAACACATCAGAAGGCGCTAAGCCCAGTACTTCACGTGCTTTATCCGTTAATCCACGGCCAATAATCAGCGGGATACGGCCACCAGCACGAACTTCATCTAGCAATACATCGGTTTTTAGACTGAAGGTAGAAACAACAACGCCGTTTTTCTCAACTCTGCCTTCTAGCGGATAAACATCAATCACATCACCAGTTTCAAGCGCAGAGACATCCACTTCAATCGGTAAAGCACCTGCGTCTTCCATTGTATTAAAGAAGATCGGTGCAATTTTAGTACCTAGGCAGAAGCCACCAAAGCGCTTATTCGGCACGTAAGGTATATCGTCACCGGTAAACCATAGTACGGAGTTGGTCGCTGATTTACGTGAAGAACCTGTACCCACTACATCGCCAACGTAAGCAATTTTATGGCCTTTAGCTTTAAGAGTATCCAGCTGCTTGATCGGGCCAACGCTGCCTGGCTGGTCGGCTTCAATGCCTGGGCGCGGATTTTTTAGCATCGCGAGGGCGTGCAATGGAATATCTGGGCGTGACCAAGCATCTGGGGCTGGGGATAAATCATCAGTATTGGTTTCGCCCGATACTTTAAAAACCGTCAGCGTGACTTTTACTGGCACCGCTGGACGGCTAGTAAACCATTCTGCATCAGCCCATGATTGTAAAACTTGCTTAGCAAAGGCATTACCCGCATCGGCTTTCGTTTTAACATCATGGAACGCATCAAACATCAATAATGTTTTAGATAAAGCCGCAGCCGCAATCGCAGCAACTTCCATATCGTCTAATAAATCAACCAAGGGAGCGATATTAAAGCCACCTAGCATGGTTCCAAGCAATTCAGTCGCTTTAGCGCGGCTGATTAAGCGACATACTTCAGTACCATGAGCCACAGCGGCAAGATAAGACGCTTTTACTTTAGCTGCGTTATCTACACCCGCAGGAACGCGGTAGGTAATTAATTCGACAAGAAAGGCCTCTTCACCTTGAGGCGGATTTTTCAGCAGCTCGATTAGATCTGTGGTCTGCGAAACATTCAGTGGAAGCGCTGGAATACCCTGTGCTGCGCGCTCTGCAACATGCTGACGATAGACTTCTAGCACGGTTGGACCTTTCAAGTAATGATGGGAGAATGCCTGGTTAATATCAGACTAGTGACATTTTACCTGCCTAGCTTTTAGATGTGAATCAAAGTGTAACGACTTTCGTTACACTACAATAAAAAAGCAAGGCACAGACCAAGCCGCTCGCCCTGATAGCAGAATAGGCTAAGTCGATTTAGCTTGCGCTTTTGTTTGTCTATCGGTATGATCCGCAACCTTCTTTGTGCTTTAGCACAAACCCCCATCGTACCCTGACCTTCCCCCGCCTGTGCTGTATGAGATGCGGATTGACCGGTTAGCGTCGATGTAACGCTGACGGCCGGTTTCCGTATTTAATTCCGGAATGCGCCCGTCTTCCCGCTCGCCGGGATATATTCAAAGGAATATTCATGCCACATCGCGAAACTCATTCTGACACCCCTGTAAACGCTTTTGCCGAAATGGGCCTTGCCACTGAATTGGTGCAAGAATTAGCTAAACTCGGTATCACTACCCCTACCCCAGTGCAAGCCGCTGCAATCCCACAATTGATGGCTGGCCATGATGTGATGGCTTCTGCACAAACGGGTACAGGTAAAACTGCAGCATTCTTGCTGCCAGCACTGCACAAATTATTTAAACCCGCCAAACACAATGCGCGTGGCCCACGTGTACTTGTTCTTACGCCAACACGTGAACTTGCAGAGCAAGTTGCTAAAGTAGCGACAGATTACTGCAAACTGATCCCACGTTGCAAGGTTGCTTGCGTCGTGGGCGGTGTTCCTTACCCAGTTCAAAACCGTATGCTAGCCCAGCCTTACGATGTATTGGTTGCTACTCCAGGTCGTTTATCTGACCTAATGCGTGGCGGTCGTATCGATTTCGCTCGCTTAGATATGCTGGTTCTGGACGAAGCGGATCGCATGTTAGACATGGGCTTTATTGATGAAGTAGAAGCCATTGTTTCTGCCATGCCTAAAGATCGTCAAACTGCATTGTTCTCGGCGACATTATCAGAAACAGTACAGCGCTTTGCCGGCCCAATGTTGCGTGACCCACGCTTAGTTGAAATGGAAGTAACAGCAAATGCTCAGCCACAAATCGAACAAGCGGTTCATTACGCTGACGGTTACGAGCACAAGCAAAAACTAGTTGCCGCTTTACTAAAAGAAGCCAGCGAAACACAATCGATTGTATTTACTGCCACTAAAGCAGATGCAGATGGCCTTGCTGAATGGCTGAAGCTAGAAGGCTTCCGCGCAGCGGCAATGCATGGCGACTTGGCTCAACGCGATCGTCGCCGCACTTTAGATCGTTTACGTCGTGCTGAAATCGATATCTTGGTCGCAACTGATGTTGCTGCACGTGGTATTGACGTTGCAGGTATTGGCTTGGTTCTGAACTTTGACTTGCCACGTTTTGCAGAAGACTATATCCACCGCGTAGGCCGTACTGGCCGTGCGGGTCGTACTGGTAAAGCCATTTCATTGGTAACTAAAAACGACTTCATGTTACTGACGCGTATTCGTCGTCGTTACAACATTGATTTCGGTACTGTTTCCATGCCAGGTCTTGAAGCACGCTTCAAGCCAGGTCAAGGCGGCGGCACTGGTGGTGGCTATGGCGATCGTAAGCCATCAGGTGGCTACAAAGGCAAGCGGCCACAAGGTGGTGGCGGTTACGCTGGTGCTGGCAATGGTGGTAGTGGCCGTGGTGGTTACGCTGGCAATGGCGGCGGCTACGGCGACAAACGCCATAGCGATTCTCGTGGTAGCGATGCGCCACGCGGTGGCGAATCACGTGAAGCGCGTGGCAGCTTTGGTGGTGGCGCAAGCACCCCAAATAGCAACCCAGGCAGCTTCCGCAATGGCAGCCGTGATAGCGGCGCACCACGCGCAGAGCGTCCAGCAGGCAATGGCGAAACACGTCAACGCCGCGCTAGCTGGTAAGCCATTATTAAGCAGTCAAATCTTAAGCCCGCTTTGAGCATTCAGTCATCGCTCAAAGGCTGATCAGATGAGTAGCAGCCCATCCTTTGGATGGGCTGTTTTTACTTTCGAGCTACGCCGTGAAAGATGCCATTTTAATTCGCCCATTTTCTCTAGCCGATATCCAATCGGTCATGGAGATTCAAAGTGCTTGTTATCCTGCTAACCTACTCGAAGAAGCCGAGCACCTTATCGCAAAGCATCAGCAATCCCCACTCAGCTGTTGGGTAGCCACTGAGCACCAAAAAGCCATCGCTTATCTACTGACCCATCCTTGGTCTGGCGACACCCCACCCGCATTAAATACCCCACTCCCCCCCAAAAAGCCAAAAAGTGATATTTATTTCATTCATGACTTGGCAGTACTCCCGAGTGCACGTGGGCTAGGTCTAGCCAAACGCTTATTCGACACGGCTATTGATTGGGCAAAACAAGAAAAATTACAAAAAATCCGCTTAATTGCTATCGCGGGCGCGGCTGACTTTTGGATCAAACAAGGCCTTAGCCCGGTAAATGACAAAACCTTATCTCACAAATTAGACGACTACGGCTCAGATACGCACTACCTTGAAGCCGCAATTTAACTGCAAACAAACATTAAACTAAATTAAGAAAATAAGCGCACTGACTCAAATAAAACGAACCTTTGTTAAAGATGAGATAATGAATAAAAATCCTAACACCATTCGCCACAGCCGTGGAGCTGCTGAAGTAGATGAATTAATCCACATCGCAACCAGCCTTGCCGTGTCATGCACGTTGGCAGAAGATCGCTTTTGGCAAGACAAATTAGCTAGCCTAGTTAGCGATATTTTATTAGATGAAGATGAAGAAACGCTCAATGCGGCGCTTGACACACTCTCCAAGGCCGATCCTCAGGCATGGAATGAGCTAGCAGACATCGTAGAAGCGTGCACCGAAACCCACAGCATTATCATTGATAAAATCGAACATCAAGCCATTATGTTTGCCGTGCCCTTACTGGCATGGTCACGCTTCAATATTCCCACTGGGCCGCTAGGGGATGCGCGCATTCATAGTCTGCGTGAGCATTTAAGCAAGCATGTGTTTATTGAAGGTGTAAAACTATCGCTGGCTGATTTTTTATTTAGCCCTGACCAACTCCCGCAAGGCTATTGCAATACCGCCAAACTCAGCAAGCTACTGGCGAATTTAACAAGCAGCAATGGCACCCTTATGTGCGAGCAAGCCAACAATGCCGAACCTAGTGCATTTTTAACCGATACGCGCTACCTATTAGGTGCCGTTGCAGCCCCCAAAGGCCATGCCATATTTCGCTGGCAAGAAGAAGACGGCTCGCGCAAAGATATTTTGACTCAATGGCAAAAACAAGGACTTACCTCGCTGCAATCTTTATTTACTGGCTGCGCGATGGAGTCTCTACTACCTATCTCTTATTTTGCCGCATGGCGAGAATCAGACCGCGCATCAAGGGCTTATTCCTTGCGCGCATCCGTCTCTTTCTTACAGCTTTTGCTTAACGTAGAAGCCAAACAGCTCACTTGTGTGATTGCTGCTTGCCACGGGCGCAGCCTGGAAGAATACCGTGTGGGCTTTATTCGTCGCAATGAAGAACCTATGCTGCACGGCGTGGTATGGCCATTGCTCGACGGCGAAGATGAGCACACCGATTGCATTGCAGAAATCGAAGCCATTTTGCGTGAATCAGGCATCAACGATATTGTTGTGCATGAGCACTCATTCCCAATGGATCAATGTGACGACTGTGGCAATCCGCTATTCCCCAATTTAGATGGCGATTTACTCCACACCGAAACACCTGAACCCAACGACACCCCTTCCCCGCACCTGCATTAAGAGCAAGGCCGCGAGCATAAACCGCTCACTAAACCAAGCTTGCTGCTGTGGATGGCATTGACACCCAATGCCATCCATCAAACGTCAACAGACGCCAGCCATATGCACTATAATTGGCGTGCTTCTTTAACCGAACTCGCACGCCATGCAAAAGCTTAGCAACCCTACCGATATTGCACGTGAAACGCTCAAGCAACTCACCATGCGCCGTGTACCTCCGACTCCCGATCACTACGAATCGATTTACCACGAGATAGCGGGTACCTCAGATAAAGACAAGCTACACCCCGCCATCAAAGAGCTCATTGCTAGCATCGGCGCCTTCCCTCGACAAACACCAGAGTTACAGCGCAATATAGAGCAATTACATCGCCATGCTGGGCAATCCAGCTGGGCTAGCATGCCTGCATTGATTATTCGCAGCATTGAAAGCCAAGGCGGGCAAACAGAATTAAGCCAGAGCTGGGCAGATTTAATTCGTGATCTAATTCGGCAATGGGAATTACGCAACCCCGTTTACACCCCCAGCCGAAAGCAAGACTCCCTCGAAAAAGTACTGATTAATTTTGGCAGTGACGGCAATTCGCTGAATGAAAAGCTGAGCGCTCTAGTAAAAGCCTGGGGAGGCTCTGGCGTTGAAAGCGGAGAAAACCCCGAAGTACTTGGCCTACCAGATGCAAATATCAGCAGCTCTAGCAGCAATTCTTATGCCAGCACTAGCAATGAAAACAACGAAAACAACGACTGGCGAGAATGGCGGGACGCACTGAATGTTGCTCTCACCGTTGGCGTTGAATCCCGCCTTACCCATAATGCAGATTTACAACAAGAAGCCACCGACCTTGCCGCAGAAGTCGCCACAGTAAACAACAGCGCCAGCACCAAAAAATTAATGCCTAGACTGCGTAAATTTTGGCTACGCCTAGAACTACAAAACGACCAAGAAATGCGCCTATGCGATGGGCTAATGGGTTTATTGCGTTTGCTTACGGACAATATTTCTGAAGTAGTAATAGAAGACGAATGGGTACGCGGCCAAGTTGCCGTAGTACAAGCGATTATGGCGAAGCCACTGGATATGCGGGTTATTTACGACGCAGAGGCTGGCCTAAAAGAAGTGCTCTTTAAACAGAGCCAAATAAAGCACAATTTAGTTGAAACGCAAACTGTACTTAAAAACATGATCGCCACCTTTATTGATCGACTCAGTGTCATGTCCGATAACACCGATCAATACCACAGCAAAATCAGCGTCTACACCGAACAAATTCAGCAAGCCAATAACTTAAGAAGCATTAAAGACGTTTTAGAATCCTTACTTGGTGATACTCGCAGCATGCAACTCGATGTGCGCCGCTCCCGTGATGATTTACTCGAGGCCCGCAGCCAAGCAGATAACGCCCAGCAACGCATATTAGCACTTGAGCAAGAGCTCACCCATGTCAGCGAAAAAGTACGCACCGATCAACTCACTGGCGCATTAAATCGTCGTGGCTTAGAGGAGTTATTCGAAGTAGAAGCCGCCAGAGCATTACGCAACGAAAGTCCGCTGACGATTGGTTTGCTTGATATCGATAATTTTAAAAAACTAAACGACAGCCAAGGTCACGCAGCCGGGGATGCCGCCTTAGTTCACCTAGTGATCGTCGTGAAGGACCTGTTACGGCCAACAGATTCTGTAGCGCGCTACGGAGGAGAGGAATTTATTCTTATTTTGCCAGAGACCGACATTGAGGAAGCGGTGAGCGTGATTCAACGCCTACAACGTGAGCTGACCAAGCGCTTTTTCTTAAATAATAACGAGAAACTACTGATTACCTTTAGCGCAGGTGTGGCACTGGTGCTACCTGGCGAGGTGCGCGACCGAGTAATTGAACGCGCGGACCAAGCCATGTATCAAGCAAAAAAACTAGGCAAAAACAGGGTTGAAATCGCCGAAACACCTACCGGCGTAGCACTAAGATAAGTGTACTAATAATCAAGCAAAAAGCTCGTCTGGGTGCACCACAGCGGTGCCCAGCTTAGCGACCACCACGCCTGCAGCTCGATTAGACCAATCCATCGCCTCAGGCATTTCTAATCCTGCAGCCAGCATCAAACCCAACGTTGCAATCACCGTATCCCCAGCACCCGACACATCAAAGACTTCGTGGGCATGAGTTGGCTTATGCACAACGCCTTCAGATCTAAACAAGGTCATCCCTTCTTCACTGCGCGTCACCAACAGGGCATCCAAATGTAAAGATGCACGCAATGACTCGGCCTTTTCAGCCAACTCAGCATCATTGGCCCACTTACCCGCCACCTGTCTAAACTCACTTCGATTAGGTGTAAGTAAAGTGGCACCACGATAGCGATCGTACTCATCGCCCTTAGGATCAACCAGCACAATTTTACCAGCAGCCCGTGCCATATCAATCATCAGCTGCACGTGCCGTAAGCCGCCCTTTCCATAATCTGACAAAATAACAACGTCAATCTCAACAAGCAAAGCTTTAAATTCATCGAGTTTCGCCGCTAAAATTTCATGGCTAGGCTCATTTTCAAAATCTATGCGTAGCAATTGCTGCTGCCGCGCCAATACACGCAATTTTACCGTTGTATCTAAAGTGGCATCACGATGCAAATAGGTATGCACACCGTCTTCGAGCAGCAGCTTTTCAAGGGTGCGGCCCGCTTCATCGTCACCAACCACGGCCAATAAATAAGCATGCCCGCCCAATGCCGCTATATTTCTAGCTACATTAGCGGCCCCGCCTGCACGCTCTTCTGTGCGGCGAATACGCGCCACCGGTACAGGCGCTTCCGGCGAGACACGATCCACATCACCAAACCAATAGCGATCCAACATGACATCACCCGCAACCAGCACCCGCGCATTTGCAACTGCGCGTTCCAGCATCCGCTTGCCTTCTGCAGACAACATTATTGCCCCTTTATCAACAAGCTACGGTTAATCGCAAGCAACGCCTCAACAGGATCAGCACTTTGGGTAATGGGGCGACCAATCACCAAGTAATCCGCACCGGCAGCAACCGCCTCAATAGGCGTCATAACGCGCGATTGATCGTTGGCTGCAGAATGAGCTGGACGAATCCCAGGGGTAATCAAATTAAAATCAGCACCGCAAATGCTTTTTAGCAAGCTTGCTTCATGCGCCGAACAAACCACACCGTCAAGACCACAATCGTGCGTTAAACGCGCCAGTTTTTCGACTTGCACCGCTGGCTCAGGCAAATCTAACTCGGACAAATCCTCCGCATTCATGCTGGTTAACACAGTCACAGCAATCAACAAGGGGCGCTGAGGCAAAGCCTCTAGTGCATCACGAGTGGTTTCCATCATTCGGCGGCCACCACTGGCGTGGACATTCACCATCCACACACCCAGCTCTGCTGCAGCCTTGCACGCCTGTGCAACTGTATTAGGAATGTCGTGAAATTTAAGATCCAAAAACACATCAAAACCACGCGCCACCAACTGCTCAACTAACACTGGGCCACTACGGGTAAATAACTCTTTACCCACTTTTAGACGACACAAATCTGGGCGGAGACGATCAGCAAAAGCCAAAGCCTCTGCTGCACTGGTGTAATCCAAGGCAACAATCACGGGGGATGAAGTTGACATACACAATCCTATTTATAATTTTATGCTAGGAATAAGAGCAGCGATGGCAGCCAAAGCGACTCTTTGCACAGGGTAGAGTTATTTTTGTGCACCACGAACAGGTGGAAAAGTTTCCCATTCGGTGCAAGCGGGGCAATGCCAGAAGTATTGCTTGGCTTTAAAACCACAGTGATTGCAGCGATACATAGTTTGCTCACGCGTAGCATCGTGAATCAGCTTTACAATCAACTCTAGCTCAACCTTTTGATCATCAGGCGCCACCAGCAAATGCGCCTCAAGCACCTTACGCAAACTTGGCATCGTTGGATGTGCTTTTAGCCGCTCTCGCACAAATTCGTGCGTAGCCAGCAAGCCCTGCTCGGTAAGTAAGCGCTCATAAGCCAAGTCCAGGACATCCAACTCAGGGTACTGGCGCAGCAAGCCAAGCAATAGCTGAGTCCCTTCGGCGGTACGCCCTTGCAAATCAAAAGCCGCCAATAAAGGCCTTGCGGCCAGCGCAATATAAAGTGGCTCTTGCGATTCAATCTTAAGCCAAGCCTCAATTGCGGCATCCACATTGCCCGCCGTAATTTCCAACTCGGCCAAAATCATATAAGCGCGGGAACACTTACGATGCTCGGCAATGGCTTTTTGCAGATAGATGCGAGCCGCTGCTGGCTCGGAGCGCAAAGCACCTTGCGAAGCTAATTCACAATAAAACTGGGCGATCTCATGCTGATAGGTATGGCGCTCATCCCGCAATTGCTGCGCAGTTTCAATTGCCTTTGCCCACGCTTTTTCTTGCTGATAAACCCCGAGCAATTCAATTCGCGCCTGTCTTGCGTAATCAGTATCTGCCAATTCAGTGAGTAGGCTTTCTGCACGATCAAACAAACCGGCCTGCATAAAATCAAGCGCTAATTCAAATTGCGCTGTTTGCTTTTGGCCTACCGTTAATTCACGGCGCACCAATAATTTTTGATGCATTCGAATTGCGCGCTCTAACTCACCACGACGGCGAAACAAGTGGCCAAGCGTAAACTGCAATTCAATTGTTTCTGCATGATGTCGTGCGATATCTACATATACATCCACCGCACGATTGGTTTCTCCATTCAGTAAATAATTCAACCCTTTAAAATATGCCACGGGTAAAGAACGGGTTTCAGACAAAACATGTTTAATATCTACACGCGCAGCCAACCACCCTAGGGCAAAAAAAGCCGGCAAGGCAATAAGCCACCAATATTCAATTTCAAGCATAAATGGATTTACAACGCGTCACGAGGTTGTTCAACAAGAAGATCAGGCGTTAAATCTACAACGGTTTGCCTAGCACGCAATTCTTTTTTTAAGCTAACGACTTCACGGCGCAAGCGAATAATCTTAGAAAATGCGGCCAATAAACCAAACACGGCACCGACCACAAAGAAAACTAATAATAGCAAGGCAAGTGGCGCCTGCCAGAAATAACCCAAAAAGAATTTAAGTACCACAGGCTCGGCATTATGCATGGCAAAGCCAAACATAATTACAAAGAGTATAAATTTAATCAGCCAGTAGAAATATCGCATGGGTCAGAACCATAGAAATAAGCTAGTTAGCATTGTAACCGATTCAGCCGTTGCATTCGCATGGATAATGCACATTGTGTGTAAGGTTTGAGGGTATTACGCCGCAATGCAAAAAGGCGACACCCTTGAGTGTCGCCTTGAGGTAATGCAAAACATCAAATTAGGGCATCAACCCTTTCTCGAAGTTCTTTACCCGCCTTGAAGTGGGGAACAAATTTTTCCGGAACCGCTACTTTCGTACCAGATTTCGGATTACGCCCCACTCGCGGAGGGCGGTAATTCAGATCAAAACTGCCAAAGCCACGAATCTCGATGCGCTGGCCTTGAGACAAGCTCTTGGCCATTGCATCTAAGATGGTCTTCACAGCCAGCTCTGCATCCTTCGCAACCAGCTGCGGATAACGCTGGGCGAGCTTTGCAATAAGCTCGGACTTGGTCATCCCACCTTGATCCATATTACTCTGCGCCAGACATCTTAGCTTTCAGCAAGGCGCCAAGGCTGGTAGTACCCGCAGTGCCAGTGCTTTCTGTAGACAGCTTGCTCATTACTTCTGTTTCATCAGCAGAGTCTTTCGCTTTAATCGACAGATTGATCGAACGGTTCTTACGATCAACGTTGATGATCATGGCTTCAACTTCGTCGCCTTCTTTCAACACAGTACGGATGTCTTCAACGCGATCGCGTGAAACCTCTGTAGAACGCAGGTAACCTTCGATTTCTTCAGACAGAGCAATGATCGCGCCCTTAGCATCCAAAGATTTCACAGTACCCTTAACAAGGGAGCCTTTGTCGAAAGTAGAAACGTAGTTGTTGAAAGGATCACCTTCCATTTGCTTGATGCCAAGGCTGATGCGTTCTTTTTCAGTGTCGATAGACAGAACCATCGCTTCAACTTCATCGCCTTTCTTGTAATTGCGAACAGCTTCTTCGCCAGCCACGTTCCAAGAAAGATCAGACAAGTGAACCAGACCGTCGATACCGCCGGCCAGACCAACGAACACACCGAAGTCAGTAATAGACTTGATAGCACCCTTGATCTTGTCACCCTTCTTGAAGTTTTCAGCGAAATCATCCCATGGATTAGCCATGCACTGCTTCATACCCAGTGAGATACGACGTTTTTCTTCGTCGATATCCAGAATCATTACTTCTACTTCATCGCCAAGCTGAACAACCTTGGATGGATGAACGTTTTTGTTAGTCCAATCCATTTCTGAAACGTGAACCAGACCTTCAATGCCTTGTTCGATTTCAACGAATGCGCCGTAGTCTGTAAGGTTAGTAACCTTACCGAACATACGTGTACCCGATGGGTAACGACGTGACAAACCAACCCAAGGATCTTCGCCCAATTGCTTCAGACCCAGAGACACACGGTTCTTCTCTTGATCGAACTTCAGAACCTTAGCTTCAACTTCATCGCCAACAGCCAGAACTTCGGATGGGTGCTTCACACGACGCCAAGCCAAGTCAGTGATATGCAACAGACCGTCAATACCACCCAGATCAACGAACGCGCCGTAGTCAGTGATGTTTTTAACAATACCCTTGATGATTGCGCCTTCCTTGAGTGTTTCAAGGAGTTTTTGACGCTCTTCGCCCAAGGATTCTTCAAGCACAGCACGACGCGAAACAACAACGTTGTTACGCTTACGGTCAAGCTTGATCACCTTGAATTCGATTTGCTTGCCTTCGAATGGAGTAGTGTCTTTAACTGGACGAATATCAACCAAAGAACCTGGCAAGAATGCGCGTAGACCGTTAACCATAACAGTCAGACCACCCTTAACCTTACCGGAAATAACACCGGTCATGACCATGGCTTTTTCGAGGCAGTCTTCAAGCTCAATCCACGCAGCCAAGCGTTTAGCTTTTTCGCGGGAGAGTTTAGTTTCGCCGTAGCCGTTTTCGAGGCTATCAATTGCAACAGGAACGAAATCGCCAACTTTAACGTCAAGTTCACCGTTGTCGTTTTTGAATTCTTCGAGCGGGATGAGCGACTCGGACTTCAGGCCGGCGTTCACAGTCACGAAGTTATGGTCGATAGCAACCACTTCAGCAGTGATCACTTCACCAGCGCGCATTTCCTGACGCGTTAGGCTTTCTTCGAATAGAGCGGCAAAGCTTTCCATGGAGCCGGACAGAGTAGCAGTAGTCATATGAATGGAAATTTCCAAGCATTTCTGGCGGAAAGCCAGAAATAAGTTAGTTAAACAAATGCTGCAAGGCTTTGCGCCCTGCAAACACGATAAACGCCCAACAAGGGCAAAAGCCATGACCTAGGGCCATGGCTTAGTGCGGCGATTCTAAAGAATTCTCTGTTATAGTTCAAGTACTTGGGGGTAAAAGGTGTGATTTATTACAAGAAAAACCACATTATCCCTATTAAGAGCGTGTTTTCCACCAAGATATGACCTGCTCAACCACCTGATCTAAGCTCAAATCTGAGGTTTCCAACAGCAGAGCATCAGGCCATTGGCGTAATGGTGCTTCGGCCCTAGCTGCATCTCGTGCGTCTCTTTCCTGCAAATCGTGTGTAATAGCAGCCAGATCTGCCGCATCACCCCGCCCAATCAACTGTGCATAACGCCGTTCTGCACGCACTTTTGCACTGGCGGTTAAATAAATCTTTAACTCTGCCTGAGGAAACACCACCGAGCCCATGTCACGACCATCCGCCACCAAGCCGGGGGCCAGCGCAAAATCCCGCTGCCGCGCGAGCAATGCCTGCCTTACCACCGCAAATGCGGCAATTTGTGAGGCACCCACACCTATTTCTTCACTACGAATTTGCGCGCTTACGTCCCGCCCGTTGAGCAAGGTTAAGCCCACCTCAAAACGCACATCCAATGCTGCCGCAATACAGGCCACACCAAGCTCATCACTCCACACCACACCTGCTTGCTTAGCCGCCAGAGCACTCAAACGATACAAAGCACCCGAATCCAGATAGGCAAACCCCAGTGCATCTGCAACACGCTGCGCAACCGATCCTTTACCCGAAGCAGACGGCCCATCAATCGCCAAAACAGCAATACCCGACATATATTTCCTTGCCTATTTAAACCGCGTTTATTACTACGCAGCTACGTCGTTAAAATCAATTCGATCTGCTGCAGCTCAGCAGCACTAAATTCTAAATTTTTCACCGCGATAATGTTCTCTTTAATTTGCGCAACTTGGCTGGCACCGATAATGACTGAGGTTACTTTTAATAGAGCCCAAGCAATCGCCATTTGCGCCAAGGTTTGCCCGCGCGCCTCGGCCACTTTATTTAGTGCATTGATCTGAGCAATTCTTTGCTCAACTTTATCTGTACTTAAAAATGGATTATCCACAGCGGCAGCACGAGAATCGAGCGGGACACCGTTTAAATAGCGTGAAGTTAGCAAGCCTTGCGCCAAAGGGCAAAAAGCAATTGAGCCAATTCCTTCTCCAGCCAATACATCACACAAGCCACCCTCAATCCAGCGATCAAACATTGAGTAGGATGGCTGGTGGATCAAGCAAGGTGTCCCCAACTCTTTTAATATACGGCTCGCCTCACGCGTTTGCTCAGCGGTATAGGATGAAATCCCCACGTACAGCGCCTTGCCCTGACGAACCATCGCATCCAATGCCGACATCGTTTCTTCGAGCGGGGTATCAGGATCTGGCCGATGCGAATAAAAAATATCCACATAATCTAGACCCATACGCTGCAAACTTTGATCTAGGCTTGCCATTAAATACTTTCGACTCCCCCATTCGCCATAAGGGCCCGGCCACATTTCCCAGCCCGCCTTACTCGATACAATGATTTCATCACGATAGGGCTTAAGATCTTTGGCCAGAATGCGGCCAAAAGTAGACTCAGCCGCGCCAGGTGGTGGACCATAATTATTAGCGAGATCAAAATGCGTGATGCCTGCATCAAAAGCCGCCAAGACCATGTCTCGACTGGTGCTATAGGCACGGTTCTCGCCGAAGTTATGCCACAAACCCAAAGAGATCGCGGGCAACTTTAAACCACTACGCCCTAATCGGCGATATGGCATATTCTGATAGCGTGTTTCACTGGCCAAATAATTCATAATTAATTCTACCTAGATTTACGACCCCATTGATTACGCGCGGTACTGGCGCGAACAATTTGCTCAGTCACCCCCTGAGCATTTTGGCTTTCGATACATTCAATTAATGCCGCTAATTGGGCTGCATTGGCTTTTAGATCATGCAAAATAGCGCTTTTATTAGCAAGGGTAATATCACGCCACATTTCAGGGTGAGATGCTGCGATACGGGTAAAATCTCTGAAACCTGTCGCAGCAAAATCGAGGCAAAGTGGTGCATTGTGGCGATCTAGCAGCGCATTCATATAAGTAAATGCCAGCAAATGTGGCACATGGCTCACCGCAGAAAAAACGCCATCGTGCTCAAGTGCACTCATTTCAAACACCTCAGCACCGCAGGCCTGCCATAAAGTACGCAGTAGCCCCACCGATTCTGTCGCACTTTCAGGCAGCGGCGTCAACACGACGCGCCGACCTTCATAGAGCCCATATTGCGCAGCAGCCGCGCCGGATAATTCCGAACCCGCAATAGGATGCCCCGGCACGCAGCGGCTTAAATGCTGCGGCAGGTATTGCTGATAAAGCGCACTGACATCCTGCTTGGTAGAGCCCGCATCGCTAACCACGCAATGTAGCGGCAAATAAGGGGCAATTTGCTGCAATAGCGCACCCATTTGGCCAACGGGCGTACTCAGCAAAACCAGATCAGCGCCCACCACGGCAGCTGCGGCATTATCGCTCGCCTCGTCAATCACATTTAGCTCTAGGGCACGCGCTAGATTAGCTGGATTTCGCCCCACACCCACCACATAATCCACGCACTTTGCCCGCTTGAGTGCCAGCGCAAACGAGCCACCAATCAGCCCTGTACCCAGCAAAACCAACCGTTTAATGCGCATTAGTCACCCAAAACTTCAAGCAAGACATATTTAAATGCGGAGGCATCCGCAGGAGGGTTAGACACTTTTTCACGGCGCACTTTGATTTTGTAGCCTTTCCCAGCGGCATAATCGAAGCCTTCAATGTGATCATAAAAAAGTGTCCATTCTGCAGTTGGTGATTCGCGGGTCTGTAGGCAATCCATTCGGGCAACACCTGCAGAGCATGATTTGGTTTCTGGTGCGATATAAAGCACTTGCTCAATGGTATCGGGCTGGCGAACAAAAATGAGTCGCTCGCCTTTAGCGGCTAAAAACACCAAACGATTACCTTTTTGTAAGCGGTAGCGCAGCGCCGATTCAAACACAGCCAAGACTGCGGATTCTACTTGCGCCGCCTGATCATCCAAACAAGCCATCCGCGTACTAGCGAGCGGGCCTACTTTTAACTTTGGCAAAGTGCTAATACTGCCGGAGTAACGATTACACCCAGAGAATCCACTTACACGATCACCGATGATGCTTAAAGTAGCCTTCTTGGTCTCTCGCTGGGTAACGCCTGCGTGCCGCCATTCGCTTAAAATATAATCGCCATCCAAAAGAGCGCGCGCTTGCGCACTCATGGCCATTGCCAATAGCGCTGTTGCCATTAGGGATTTATTTAACATGACTGTCCTTTATAGAGATCTTCCCAAGGCCACCGCCAAGGGTTTTAAGGCCGCTAGCATATCCAGCAAAGCCTGCGGACTGAGTGCTTGATCTGCGGCGTAGCGCGCCTCCGAAGGGTTTGGATGCACATCCAGCAGCACCCCATCTGCCCCCGCCGCAATGGCCGCTTGCGCCAAAGCGGGCACCATCCATGATTTACCACCTGCATCGCTAGGATCAACCACCACCGGCAAATGCGTTTCTTGCTTGAGCACCGCAATCGCGCTGACATCTAAAACATTTCGATAAGCCGTTTCAAAAGTACGGATACCATGCTCGCAAAAAATAATATTGTGATTACCCCCTGCCGCGATTGATTCTGCGGCCATCAGCCATTCCACAATGGTTGCCGAAACGCCACGCTTTAGGATAATCGGCTTATTGATTCGCCCTACTTCCCTGAGCAAATCCATATTTTGCATATTACGCTCGCCAATCTGGATGATTTCAACGTCGAACTCCATAAAGGTATCAAGCATACGCACATCCGGCAGCTCCGCCACGATAGGCAGCTGATGCCGCGCCGCCGCATTTCTTAACAAGCCCAAAGCTTCGCGGTGCTGAGCAGCGGGATGCGCACCAAAGGAACCACTACGCATCAATCGACAAGATGCCGCCGCAACTGCATCGGCGGTTAAATCCATTTGCTGCGCCGACTCCGCCGCATAAGACCCTGCAATCACTTGGATCTGCGGCCCGCCAATTTCAACGCCGCGCACTTTAATGATGGTGCCGCTGGGATGCGTGCTGCGTGAAACAATCTTATATTGCTTAGCCACGCGATTCACCCGCTCTACCCCTGGCAAGATTGCAAAACGCGAAGGCTCTAAGTGCTCCTCATCCCCAATCACCCCAATAATGGTAAGCTCCGCGCCACGTGAAAGATGCTCTTTTAAGCCTGACTGATGAATTTTATTCACCACGCTCTGGATTTGCGCTTCGCTTGCGCCGTATTTCATCACAATAATCATGCGCCCGCCTTTTTAAGCTATTTATTCAAAAGCGATTCAAACCAACACCATAAGATTAAAAAAACCTGCAAACACAGCGGCTTACAGGTTTTTTAGCCTAAAAATAGATCAATACCTTATTCTTCTTTGAATTGCTGTGCCGCTAATTGCAAATAATAAAACATAGAAACAATTGTCAATATGCCGGCAACATAAAGCGCCAGCGTACCTATAAATTGAGTAGAAATACCTGCCCATAATGGCCCAGCCCAAAGCAACAATAAAATTGCAACCATTTGCGCGCCAGTTTTTAATTTACCAATATACGCCACAGCGGTACTTTTAGACTTACCTTGCTGCGCCATCCATTCGCGTAGTGCAGAAATAGTAATCTCGCGGCCAATAATAATCACCGCCAGCCATGTTGGGGCACGGGCCAGCTCTACCAATAAAATCAAGGCCGCTGCGACCATTAATTTATCGGCTACGGGATCAAGAAATGCGCCAAAGCTTGAGGTTTGATTCCAACGACGAGCCAAATAACCATCAAACCAATCGGTGATAGCCGCAAGAAAAAACAAGGCACTTCCCACCATATTTTGGGTAATGAGTGGCATAAAACTAATCGGCAGGTAATATACACCCACAAAAATAGGAATCAGCGCAACGCGCAACCACGTCAGAAATATCGGCAAATTAAAAGGCATGCGAATACAGAACCCAATGGCAAATACAGCAAGAAAATCGCATTCTACCAGTATGCACAGCCCGATTGCGGCTCAAGCTCATTTTATTCAACGCATTCGTGAAAATGTGCAACAAAGCACAATAATCTCTGATGTTACGCAGCCCGCAGGTTTTGTAGTTCCACCAAGGCCTGCTGGGTTGCTTTGATATAGAGCTTGGCGCGTAGCGCAAAGTGGTTAGCTT
>Ga0247722_10000727_pt1 | contig 19219 bp, 33 predicted proteins | sample MSEWelMarce3H_FC_FD_189094 | JGI IMG/M metagenome (GOLD analysis project Ga0247722, IMG submission 189094) | Subsurface sediment microbial communities from gas well in West Virginia, United States - MSEEL Well Study Marcellus 3H_FC | ecosystem: Environmental > Terrestrial > Deep subsurface >... | reverse complement strand
TTTTCTTTTTTGCTGGCGGGCGCGTAGCTTGTGGACAATGTGGGCAAGGGGTTTTAAGTTTGTTCAAACTGTCCACAAATACAAAAGGGATTTTTTGGGAAAAGGAAAAGGCAGGGGCAAAAAGCAGGCTAAACATGGACAATCTAGAAATGTCCACAACAAGTCCCTAATTGTATAAGCGTATTTCTACGCTACGTATTTATACAGTTTTTACATTTCTTAGCTATATATCTATAAAACATTGTCCACAATATCCACAAATAGCTTTAAGCCTTATTCTATCGGGGTTTGTATCCGCCGATTGTGGACAATTCACCACGTTTTACATTGTCCGCACTTTTATCCGCACGAATCCACAAAACTGTTGTTTTTACTATCTTGTGTATTTCTACTATCTTGTGTATTATTAGGTTTTTAACCAATCGGAGCAAACCATGCCAGCAAAACAAATCTTATCCCCCGCCACAAAATGCGACGCAAATATCCTAGAAAGTTTGCTTGCGGTTCTCGCCATGCGCGGCTTTTTATCGCGTAACCAAGTGAAAACAATCGCAAACGCTTGCGCGCATTACTTGCCTTGCGATATTGAGATTTCGCAACGTATGCCCAAAGGCACAGCCTATATATCTATCAATGCCGCGCCCATGTATGAGATCAACAACCGCGCAAAAATTACTTTTGTAGGGGAAAATACCTAGAAAATAATCTACATATTTATGTAGAAATGCTTGACAAGTGCAATAAACTCTTTTACAGTATCAATACCGGCTGCAATTTGACCGGTAAAAAGTCCACTAAACTAAACGAAAAGGCAACACAAAATGACACAAAATCAATTCACAACATTATGCGCGCAATACTATATTGACCCCGCTATCGCGCTAGAAAATGACAACGTAATCGCCGCTATTCGCGCCGGCGACATCGCCGGTTTGACCACTATCCTACAAAACGAATTCTAAACAGTCCACTAAATTAAAGGTAAAACAATCATGCAAAATCAATTCCACTTAAAACAATCAACCCTCGACGCCATGCTTTTAATCGCTGGCAAAAAAGATATTCGCTATTATTTGAATGGCGTTTATATCGAATTTAACGAAACAACAACCCGCGCCGTAGGTTGCGACGGCCACAAATTAGGCATTTTCCAAAGTAGCGTACCTAGCAGCAACACCGGCGCGGGTTCGCTAATTATCCCCCGCGATGTCATCGAATCGCTGCCTAAAAAGTGCAGCAAATTAGAATTTGCACAAATTAGCGAAACCCACTGGCAAATTGATACCGGCAACGCCACGATTAAATTCGCGCCTTTGGACGCTAAATATCCTGATTTTCGCCGCGTGGTGCATGGTTTACAAACCGCCGGCACTACTGGCGTGGCTGCTGGCTTTAATCTCACGTATTTAAATGAGTTCGAAAAATGCGGCAACCTGTTAGCCGGTAGCAAGCTAAAAGTAGGCAACCGCCTGCGCCTGCACCACAACGGCGACGCGGCTGCGCTTGTGTTGCTGAATTGCGTCGATGGCTTCGCCGGCGTGGTCATGCCCCTGCGTGATTCGCTTGGCTCTACTGGCGCGCTTTTCCCTGCTGAACTGACCGCGCCCCTGACCGCAACGCACGAAAACAACGCAGCCTTAGCCGCTTAACTAAATCGTAGTGGATCGCGCCGCCGCCCCGCGTATAGGGCGGCACTAAATTAAAGGAATAAAACCATGCAACGAATCACTGACAAACAACTAGATAGCTTGTGCGATTACTTAAACGAACTGACCAATAGCCCAAAAACTTACGGCGATCGCGTAGCGCAGCCGGACGGCTCTACCCGCTTCACGGCTAACGTAGGTCATTACCATATTAGCCATGCTTACGGCGGCGTATGTTTGCACCGCGTAGTGAATGAGGGCGGCGGGGTCAATACGCCAGTAGTTCACGGGCACGTGCCTAAGCGCGAACTGTTTAATTTGATCCATGCCTTTATCAAAGGGCTGGACGCGGTGCGTTACAACGACGTAGAACTGAAAAAGGCGGCTTAATTATGCAAAAACTATATAAAACATACGCCGAAGCGCAGCGCGAAGCGGATCGAATCAATAAACAACCTACAAAACTGGATTACTTGGGCGCGGCTATCATGGGCGCGATTCTTGGGGCTATGCTGGCATACGGCGCATTAGGAGGGTTTTAAATGTTTACAGTAATTTATAAAACTTATATGGGCGGCGTGGAATCCTACGCATACCGCCGCTTTACCAATAAAGCAAACGCGACAACATTCGCCCGCAAAGTAGCCGGCACAATAGAAAAGGCATAAAACCATGAAAATTTTTAAATTTACTTATGTCGCGAAAGAATATTTTGATGTAGATATTGAGGCCGTTGATTCTGATGAGGCACGCGTTAAGTTTGAAAACCTATTAGCCGATGACAAATTAGACTGGCAAAACCCTAATTATATTGATTCTGATAGCTACTATGAGGAGATCACAGAATGAACATCACTATCACACTAGAGCAATACGAAAAGCTACGCCGATTATCCGATTTTGCCGATTGGTGGATTGACGACAACGAACCGAGCAGCGCATTTTATGAAGATCAATACGCTAGTGATCGCGAAGAAATAACGCAAGCGCAAGAGGTTATCCAAGATATTGACAAGATAATTTTAGGTGGCAACTATATTCACGCAAGCGAGGAGGGTTAAAAATGACTAAATACGAACTACAAGCCGAGATTTTTAAAATGGCGGTTTCTTTTTATCCTGATTCAGAAGATGAGCAGGTGAAAGCCTACTTAGCTAGATTGTGGAAGCTCAATAAAACCAAACTAGAAAAGACTTACAAAATATGGAAGGAATTGACCGCATGAACACTTACCAAGTTTTTAGCGTGCATAACACGCTGATAAGCGCGCACGACAACGCAGCCGCAGCCCTTAAGCACGCATTGATCTACCAGCACGCCACGGGCAAACCGGCGCACGTTGAGCAAGTGCCGGACGTAGCGCACCAAGTGGCTGACGATCTAGCGGACTGGCACGATCAAGGGGGCGGCCTATGCTCATAGCAATTATTGCGCTAGCCATTGGCGCGCTTCTTGTGGTTTTGTTGGACCTCTAATAAAAAAGCCGGCTATATGCCGGCTCTTTTTATTACTTGACTAGCACCATCTTAGGTGGCGGGTTTTCCTCTACTAACCGGCGCAACTCAGACTTAGCAAGATCGGACAACTCAGGGGCGCAAAATATGTGCTTTTTAGTGTCAAAATCCCGCGATTTCAGCCGCCCTTTATCTATCCAGCCCGCTTCCTTAAGCGCGTGCAACAGGGCGGCTTGCGGCACTTTCACGCCCGACGGAGCAGCACCAGCAAGGCGATCGCATAGGGAATGGAAAGGCGAACCAATAACGCCCTTATTAAATTCGCCCTTGCGCTCCTTAAGCATATCGACGAGGTAGCTTTCCGCCATGCTCATGCCATGCTCTACTAGATTGGCTTTAAATTCCGTCCACATCGGGGGCGCAGACGGGTTAAATTTGCTCACGTCGCGGGCATAGAACCAATTAGCGATAGCCGCAAAGCCGCCGGCTCTATACCATTCCCACATCTTGCGCGCTTTATTTGAATCCATGCGAGGGGCGGTAGACCAGACGCAGAACCAACGACGATCTTGCGACGCAAGAGAGATAGGCACAGGGTCATTACTAAACGCTAGCACGAACAGGCGGTTAGCCATCTGATAGGGGTGTAATCCCTTGCGGTTAATAGGCAACATCTCAGGCGGCGCGGCGATGATTGGCTTTAATTGGTTCGCTAGCTGACGACGCGTTGCGGCGTCCGGCTCTTTTAGCTCATTGATAATTAGAATCTCTGATTCCAGTTGATAACCCCATTGACTATTAACAGAGTTGTTATCCATGATCCCGCGATTCTTGAGGTGATCGCCACAGACCGCCCAAATGAATGGCGCCCAAAAAGTGTCTTTTCCTGACCCCTCGTCGCCGGCGTGCAGGACAGCATGATTAACTTTGATCTCAGGGTGCTGAACTTTAAACGCCATCACATCAAAAATATGGTTAAGCTCATCAGGCTCAGGCACAAGCTCCTGACAATGGTTTAGCCAAGGGGTTATGTCTGGCTCACAGGACGATAACCGTGGTGGACGGGCGTCCCGCCAACGATTTCCGTAAAGGTCGCCATCACGGGACACGATCACATCTTCACCAGCAGCATAGGTAACACCAACAAGGGCTTTCGCGCCCATCGCTTGACGATTCTCATCAAAGCAGATCGACGCTTCCACTTTGCGCGCAGTGTGAATGGATTTGCAAGGCACGTGGCGAAACAGGGCATTAAACGTCTGGCGGCTGATCTCGCGGCGGTCTTGCATATCAAAATAAGACTCATCATCTTGGATATAAGCAAAACGCTCATACCAGTTAGCCTTCTCAATACGTCCCAATTCCTTGCGCTCAACTTCAGCGATCAACTCGGACGCGGTGTCGCGGTAAACATCATTTGGTGTTAGTTTGGACAAGGTATCTTTCATTTTTTCAGCAAGCAACTCATCACGCAAGCCATGCGTGACTTCAGGGCCACCATTCTCGGCAACCCAATCTAAAAACATTTGCGAGCTAAAGTCCACGCAATGACCATGCAGACAGCAAAATGAACGATCAAGGGGCTTGTAACGCCCTTCAATGTTGCCATCGGTATGTTCGGCATTGTTAGGACAGACGATACCCATCCAACCCTCACCATTGGCAGCCGACAGGATCATGCCCTGCTCGTTGAGCCAAGTGACTACTGAATCCTTGCCGGTGTCAGCAAGGCGAATGGCTACGTTTGTTGCGGTATCAGCAGGATCAGGCACAACACCCAACGCATCGCAGATTTCTTCTAAAGTGTACTCACGCTCAGGATGGAATTCAACCAAGACTGATTTAAAATTGTTGCGTCCAGGCTTTAAGTTCACGGATCCGGGCAAGCGGAAGTTACGAACCGCATTAGTCGCGCCCGGGTCGGTGTAGCCTGCCTTGGCAATTGCTTTGATGGCAGCAGTAAAGTCCCCCTTACTTGGCTGATCGCTAAATGCGTAGCCCCATTGATATGATCCTTCGGACGTTTCCATGATCCAAGTAGGCGCAAGCGGTGGCTCTTTAGACTTAGTGCCGATGTCATCTAACATCATTACAAGGACGTATTCACAGTTGGCGGCTGACGCTGATACTTTGCCATCGGCAAAGCGATCAAGGATAAACGAGCCTGTATTGCCGTAGATTGCCCATTCTTTTTTAATTTTGGCAGTAGGCAAAAACGCAGGCCATGTGCATTTGATCGTGCCATCGGCATGAGTCTGTAGCATCCCATTACCATCTAACTGTGGCTTTTGTCTGACAATTAACGCCGTTTCGCCCTCGGGGGCTAGATTGGTGATATATTCTACAAAGTTCATTGAAATTCCTTTCGTGAGGGATAGCCCCCTAGCCTAAAGACCTAGGGGGTGTTTTTTTTATTTACCGTAGCGTTGCATTGCGTGAATCTCTACACCTAGGGGTATTCCCTTAGCCCACTCAGGCGGTGTACACATTACAAGCTCCATTTGTTTTATTACTTCTTCGGGTCTATCTGTTTCGACCACAATTTCATCATGCACGTGTAGTACCACATCATCCAATTGACGCAGAGAATGTCTAAGTAAATCATTGGCAACCGCTTGGGTGATGTTTTCACAGGCTAAACCTTTCCATAGTCTTGCTCTTGGCCATTCTTTTGCATCGGCTGCGGGTTTCCACGCTGATTTAGCGTAAGTAATACCATCGGCTTCTAGCTTGGCAAACGGATAACAAAGAACGCGCCCAGAAGGTAGAGCATACCAAAGATGTTGCCCATCGTACATATAACAAACCCTACCCGCCGTGAACTCATGGTTAGGGTTACGCATCGCCCTAGTGTACGCTTCTTCTAAGTCTTGCCAATACGGAGTTGCCCACGGATTAGCCATGCGCCACCCTGCAACCATGCGCTTGGCTTGTGGCTCAGGTAGCAAAATGCCATAAGCTCTACCCATCGCAGCAAAGGCGCCCACACCACCTGCAAAACCACAGGCTAACTCTTGGACTTTACCAATTTGCCTTTGTTCACCGTTAACGTCAGCGACAGGGACGTGGAAGGTCGCGGCTGCGTTAACTTTATAGACGTCCTCGCCTCGTGCAAAAAGCGATAGCTTCTGAATACCGGCGTCGGAATTGGAGAGCCAGGGGTTAACTCGGGCTTCAATGCCCGACCAATCTGATACGACCAATGTCCTCCCGGAAGCTGGTATGAGGGCGGGACGCAACATTCCCTTGAGTACGTCGGTGACTCGTCGTCCAAAGGCAGGGACAATTGCGTGGCTTCTAACCATAGCTTGTCTAACGGCATCAGGATCCTTAGCGCACTTGCGGGTGAAGTTGTGGACTTGGGCGCCGTAGCTACTTGCCCTGCCTGTGGCAGACCCACCAGCGAACACAAACGCGCCACGAACTCGGTTATCTTCTTCATCAGCTAAATCCTTTAATCGGTTGAATTTCGCAACACTAGACGCCCATAGGTCGTCCGCACATTGGATAACATCTGCAACTTCCGGCGGTATTTCATCGGGGTTTTCTTCAGCAAGAATAAGTAGGTTAGCTCGAACTGACTTGTCGATCGAATATTTCTTGTCGCCATCTTTATACACTTCCATTAATTTCTTAGCTTCATCGCCGACACGCTCTAAAACCCATTCACGCATCTTAGGGCTGCGAACTGAGGTAATCTCACCCTCAGTTACTTCAGCAACGATCTGCTCAATCTCTTGTAATTCCTCACTAGCATAGCGCACTGCGGCTTCGCACAGGGGCTTATCTAGCAGTACGCCTCGGTCATTGATGCGCTCATTGACTTGGTAATCAAGCAACTCATCGGGGGACAACTGGCGCATGGCCATAGAGATAGAGCGCATGGTTCGCACGTCTTGCAAGGCGTAGTTACCCATTTCTGCCAACAAGGTGGGGTCTGTATTGAATGTACCATCAGCCTTGGGGATACACAACAAACGGATCAATTGATTGCCTCGGTGATCCTTACGCATACTGCTACTAGCAAAGCGTCCAACATCCTCTAGTGAGCCTGGAGCGCAGTTAGCCCGTGCTTGTGCAGCGGTGCAATACCATTGCGTCAACAGAGGTGTAGGCACCTTGTAATCATGGCATAGGACGAACTCAGTAATGAGGCGATCAAAGCCTGCGTTGTGCGCCCTGATCTGATCTTCACTAAAAAAATGTTGCCCTACACGTTTAGGAAATGGTTGGTCAGGCGTCCATAACTGCACGTCCTCATCATCAAAGGCATACGCCATGCAGATGACTTTGGTGCTTGAATCCTGAGCATAGTTGTAAGACCCACGGGTGCGTAAATCACAACGACTGCGGGACTCATAGTCAAGCCAAAGTATGCTCATTCTTTAATCTCAGAATATTTAATTTCCCCTGACCAAACAACTGTTTGGCCGTCTTTCCAACCCTGCTCAACCATTACAACAGGATTAGCATAAGCAGGATGGTTAACAATTTTTGACCTGTAAACAACTTGATTGTTACAAAGGTCGTATTGAAGGTCAGTCATTTACGCGCTTCCATCATGGCATCAGCCATTGCGTAACACATATTTGCATTGCTTTCATAATTCCAACCATGAAAGTCAGAATATTTACAAACTAAAGGAATAAATTTAGCCGCAAAGTAATCTCGTAAATCCATGCCATCTGCGTGTAAATCCATTGTTCCTGCTACTGCGTGTTCTGTTGGAAATGCTTTCATTTTTATTGTCCTTTACTGTACTTTATAGGTTGGGGTGTCGATTTGGTTGCTACTGCGCGTATGGTTGAAGGCAGAAAAAACCCATACTTGCAACATCCTCGAACGTCTGCCTAACCACCCCTATTCTTTTACTGCTCTACTACTTCAACAGGTGCAGGTGTTGGCTGCACTTGTGGCATAGCTTGTGACTTGATCTTGTCAATGATCGGCTGCGCTAGTTCATAGGGCGCTTTGCCCAATGCCATAAGGCAACCGTTTACTTCTTCGATCGTGAGTTCTAAATTGATATTCATATTAAGCTCCTGAACGACGACGACGTGCTGGCGCTGCTTCAACTTCAACAGGCGCTTCAATCTCTTTTGGCGCTTCTTCTGTTGGGGCTTCACCATCCATACCAACCCATTCCAATACTTTAAAAACGGGGGTATAGATACGACCATACGACTTGTGGGTGTAATGCTCTTTGCCAAGCTCAACAACTGGAACTGGCTTAAATTGATCTTTTTCTACTTGCGTAGCAATGGCAACTGCAAGGGCTTGTACGCCTTTCTTACCGCCAACCGAAGTCGTGGTGTAACGGGCTTCCATACCTTTATCTTCACCATCAAGGCACTTGATAGACATACCAACTTGAGTTTCCCAACCCTTTTTAGCACCAGGAGGCGCTGCTTCGAGTTCAGGCAATGGCTGGCTTACGCTGACCATCTTCTCAGCCAACACTTCACCATCACCCCACGCAATATAGCCGTGAACGAATGAAAAAGGATTAACTGCCCAAGTGGAGCCATCTTCGATTTCGGTCTGATCTGCACCGAACACCCAATGACCTGTTTTGTCCATCTTAATAATGACGGTACCTGCTGCGCCTACATCGGTTTCAATGGTACGCAACGCTGTAGCCAATGACTTTACTGAAGGGAGATTTGCACCTGAGAATGTAGTGATATTTGACATGATTTGATTCCTTATTGGATTTTAGAGAGGGCTGCGGTAAGTTGCTGCCCGATTTGTAAAACCGCTGGTCTTGGATCTGATTCCTCAACCAACGTACTACCACTGCTTACTGCTACTACTTGATTGGCAGGCAATTGCTTGCCGTGCTTTTTCAATACTTTTTCTGCCTGAGCAGGAGATATTACCTTAACTGTAGTCAATTCTTCTTCAGGAATACCCTCGTTCATCATGGCTACCAAGGCTTGATCTTCATCACCCCATTGGCGAATAGCGCGTTTAGCAACCAATTTGAAGCCTGGCACGGGTTTACCCGCGTCTAACACTTGGTGCGCTAGACCACGCACGTCAGTAATCCATTGCTCAAGCATATCGGCTTTTTTAAGGTATTCAGCAATCTGCACTACATTTAGTGTATCTAACTGCGCGTGTAGGGCGCGGTCAGCCATGCCTGTCATCTTAGGGCAAGTAGGCTTGGCAGCACACCAACGGCAATGATCGCCTGCATTTAATGGCGCGTCAGGCATTTGACTGATTTTGACCGCCATTGCTAGTTCTTGCTCAAACGCTTTAATGCGCTTGGTTGTTGTAACCCAACGCTTGACAGATGGGGGTTGCACGATGATGCACTCAATCTCGTCGCACTCATCAAATACCCATTGGACTTCAGGGGTACGCATGGCCGCAGCCGCGTAGAACATTAGCTGTGGGTTGTCATCAGCAGGTACCGGAACCCCACTACCAAATTTCCAATCAAGAATAAACGCCCGCTTTCCGATACGTCCAAGTAAGTCAGTGCTGCCAAAAACACCAGGCAAAAAATCACCAAAGCCAACACGGGTTTCTGTTGCATATTCCATCTCCTTGTTAGGGTCGATCTCGTCCAAAGCTCGTAGCGCAGGATAAACCTTAGTGTCAATTAATTCGTTAGTTAATTTAATACCCTCATACTCCATACCTGCAAATGATTCAGGGGTTTGACCTGTAGTCAGGATCAAATCCATGACGTTATGTAGAAGGGTGCCTTCGTCAGCGTATTTGCTAGAAGGTTTAGGGGGCATTTTGGCGCACAAGGCTACAGAGCCAGGGCAACCGATTACACGTTTAGCAGTTGAACCGCCCACTACGTTGGAGTGTTTAATTAATTCGCTCATTTGGCTAGCTCCACTTTTTGTACTTTAATAATTCCATTAACGTCTTTCTCCATAGTCAGCTTTAGATTTAAAGCCCAAACATAGTTGTACGGTAATGTAGGTTCGTAAGGTTTAATACGGTATTCAACACGTTCATCCCAAACAGGGTACGTGCAATCTTTCCAACGATTTTCTGTGCGTTGTTGAATTTCTGCACCGTTAGCCCACGCAATAATTAGTTCACGGTGGGGGTGCATTGGCTTGTTGCCAGTGTAGGGCGTACTCATTTAATTTCCTTTACTTTAGTTGACTGAGATTAAACTTTACCACAAGTTTTTTATTTGTGCTAAACTTTTTTACATGAAAACACAAAATAAACCAGAACGGGAAGCAGAGATTGAAAAATACTTTGTTTGGGCGGTTGCCTCAATTGGCGGCAAGACTTATAAATTCAAGTCTATCAGCCAGCGTGGCGTTGCTGATCGAATTGCTTGTCTGCCTAATGGCGATACCTGGTTTATCGAGATCAAGCGTCCTAAAGGAGGCGTGTTATCGCCTATGCAAGATGTATTTGCGGAAGAAATGTGGGCGTTAAAACAACGGTACGCTTGCCTGTGGACGAAAGAACAGATTATGCAATGGGTAGCTGACCTGTGAATTTACAACAACAAATGAAACAGTTACAAGGTACGTTTCGCCAAGACGATTTAAAGTCTTTGCGTACTTATACCCACACTGCGTTTGACAAACTTTGGCAAGAAGAAGGCTACACCAGGACTGAAGCGTATCAATTATTAGCTGAAGTTATGGGTTTGCCTACTAAAAAAGCCCATATTGCTTTATTTACCAAAGCGCAATGCCATACGTTGCTTGATTGGCTATCTGAAGATGAAGATGGCAATCCACATGGTTTAGCTTGGGAGGATCAATTTTGAAGCTGCGCGATTATCAGGAAAAAGCAGCCGATTTCTTGTATGAGAACGATCGTGCCATGATTCTTGCCCCTGTGGGCGCAGGAAAGACAGCGCTGACGCTGACAGCCATGCAAGATATGTTGCGCTATGGTTTTGTTAAGCGGTGGCTTGTGCTGGCTCCTAAGCGTGTCTGTACTGACGTGTGGCCTGTAGAGCAACCAAAGTGGGCTACTGATATGCAGATAGCAGTAGCCGTTGGCACACCAGTGCAACGCGCCCAAGCATTACATTCGGGTTTTCCCGTAGTGGTTACTAACTACGACAACATCCAATGGTTGTCAGAACAAGAATTAAATTTTGATGGCATCGTGTTTGATGAGTTAACCAAACTCAAGAACCCATCAGGCAAGCGCTTTAAAGCGTTGGCTAAGGTCGTAGACAAGATCAACATCCGTTGGGGTTTGACAGGTTCGTTTACATCCAATGGCTTAGAAGATGTGTTTGGGCAATGCAAGATCGTCAATCAAGACTTACTTGGACGTGCCAAAGGCGCGTTCATGCAACAGTATTTTGTCCTGGTCAATAAGGACTTTGGCGAATGGGAGCCACGTGTAGGCTCATTAGGAAAAGTCATGGAACGTATCAAACCTGCAACATTTGTATTAGAAGCTGGCGAATATGCTGACAAGTTGCCGCCGTGCCACACGACTGAGATGAAATGCGACTTGGCTGACCGCGCCCCATACGAGAAGATGAAGAAGGATTTTGTCATTGAATTTAAGGACGTGCAGATCACCGCCGTCAATGCAGGCGTAGTTACAAGCAAATTGCAACAGATGGCAGGTGGTTGGGTCTATGAAACGGTTACAACCGCGTCAAACCGCCCTGGGCGCATGAACGTGACCAAGACGCCGATATGGTTTAGCACCCACAAGTTTGATATGTTGGACGAACTGCTTGAGGAAAATCAGCACGACAACACCATTATTGTTTACAACTTTATTGAAGAATTGGCTGAACTTAAGCGTCGGTATTCTCACGCACAGACAATCAACGATGACAAGGCTATTGAGCGTTGGAATGAGGGCAAGATCGAGTTGCTACTGATTCACCCTAAGTCAGCCGGGCATGGGCTAAATCTTCAGCATGGCGGTAACAAGATGGTTTTTGTATCTCTGCCTTGGAGCCTTGAGTTGTACGAGCAAACAGTAGGCCGCCTGCACCGCAGCGGTCAGAAGCATGATGTATGGGTTTACCTCTTATTAACTGATAAAACAATTGATTTGAGGATTTGGGACGCCTTGAAGGACAAACGGGCTATTTCAGACATTGCATTAGAGGAGTTGAAATGAAGTTATTAGATGAAGCAAAGAAATTGGCTGACGACATCGCCGAATACGCGCCAAGCACCAATATCGAACTAATGATCCGCGATTTAATTAAAGAAATTGAAAGGTTACAAAGTGAAAAGACTATTACAGTTAAAGGCAAAGCTAAAATTAAAACAGGCTGAGAGCGTCATTCGTGTGCGTAACTATGGCACCGCTGCCCGTAACTTAACCCGAACGATTGAAGAAATCAAAGCCTTGAAGGAAAGGATTAAGAATGAAGAAGCTAAGTTGGCGCGCGTTAAATAACCAACTTTCTATGATGAGCGAGGAAGAAGTGCTATCCCTGCTTGATTTGGAAAAGGTTAACGAGAAACGGGCGTCTGTATTGCAACGCTTGCATCAGCGCTATAACGTCTTGCGGGTATCCCGTGAGCGTATTGAGCTAATGAGTTTGGCGGTGAAGCCATGATGCCACCTGACTTTAAATCATGGAGCCATGAGAACTTGGCTAAATTGGCAGAAGAAATGTATTTTGAAATGCGAGCATTGCGCCAGGACGTTAAGGACGCAATTAAAGCTTATCGTCAAGTAATCACTAAGGAGATGGAAAAATGAAAGACTACATTATTGGAATTGCTATTGGCGCAGGCATAGCGTTAACGCTTATTGCCCCCGCCCGTTGCGAAGCGCAGACATCTTACGTCTATGGCCCACAAGGTCAAAGCCTTGGTACAGCTACGCAATCTGGCAACACTACCTATTATTACGGCCCACAAGGTCAATCTCAAGGTACAGCAATGCGCTCTGGCAACACCACCTACGTCTATGGCCCACAAGGTCAATCTGTAGGCACTGTAATGGCACCTGTAGCACCTTTGGTCATGCCGGTATATCAAGCCCCTACACAGTCGTTAACGCCTGTCTATGACTCGATTTTTGGTAGATGACCGCTAGAACTTGCAATAACTGTCAACAACGCAAGAACAACTCGACAGGAAAAGTAGTAAATAATCCAAGCGGTCTGACCTATAAATGGTTTTGCCAAGACTGCATCACGAAAAGGAATGAAAATGAACGCAATAAAGAGAATTTGGTTAGCGGTGACAAACCCGCCGTCAGCAAAAAGTCTAGCAGCTAAAGAGCTAGAGAACGCCCGCCGTAGCTATCTTGAGCATAAGACCCACGCTGAGTATTATTCAACGCTATGCTCGTTTGAAACCCAGCGGATCGCTAGGCTTGAGAAGTATCTTGAGCCATCGCCAGCGCAACCTCTTTAACTTCATTGACCCTACGGCTCCAACCTTTTCCGAAAGTGGCGAAGGTTTTAAGGGACTCTAGGAATTCAAGACGTTTTGAGCAGTAAAGCGAAATAAGCCTAGCAGGATCTTCCTGTTGGGCTTTTTGCACTAATGCAGCAGTAATAGAACCGTAGCCGCCATCTGGAGTAGCACCAACACACGACTGTAAAAGCTTAACGGCTCGCCCGACGCCCGAGTTAACAGCGACATCAAAAACAGCATAGTCAAGACCAGATACAAGATCATCAGCATGGCAAGCATCCCAGTATTTCTTTCTGTATAGAGGTGCAACTAACTCAGGTGTCAACGCCCGCATTTGTTTTTCATCCACGGCGTGTCCTACCCATTCTTCCCATACTCTAGCAGTAACGCCAAGGTTGGTCATGCCACCAGGATCAGACGGATGGTTCACGTAGCCACCTTCGTGGGTCAATAACTTGCGTAAGCAAGCGTCAAAATTAGCGTTCATGGTTTCCTTATCATCATGTTAGAGGCAATAGACATCATGTCTTGCACTTTGGGGATATTGTCAGGCGGTGTTTTCCAACCTACTGTTAGCTGTCCAGCGAATAGCCCTGGCGTTGTTGGCATACTTGACCGGCATAGGAAAACAGCGCCCTGCTGGAGATACCAAAGACCTATGATTGATTGCGCTCTAGTGTAAGAACCGCAAGGTACAGAGCCACCATATAGGCTTAAAAGGTCAGCGTTATTGTCTGCGTTGGCCGATAACATTCCAACATCCAACCCGTCATGGGATTTATCACGGCCTTCTTTGGTATACGCTCTTACTAGGGTTCTAGTACCTAGCATGATATCCACTTCAAAGATAGCTACTATGTCAGCGTTGGCTTCTTTAATAAGCAACTTGGCTACATCATCAGATTTCGATACGTCGATCTTTGGTAATGATTTGTTTTTGTCGTACGCAGACAACAAAAACGATTGGTTGGTGTAAATAAAATGCCCTGTAAACGCCAATACTGACATTACAACAATGGCAAATAGCTTAAACGGGCTTTGAACATACGCAAGAATCTGCGGTACTAGGTCTTTCATTTTTCTTTAGACTTCATATCCATGATTTTTTCAAGGGTACGACCACCAAAGTAGAAGGACATAATTAACATGCCCCATTGCCCCAATAGCTCAACATAAGCTTTGTTTGTGTCTAAGTCAAAGGCAGACATCATGGCAAAAGTAAAGTAGCCCAACAGAATGAATATGAGGGTCATAGGGCGTATGTTCTTGGATAGCCAAGAGTCAGATAGCATATCCGCTTGTAAACGCTTGGTAAGCTCTTGTTGCTCGTTTATGTCGGCTTGAATTTGTTGCAACTCGCCTTCTTGCGCTAACCTAGCAAGGTCTAGCTGCGCCTTAGCCTTGGCTTCAGGGTCAGGTATCAGCTTGTCAACAAGCTTCATACCTACGGAAACGATGTCATCTATACCAAACATATTAGCCTTTCAGTTATTAGCCGTTGGGCTAACTTTTTCTACTTCTTGAAAAAAAAATCAGCAATCCAACCTAGTAAAGAACCCGCAACGCCAGCAACACCCATCAGCGCCCATAGGCTACCTTTGCTACGCTCTGCCATTAAGACCAGCTTTTTAACATCGGCTTCCATAGCGTCTATTTTCTTTTCCATAGCGTCAAACTTTTGCTCGTAGTTCTCAACCTTGTTCCACAAAATTCCATAGCGCACTAAATCAATAGATCCTTTATCTTCCATAATTATCTCGCTAAGGCATTTCTAGTTGGTTGTTCTGGGGCTAATGCGTTTTTAGTCGCCTCAGTCGCACCGATAATCGCTGCACCTTGGGTTCCTTTAGGTAAAACTTGCCATGTTTGAGCGTTAGATAGTGTCTTAAGGACACGATTACGCTCGTTTGCAGGTAATACTTTTAATAAATCTTTAAAGCTTTTTGCTGTTCTAGCGGCTTCAGTCAACGTATCCATTGTGGCTTTACCAAGCTTTTTCTCAACAGCGTCTAACGCCTTGTTGGTTGTGGTTGCTGCAATACTGAAAATGTTAGGTAAACGGAAAGAAGGCAGGTTTTCTTTAATTAAATCTACCAACGCTTGCTCACCGGCTGTAGCTTGCTTGCCAATTTCTTCTTGAACGCGTACTTGTTTGCCTGCTTTAGTAAGCGCAGTCATAGCGTCTTGGCTCATCTCTTTAGCAATATCGTAGCTTCCTGGGCCTAGGATCTTCTCTACAACTTCAGGAGAGTTGCCTTCAACCAAGTCAACGAACTGATTAGGCGCGGTTTTGTAGAAGTCCAACGCCTTAGCGCCAAGCTTGGTTTGACCAATTTTTTGCATACCTGCGGCGTAGTCAGATAGGTATTTACCATAGCCTGTACCGCCTGCTTCTTCAACGGCGCCAATCAGCAATGGCTTAACTTCGGTCATTACTTTAGCGGCGAGTTGCTTTTGTTGCTTAGGATCAGCGGACAATTGACGAACCGCAGCGTTAACTGAGTTCTTACGAATACTGTCCAACGCCCATGCGTCGATCACACCACCTGCGTTTTGCCATTGAGCGATGTCGTTCTTTAATTGGCGAACGGTTGTAGATAGCTCGTCAGCGCCCGCAAACTTAGGGTTAGCCAAGATGTTATCTAAACTAGCCATGATTGGCTCGGCACGGAGCGGTTTAAGACCATGCGATGCCAAGCTATCAGCAGCAGCTTGGTTAAACCTTGCGGCTTCACCAAACGGCAACGACGCATTAGCGGCTTGTGACGCTACTTCGTCAGCCTTATTAGCCAACTCACCCATGTAAGTGTATCTAGCAGCGCCTACAGGCAGATTCTTCTCAATCATTTGCGCTCTAGCCATGTCGCCTGCACGTTCGCCTGCGGCGGTCATACGGCGTACATCTTCAACCTTAGAAGCAGCAACATCAGCAAACGACTTAGCTTTACCTTCAAGCGCAGGCAACTTCTTACCTGCAATGTTAGCAGCGCTAATCTCTGTTTCAAGCGTAGGAATCAATGCCTCGTTCAATGCGTTCTTAGCACCTGCTTGGGCTGTACGAGCCGCAGTCTGGGTTTCGCCACCTGCAATCTTAGCCAAAGCGTTAAAGGTCTTAGCATCTTCAGCACGGGATAAGTCGGTAAAGAATTTAGGATCCCTAGCGGCTGCACGGCGCAATAATGCTTGTGCGGTAGGTTCATTCAAACCTGCTTGAGCCAAAGCGTTAGCAGGAGTTGTGCCAGGCGGCGCAGAACGAAGCGCATTGATGACTTCATCAGCTTCGCCTACAGAACCTTTGGCGATGTTAGCAGCGCGTTGTAGCGGGATCTGACGAATGTCAACAACCTTGCCTAAGCCTCTACCAACGGCTTCTACACCTCTAGCAATGTATGGCGCTGCTACACGACCGCCTGCCTCATACGTAGCACCTTCAACGACGTTGCGTACAGGCTCAGTAACCAACTGTTCAGTAGTACGTGGTTTTCTTAAACCAAGGGCTACATCGGCGGCGGTTAACGCTTCTTTAGCAATACCGTAGCCTAGACCTGCACCACCTACGGCGCCTGTAGCCGCACCTACTGGTCCAGCTATAGCACCTGCACCTGCGCCTAAAATACCGCCACCTGCCGCACCCAAAGCTTCAACAGTTGGGCCAGCAACTTCACGGGTTTTAACAAGCGCTTTATAAAGGTTAGGGTTTTCCCTACCCCAATCAGGTATTTGCGGCGTTTCAGCGCCGACGTTAGCACGGGTAGGTGTGCCTTCAATTAAACCTCTCGACCTAGCTTCATTTAAAAGCCCAAGTTTGTCAGGAGGCAATAACCCCCTCTTTTCTGCTTCTAGCAGTAATTGAAGGTCGGCCATGTTAGAGTCCTAACTCTTTTTTGATCTCAGCGTCAGTTTTCTTTGCATAAGGATTATCAGCAGGGGCGCCTGAACCTTTAGGTGCAGGAACCATACCCGCCACACGCATACGCTCTTTAACAGAGTTCCAAGCAGCTTGACGTGTTTCTACAGGTAAAGTTGGGTCAGCAATCTGACCAATACCAGCTACGATAAAGTCACGATCCGCGTTAGAGATACCAGCGCCCATCTTGCCACCAAGTAAGTCTTGGGTAAGCTTGGATTCGTATGTTTTAAGTGATGCAATTGCTTTAGCACCGCCTGTACTAATACCAACAGTGCGCCCCGCAAAGTCTGTAGCTGCACCTGCAAAGCTACCTGTGGATTTCTGAATAAGGTCAGAAATAGAGTCTTTACCAGTTTCAGGATCGTAGCCAGCGGATTTAAGAGCTTTGACGTTAGCTTGAACATCTTTAAATGGCGCTGTAGCTTCTTCGCCACGGGCTTTACCAAGCACTTTAGCTTCTTCAATACGACCTTGTAATGTAGGATCTGAAGAAAGATCTTGACCGCGGCGTGTTGTAGCCGCAGAAATATCTTGCCCACGGCGTGTTGTAGCCGCAGAGATGTCTTGACCACGCTTAGAAATATCGCCTTGGAAACGGGTTTCGGCTTTAACAGCCATATCGGTAAAGAATTGTTTACGCTGATCCGCGTTCATTGGCATTACTTGCGCAAGCAATTGTTGCGCTTGCGCAGCGGGCATATTGCCTTTTAGTACGCTATCTTCAATATGCGCTGTTACGTTGGCGTTAGAAGGATTAAATACTAAATTGCCAAACTGTTCGCGTTGAACATCTAATTCTTTAAGTTTTGTTTCAACACCCGTTTTTTTAATATTACCTAAAAGTTCTTGCCCTTTTAAAGCGTCTGTACGCAGTTTTAACGCTGTTGCAGGGTCAATAGACGCTACTTGTTTAAACCCTTCAGGTGTACTTACATCAACGCCTTGAGAATAAAGCTCACGCAGTTTGTTTTGCGTTTCAATACCACGGTTCATTTCACCAATTTTCATGGCTTCGCTAACCGCCGCTAATTGATTAACGGGCAGTTGTATATTGAAAGGCTTAACCTGGAGGGGGATGTTTGCGTCGATTGGCATATTTATTCCTTAAGGCTGATAAGGTGTACTGTAATCATAAACGGGCGCGGGGCTAGAAACGGTAGATGTTGAAGGCGCAGTGTTATATGCAGAACGATTAATTAATTGATTCATTTGATAACCACCAATACCTTGACCAATAGCGTTGCTAATAGCGTTAGCAGAGCCAACTTGACCTGCGGCGGTAGCGTTAGCAGCGCCGATTGTATTAGCCGCTTGTGAGCTACCAAAAGAACCTACGTTAGCTGCTTGGTTACTTGCGCCTGCTTGACCAATGTTGGTCAAGAATTTCAATGGATCTAACAAGTTGTTACGATTCAATTGGAACGTGTTTTGCGCGTTGGCGTAGTTCTGTAGGTAACGATTAAACGCGTTGCCGTATTCTTGCGAACCCATCTCTTGACCGTACATTTGACCTGCTTTAAGGGCGTTACCAGAGATTAAACCACCTCTAGCCGCCGCCGTAGCGTTCATAGCGTTCATACCTTCTTTAAGCCTAAATGCGTAGCCAGGGTCAGCTTGATAAGCAAACGGCCCATAAGCAAACTCTTTAGTAGCTGCGCCGCCAGGCTGAGTCATGGCAGAAAGCTGATTTACAGCGGTTGTACCCGCTTCTGTAAACGGCTTTTGCAACTCCATTTGTTGAGCAAGCGCTTCTTGTTGCGCTGCGGTTGCTCTATCGGCTGCGTTTGCTTGTGTTTGTGCGGCGCTTTTGGAAGCTTGGGATGTTAAAACACCCCCGATTACGGCACCGCCTACAATGGC
>Ga0247722_10000726_pt1 | contig 19259 bp, 16 predicted proteins | sample MSEWelMarce3H_FC_FD_189094 | JGI IMG/M metagenome (GOLD analysis project Ga0247722, IMG submission 189094) | Subsurface sediment microbial communities from gas well in West Virginia, United States - MSEEL Well Study Marcellus 3H_FC | ecosystem: Environmental > Terrestrial > Deep subsurface >... | reverse complement strand
GTTGGTGCGTTTTGTTTTTGGGTCTGGTTCAGATTCGCGGTCGCATTCTTTATCGCCGCCACTAATACTAATATTAATAATTGAATTGCAAAAATCGAGCAAGCGGTCATTTGAGCCTGATTTCAATAGTTTCGCGATTTGAGGCGGCGTCATGCCAATAATTTGTTTTGTTTCGGTGGCATGTCGTTTGCACGTAAATACGGGTTCATCATCCAAATACGAGTAATAAAAATACGCAGCCCTTGATTTGCACTGGGTTGTTGTTTTGTTTTTATCTTTGGCGTGGGTATGATGGCAGCATACCGGGTGTGATTCTGCGCGTTGCAATGAAGCTGATTCTTCCTGCTCACTCTGAGATATTCCGACAACATCCCATAGCAGTATCTCGAATTGATTATTTTGGGGTTTGTTTTTGGGGTTGGTTTGGGTTTTGGGTTGGGGTTGGGGTTGGGTGCTATCTGGAACGCGAAGCAAACAAAACGCGAGATTCTTTATACCCACGTCAATGCTGAGTAGTTTCATTTATTAAATTGTTTACTTTTATCTTCGGGTTATAATACGATTCATAATCTTGTTATTTCTAAATGGTTATGAATATTTTAAAATTCTAAAATGGTTGGTTCATCATCAAGCGGCAACGTGGTTGCGTTGAATTGGGATGTCTTTAATAAGCGTTTTATCCGACGGGCATTTGATTTCTTTCGCCTCATATTCAAAACAGTTGTTTGCAGAATCCTTGAATTGAAACTCCTTGGAATTGTCAGGGGTTGGGTAAACCACAATTACGTGGGGTGCTGGAACTACCACATATACATAGAACAATCCTATTGCGAGGCTGATTAAAAAAATCGGAAATGAAACATATTCAAACATATTATTTATATTAATTAATTACAATACGGTAATAAAATAAAATATACATATAATTAAATTAATAATTAAATATATTCAGCAAAATGATAAAATCTAAAAGGCAACAACGCGTGAATAGAAATAGAAATATAAATACACGCAAGGCGTATAATCATAATAATCATAAACGCGGTGGAAGCAAGGACAAACCCGCATCTCCAAAAAAGAGTCCATCCCCACAAACTGATTATGACGACGCAGAATTGTTTCCTGATGACGGTAGTAAAGACCTCGCGGTTGCAGTTGCGAAACCGCGACAAAAATACACACTAAATATTACTACGCCAGTCCAAAAACAAGTTGACATGTTTCGCGACCTTATGCTGAAACGAAGTGGACCTACTGGAACTGGGATTTTACCATGGTCAAGAAAGAATGTGCTTTCTAAAAGTAGTTTAGCGCGACGCGTAATGCATAAATTTATAACCGGTTCACGCCAGCCGGTATATCTTAAGACATTAATAAATGTCACTAAAAAACCACAACAAAAACTTCTCGTAAATATGTTTCAAACAAACTACATGCCTATAATTACCGGTTTCAGGGCACCAAACAGTATAGCGCTGGACCGTGATGGCAATCTTGCCGTAGTTGATAATGAAAACAATCGCATTTGTGTATATAATCCGATTACGGGCAACATTTTACGAACGCTTACTTTATTTAAATATCGTTGCGGTATTAACAGTATAGTATTTGTGTTTGACGAAGAAAGTGGTGGGTTAACCGATGAATTAATTGTTACTACAATAGGGTTGCTTGGGGAGAGAGGTGTAATGTTGGTGAATTATGTAACTGGACAAATCATTCGAGACATATACTCTACACTTACATACGAACCTCGACAAGTCATTGATGTTGTTTATGACGGCGCAATTCAAGTGCGAGTTGAAGGCGAGATGTTGTATTACACAAAAAAGGGTTCAAGGGTTAAGGAAAATACCGTAAAAATACCTGGTTCGGGACCTATGGCATATTATACCAAAACTAAATTCAAAGATTACCAACCCATTCTTGTTGCCGATTCAGCTAAAGGAAATCTCTATGAAACGAGCTACGGCGAAGTTTTCCCAGTTTTGAATTTTGGAACGGGGACGGGTTGGGGCCAATTTAAAGGAATTGGTGGAATCGCGGTCGACTGCATTGGAAATACGATTGTAACTGATAAAGGTAATCACCGGATTCATATATTTAATCCAGATTTCTCGAAGGCTCGCATAATAGGCAAACTGGGCGATGCGTATGGTGATTTTAATAATCCTACCGGTGTAGCAGTTGACTGTCATGGAAACATTTTCGTATGCGATACTGGAAACAATCGCATACAGGTCATACGCTATCGTGTATGATATCACGACTGGAGGAAAAATCCGGTTGAGTTATAAATTTTATAAATTACTCAAATTGCGGTAAAACAATGTCGCTTATACTGACCGTATTCTGAACGAGTCGCCTGTGCCACGTTTCGTCGGGGTAGTCGTCATCGAGAACAACGTCTCTATACGAGAATTTCGTTTCAGAATATAAGTTAAGCGCGTTAACCAGCTCATCGCAGTATTTATGCACGGCGGTTCGAACAATATCTTGCGTAACATCAATCGCTCCCGCTGGGGAAAGCATTGTTTTTATCTCTTTAACAATTTCATCTATGCGCTGTTCAGTGGTTTTTAGCGCACTTTCTTGAGCCGCGTTTGCAACAACATTATGATATTTCTCTCGTATACGATCATACATCGTAACCGTCGCAGCCTTTTCCTTTTCCAGTTCAGTGAATTGTTTTATTGTTTCTTCTTCTGTGGCATAACCAAAAAGTAGATTCAGCTTCAATTCTATAGTTTTTTCTTTGATTTTTTCAATTTTGGCTTGATACTCATCTAACAGGATAGCAAAATTTGCATATTTTGGTTTCTTAATTACGATATTGTTTGCTTCACACTTCGAATTTCTTATGCACGTCATTTTTAGCGTCCCATTTTCGTTGGAAAAAATCATTCCCGGACTTCCGCATACTACACAGGGCCCAATGCGCAATGCTTGTAACGTGTCGCGTGTAACCGGCTTGCCGCTGCGTCGCCGGGTTTCGATTTTCTGTTTTATACTTCGTTCATATTGACTTTTTATTGTGTAATACTGCGTTATTTTGTCTTGAAATGCACGGTGAACGGTTTTATCGTGCGCCAACGATGACATGTTGTGTCTGTGTGTATCTTTTTAATAGTTTATATAATAGTTTGTACTAATTTAAATTTTTAAATTTAGGGTTTAATAAAAAATACTAAAATATTATAATAAAATACGATATTATAATATTGACAATTTAATTTAACTAATCTCCAATTACAAACAAATCATGCCTACCACCAAATCCAGGAGGAATCATAAAAGGACGCAGAGACGCAGAAGTTCTACACGTCGCACCAGGCAGCAGCAGAGGCAGCAGAGGCGGCAGCGGTCCATGTCGGGTGGATGAGGCGGTGGTGCACCAGCTGCACTATAGAAGTATAACTTAACTATAAACGCATATAAGAGCGCGCACCGCGTATTCACGACGCAGTCGTTATGACGGTATTCTGCAAAAGTCGAAGGACTGCGTTATATCCCGACAACCTTTAATTAAACGTTTATACCTAATACCCCCTTCACGCACTACATATCGCGACTATGAAACAGCCGATTCATATTCACGACTTCAATTTTTTCATTCGGAGGAACTGTCAAAAACAGCTTTCGTATGTTACCGTCTTCTCGGAACCGCACCGTGTAGTCTTGTTGCAGCGCGTTGCGTCCGATTCGCCCCATTGCCTGTATCGTTTTTTCTTGCGTCATGGTCGCAAGGTCCTTTCCAATATATCCGTGACAAAACTGATAATTGGTTCCATAAATATAGTCAGATGAGGCAATAATAAAATACAGCTTCTGGTTTTGCGCGAGGCTTTTTATTATGTCATTATACTGCGTGTTATTGCCGCTGCCGCTACCAACTGAATTAGATATCACTCCAATCCCCATAAGGAGCAGGAGCTTCCAGCTATTTTCTACCGGCAACAACATAATGCGCTCGACCGTTTCGGGATCAACGTCGCCCGAAAACTTGTTTGTTAGTTTATCGTCACTCATTCGACTTTCGGGAACCCAGTGATGAAAGTGCTCGTCACTGTTTGGAACGAACAATTCGTTCAACGTAACCATCTTTACTTGGGCTCGAAGTTCGCTAACTTTGCCTTGAATTTGAAACAGCTCGTCAAACCGCTTCATCACCTTCTCGGATTTATCGTTGATGCACAATTTTGAATCCTGCTCTTTTTTGCTTACGGTGCGACCGCCGCGAATTCCTCCACCCGCGTCGTTACCTGCACCCGCTCCTCCTCCTCCGCCACCGCCTTCGCGCTTTGCCCGCTCATCGTCCAGCCGCTTTTCCAGTTCGTCGATCCGTTCCGTGAGAATTGCATTGAATTCGATGTCCTCCATAATGTCGTCAAACACCGTGCTCGGAATGTTCGCGGACTGCAGTGCGAAATTCGCAATTTTATCCACTTCTCCGGTCAAATAAATGGTTGGACCGTCGGTAAGCGTGTGTGCATCGCCGGTTGAAAAATAGATGCTCGACTTGTAAAGTGGTGCGCGGTCGTTCGTCATAGCCGCGCTCAGCTGAGGCCATACATCCAGCTTCACGTTTCCGAGAACCTTCAAGTAATACACCTTAATGCTCGTCATTGTGATATCAGATAATTTACCTGAAAAGTATCTGGATATGGAATACTTTGATGCAGCAACTGCGCCCATTTTATGGGCCGCGCATATGAACCGCACCACTTCGCGCAAGTCAAGATACCGCATGATCGTTTTATACTGCTCGCAGTGCGCCACACTTTCTTGAACGGTCGCATACTCCTCCTTTGCAAAAATAAAATGCGGCAGCTCCACGAACCCGTCTTTGTTTACAATTGGAATCGACTTTTTGCAGTCGTGACTCACAATGCTGTGCGTTTCACCGCCCGCAAATTTGGCATGAAAGTCGGATAGAGTGTCCTTGATTTCGTGTTCGTTGGGAAGCGTGGCGGAAGACAGAACCACGTTCGGAATGATGTTTTTTGCCCACGTGTTATGAATAATTGGGTGAAACACGTGGTCGGCATAATCCAACATGATGGTTGGTTCATCCCAATACATGACCAGCTTATCGAGCGGATTGAACGCGTGCATGTAGTGCATGGCGTAAAGGTAAGACTTTATATCACATATCATGAGCTCCACATTATCACCCACACTGTTGTCCACCTTTCGGATTCCACCTGTGCGCCAGTCGCGCGTGGCTTCCTTCGCCGCGAAGTAATGCAACCGAATGTCGTCAATGTTGTTGCACCCAAATGCGAACGCCACCTTCTTTTTCATGGTGATTGCGGATTTGGCCAGCGCGATGCCCACGTGACGTGCCGCGCAGATGAACACGACCCGAAACTGTTCGGTTAGACCGAGCGGAGACAGCGTTTTTCCGGTTCCGGTGGGTGCAATGTATAGCACTAACTTGGGACCAGGGCGCTTGATTACCGTGAACAGCTGTTTCTGGTGTTCATACAATTGCAAGTTTGCGTATCGGTGTACAAACTCGTTTCGTTCCACGTAGTCGTACGCATTTTGGATGAACATCAGGACGTTCTCGGTGGCCGACGCTTCCATTTCGTAGTATTCTATTGCGTGCGCAACGAACGAATTCACGTTCGCGTTCAAGTGTTCGATACGGTTATTGAACAGAACAGAGAGGCTGTAATAGTAATACATCCATTTGGGTCGCAATGCGGTGATTCGGTTGTATTTGTGCTCGAGCATCCTGTCTAAAACGCCGAGCAGCACGTTTTCATATATTCCCGTCATTTGGGAGGGGTCTGTTTTGATATTGTCAATTCGCATGCGGTCTATTTTTTTAATTTCTTTGGCTTGCCCGCGTATTCCTTTCCAAGATGAAAAGACGTCCTTTTGAGGTTCGGATGGCGATGACAATGATGACAGTGACTGTTCGGATGCAAGTTTTGCCAAATAGTCGCACTCGTTTTTTTTATGGCGCTTTATAAGCGTTGAAAGTTCGGCTTTGTAAAATGTGCTGTATAAATGAAAATGCATTTCATCCGAAGGTTGGATTTTAAGAAATGAAATCAGCGACTGTTGTGCGGTTTTGAATATATTCACATTATTGAATCCGGAAATTATCATTCGCATGATGTCTTGCTCGGATTGCGGTTCCGGAATCTCCGTATAATCCCATTCGCTCTTAGAGAGCTTTACTTGGTTGGTTATGTCCTGTGCTTCTACCACCGCTGTGGAAGCGGGTGATATGTGTAACTGTTGTAATTGTTGCGACTGTTGTAGTTGCCGCTCTCCAGATCCATGTCCGGATACCGCCTCTCCCATTCCACGTTGGTCATCTCCAGCAACGGATACGGAACAGCCGTGGTTGTCAGCATCGGAGTGAGGATCAGAACCACCACCAGAATGCATATTGTTACGGGTATAAGTATTAGTATCGCAATTGATGGAAACATTGGCTTGTTGAATGGTTGACGGCTTCATATCGAATTCTCTCGATTGTTGGTTGCATAAACATAACAGTTTTTATTTAAACGGTCTTCATTATTGTTTATTTTTTCTTGTATTAATTCATAAATAGCTAATTATGTCGAACAGTAAAAGGGGAAAAAAACAAGGGTCTCGTAGGGTCAAAACTACTCGTCGTCGTAACAAAAAACGAAATGGTGGGGCTTCAAGGGCTTCGGGGGCGTCGGCGTCACCCCCAAAATTAACACGAGCCCAAAAACTACAACGGCTTTTGGGAGCACCCGGTGGACCAGAATCCGCCTTGTTTGGCGTATTATCAAAAAAGCTGCTATCCGGCATGGACATGCGACCTCGCCAATTAGAAAGTTTAAGACAACATTCCATTATCGGTCCCGCGTCAATGAAACTTGTTGAAGATGAAACATTCAAAATGGCCGAACAGATGCATGCAACATCGTTTCGTTATCGCACTCCTCGCATCATTGCAGATGGTGATCTTCAGAGGTGTATCGATGCAAACGTGGAAGCAGTTAAGCAATTGAGAGAAGCAGTGGTCATGGACAGTTTACGAGCGAGTGCATGTCTCGCAGACATGTTATTGAATGGTCACACGGCAGGGGTTAAAAAAGATGTTCGCGAAGCGATGAGGTTGGTTTCTGGCGTTGATGACCCCGATTGCAAAGGAGTTTTAGCACATTGCCATTTTAATGATGGCATAAAGGCCGGTCTTGGTTTAGCGACTCGGAGTGCGGCTGCTGGCAGCAAATATGGTCAATATGTACTTGGATTATACGAACAGCAAAAAGGGAAAATGAAGGAAGCGTCTCACTATTTCAAACTTGCTGCAGCACAGAATTACGATCAGGCGCAAATAGCCCTAAGTAACATGCAAACCGACCCGGACCTATGTAACATGCAACCCGACCCGGATGAAGCATTGCGGCTTTTGAACCTTGCAGCCGACCAGGGGAATTCGGATGCATTTTATTTAATTTCCGACGTATTATGCCGCCTTAAAGCCATTAATAACCCGCGCAACCCGGCATTTAGGAATGCCATGGCATGGTGTCGACTGGCCATGAAAGCCGGTCACCCGTATGCACTTGATGCTTTAAGCGGTATGGAATCTATTTGGTTACGGGCGTAAAATGGACATTTGTAGCGCGGTTTCATAAATATATATAGAATACGAATATAAATATACATGTATTATATATTTAGATATATCTGGTAAAGCACAACCACAACATCAATTCTCAATTATGCATAAGGCTTCTTCTGATACTGGCGTAAATATAGACAGCATTAAGGCGGACATTGGTAGCGTAACGAATATGCATAGGCGCCACGCTAAAACCAAACCCATTATTATCACCGTGGACGGTGGAATTGGTTCCGGAAAATCGACCACATTAGAACAGCTGAAAGCGGCATTTGCCGACATGCCAAACGTGCATTTCATTCAGGAACCAGTTGATACCGTCTGGAATGTGGTTGTGGACGAGCGCGGCGAAACTATTCTCTCTAATTTTTACAGGGATCCAAAAACATATGCGTTCAAGTTCCAGATGATGGCGTATATTTCCAGGCTCTCCATACTGCTCGCCGCCGCCCGAAATCCCGCTTATGACGTCATTATTACTGAACGATGCGTGGAAACCGACCGCAATGTTTTTGAAAAAATGCTGCACGCGCAAGGATTTATTGGCAAAGACGACCACACCATTTACAACATGTGGTTTGACGAGTTCTACAATGACGTTCGCGCGACGGGTATCATATACATCCAGGCATCGGCGGAGACGTGTTTGGCTCGCATTAAAAAGCGCGCCCGAGAGGGTGAATCAATTGCTTTAGAATATCTTGCGGAATGCAACAAGTATCACGACGACTGGATACTTAACGACTCGCGCAAAAAATTAGTTATTGATGCCGACAAGGATACCGTGTCCGACCAATTCGCAATCGACTCCAAGATATTTAATATTGCCACATTCGTTTTATCGGTGGTTAGTTAGTGTTGGTTGACAATTTTAGAAACAATTAAATTATAAATAATTACAAATAATTAATATAAATATAAAATATTAACGTATATCATAAAATGTCTTTGAATCCATCTTCTGCTTCCGACTCCGGATTTGTTTCCGAGCCCCCTTGCGCTAAATTGACCTTCAACGTTAGTGCGTTTAACGGTAATACCACGAATTTCAATCTCGCTCCAAAAAAGAAGGCGATGCTGACAACTATACCGATTCAGCCCCAACATGCTTCTATGCCGTCATTTATACCGGTGCGCTCCCCTGGAATGATAATGCCTATGTAATTCTGCTTACCTATTTTCGTATCGAATTGAATAAATATAAAAAATTGATTGGTTTCTTTTTACATTTATTAGTAGTAACAAATAACAGTAACACCACACTATCAAACCAAGAAGAATGAGCCACGGAGATAACGATACCACTATTTACGCTACCGGAAACGGAGTCAAGCTGGACGATTTGAAGGCCGTATTGGGACAAGACATCATCAATCGAGACCTCAAACCGACAGAAATTCAGGCCATGGCCATTCGCGCAACCGAGGACAAGGTTCGCAGCTGTTTCGAGGCGGTCGGAGGAGCCGACGTTTGTTGCGAAGAGACTTCATTTGGAACGGGCGACGAATTGGCAACCTTTGTAAAGCAAATTATCGACGCGTGCGAAAAAAACGGCGGAGACTTGCACAATGTGTGGAAAGCAGTGGCTCCGCACAAAACGGAATTCAACTACACGTCAATTGTTGCATTCAAAAGTGCACAAATCGAGGCGTTCTTTGAATGCACCATGAAATGCGCGATTTGTCCGCGTTCAGCTCCCGGAAAAATTGACCCCTTTGCAATTCCAATCGAATACACGCTGGTCCAGACGGTAAACGGAATTAAAACGATTCTGGCGGAGAATGTCGAAGTGGACAACCCCGCGCGATTGAGCATTGCAAAACAATCCGCGAAAAGGCCCGAACTTCACCCAAGATACGTTTCACTGCGCGCTTACAAAAAATGGCGCACGAAGCATGCTTGTTTATTTGAAGGCAAAAAACCAATGAATTGCATGCCCGAAGAAATGCCCGCACCAATGCAGAGGACGGCCACGTGCACATACACATCCATGCATCTTGCATCATGCGATGGTCTTTACTCTTGAGTGAGTCCCATTCCAGTTAAAAGCGCGTTATGTAACAAGTCGCAAATTAATAGCAATATAAATTAAATAATAAATGAATGTAAAAAAAAATGATTACTACTTTTTTTTACAGGCTAAACGAGGCTTCATGTAATTCGTTTGATGTTCGTTATAATTTATAGTATTTTATACTATGGATTATAAATTTAGATATAATAATACCGTTTAAATTAAAATGATGTCATCTACAGCCACTTCATCTGGTGGTGGTGGTGGAGACACTGGCAGAAAACGAACCATTACAATTGACCCATCGCTCCAGCTTTTTTCAAAAAAAGCGTCCAGAAAAGCGAAACAGCGTTTGTTGGATAAGAGCGCGACATTAAAGCCGAAACCATTTATACGCCCAAATACGCTTAAGAAGAATTTGCTGGACCGAATTAAAAAACACCAACAAAAGCAAAACGACCGAGGGGGTGTGTCGTCTTCCGCAGTAACTACAAATACAAATACAAGCGTTGCATCGGCGACATCAACCGGGGATTCTGCAGAAACGTATTTGCAATCATTACAATACCTGCAAAACCTTTCTTCAAATCTTTCAAACAAACATAAATCGTCAGGTGGCAAAACCTCAAAACGTGATAGACATCGCGACGGCTCACATCAAATGCAAAATCCGTCGCAACCGTCGCAACCGTCGCAACCGTCGCAACCGTCGCAACCGTCGCAACAACCAAATGTGTATCTTGAAGCACCAATCGCCTTGTTCGGAAATACAAATACAAATACTACAAATACTATGATAAATGCCAACAATAACAGCATCAGTCAACCAATAGCAATTGCAGCAGCATCATCTTCAAATATAAATCATATGGTAGCGCCAATGCAGAGTTCACAAGCTTTTCAAGTAACTCACCAACCACAGCCATTTCAGGTTCAACCACAGGCACCGCCACATGAGTTTCAACCGCTATTTTCAAATGAACCATCCGTTTCGATAAACATGCCGATGCTGGCTGAGCCCAAATGGGGGTGTTTAAAGGGTGGAACAAAGCCCACATTTCGAACACTTCATAATAAAACACTGAGGGCTGGAACTGGAAATAATGCGGTTACGCACCAGGAACCGCTTATAATTGAATCAATTGATTTGAATACAATAAACACAATACGGCCATCCGCTCTCACTCAAGAATCGGGAGATAATCCTAATCCCACAGTGATAACAGACATACCAACAGCAACGGCAACGGCAACAGCAACTGAAATGTCCGGTGAACCATCCGGTGGCGGTTGCGCCGAAACACCCGCGACCGCAGCTACCAGCGACATCATAGATTCAATGTATGGAGTACGCAAACAGCGTCTTGACGAGTATCGGCGCGAGCACATTGAAAACGCGATAAAATCACAAGAACCGGATATTAAAATTCGCGAGACTAAGCAGCATGTTGTAACCAAGAAATACAAGCTTGGAAAGTATGTAAATCGAAACGGACCGGTCATTGGAGTTCTTATAAAGAACCGACAGACACAGCACAGCATTGAAAAAAAACGAAAGGAACTGCGTCACATTCCTTTGCGCACAATAACTGCGCGTTTGCACAAGAAAAATTTGCTGAAAGTGGGTTCTGCTGCCCCACCTGACATTTTGCGCGAACTCTACGAGAACGCGGTTTTTGCAGGAGATATCGAGAACGATGGAGAAGGCATTTTATTGCACAACTTTTTATCTACAAACGAGCAGATAGAAAATTAAAAATACTACAGGTGGTGATGGAACCTAAAACCTAAAACATTGAGTGTCCCAAAATTTCATTTGCAGCCATCGGTTCAAATCCTTGCATCATGCCTCCAGACATGGACGCACCTCCCGCAGGATGCCCGGGTTGCTGCTGCACGGGCGGGCGAAACTCATTCTGCATACTCTTATTGCTTGTGAGCTGGGCGGCGGGCGGCGCCATTCCGCCGGTCACCATCATGCCCCCGCTGCTCTGGATGAATTGTTGCGACAGCGGTTGAGTTACGCGCACTTGCGAGTTTCGTCCAGCTGCATCGCGAATGCTGCCTTCACCCGACCACAACTCTTCTGCGCGATCGACCAGGATTTGCACCTTCTCACCAAGTTTGGTCTTAATCGAGAGAACAACCATGAGAATGCCGAGCGCGATCGTTATCATATTCAGTTCGCCGTATTTGTATCCGCTGTAAGTGGGGATGTAGGTAATAATTCGGTGGACAAAATAGATGGACAGGAACATGAACAGCAACTGGCCTACGATTTCTACTAAAACGAGCAAACTGCCCTTTTGGTCATCGGGGTCGGGAACGTAGGTGCGTATGAGCGTGAGAATGATTGCAATAGGCACGATTGCGAGCATCAAGTATTGAGAAATGTTCAGCAGAACGCCTTGTTGCGCGTCATCCATTTTAAACACGTAGTCCAAAAAACCGGACCGGCGAACTCCGTCGCGAACTGTTTCTTCTAATGACTCCATGGATTGTGTATGTATTATAAACCGAATAAAATATTAAATTATTGCTAAAATTAAACCTATAAGTTATGATATTATTATTTTATTTGTAGTTTCCGTATTTATTTTATAAATTATTTAAATAAAATTACTTATTTTAGTTTATAATTGTGTTCTTCGTATCGCTGATTATAATGATTGACATTCGAATGCCATACCGATGAAAATTTACCCAAATTGTCTTTCGTAAGCCAAAACTCTGGAGAGTTGTAGTGTTCCTGTTCGCAACGCTTTAATTTTTTTAGATACGACGATTTTGCCCACCAAAAGTTTCCCGAGTAGTGAATAGGTGGGGTAGTAAATAAATTAACGCCAACCGTATCATAGCCGTGGTTTGTCAAATGGTCTATACATGTTTCGTATCCAGTAATATTAAAATAAATCATATAATTTATCCAATCGTCAACATTCACGTTGATTCGCGTAACACCCTTTGTGTGTAGATACAACACGTTAAAATTGTCAGCGTCTTCGGTGTCGACGGCATGTTTATGCAGAAGATTTATGGTAGGTGTTTCATACAACGATACATCACACACTATTCCTAATAGTTCTAATTTCGAATCTGTCAATAACAACTCTGAAAAATAAATCTCGACATCTTGCTTTGATTCGGGTGCGCATAATACATTGCACTTTATGCGCGTTACAACATCGTGCAGTCCGCTTGTTTTAATGTTGTTATACAAATGGTTGAACACGTCATTCCAGTTGTTTATACAACATACGTGAATATATATGTAAGTATTGCTCATACCGGTACTCAATACGATTATTTAATATTTACATTTACACAACGATATTTAATTTGTTTTTGTGTAAATATAATACGGTTTTAAATGGGTTATGTGACGCGGGATATTATACCACATTCGGATAACAGGAGATAGCGTGACTTTTTCAGGTAGGAAGCCACGCGTCGTTTATTTTGTATCCAGTTTCGCACCTTTCTTTGAAAAATACGAAGCCATACCGTTTTTAAAATGCATACGCATTCTCCACCTGGCTGAAGATAAACCGTTTCCACAATTTCAAGGGAACGAATCCCGCGCGCCCGAATAATCGGGAAATAGTTGCGAATAATCGGATGCCCATATGCGCGAAGGTTGTCGTGTTCCGCGATATTTAACAGTTCACCATTCCCGTTGTTTTTCCAGAACGCGGTTTGGGTTACATCCCACCAGTACGTTACCGACTTGCGGGCGCATCCAATGAAGCGAAACGGGTATTCGCGCGGTCGGAATATCTTTTCTCTTGGGACGCTGTAGCAGCATAGTATATGCCCGTCAAGGTTTGGAGAACTGGACTCGTCGCGACCGTGCAGGCACGGGTTGTAAAATTCGCATATGGATAATACCAGCATGAATACAAATGAAACGGCATATAATATTTGGCACTATAATTAGTTCATTACGTTCATTTATTTATATTAGTTACGTTGAATGAAATGAAATGAAATAGAGAGAATTTATTTAATAATTAATAATTAAAATAAAAATAATAAATATATATCACAAGATTACATAAATGTTTAAAACGCTAACGGAATACAGCAAGCGCACTCGCCGAATCGGAAAAAATCGCGATGCAGTGCTCCCCACAACTTCGCACGACGAGCGACAGTATTGCAATTTGATATGGGACATATTGGGATACGGGACGGTTGAAAAAACGCGCAATGGCATAACAATGAGCGTATTTGGGGCGGGTATGCATTTCTCTCTTCGCGACGGAATTCTTCCACTCCTTACTACCAAACGTGTAGCCTGGATAACGTGCTTAAAAGAATTACTCTGGTTCATTCGCGGCTGCACCGATAACGAGGTTCTAAAAAGACAGGGAGTTCATATATGGGATGCCAATGCCAGCCGGGAATTCCTGGACGGTCGGGGACTAACGCAACTTCGAGAGAATGATCTGGGCCCGGTCTACGGACACCAATGGCGCCATTTCAATGCGCCATATACCGGGTGCGACGCAGACTATGATGGAAAAGGCGTTGACCAACTCGCCAGCATTATTGCAACTCTGAAAGACCCGGCGCAGCGCACGTCGCGGAGAATGGTGATGAGCGCGTGGAATCCACAACAGCTTGATGAAATGGCGCTTCCACCGTGTCACGTTCTGGTTCAATTCAATGTCAGCGAGGGGGACTTGTTGAGTTGCGCGTTATACCAGCGCAGCGGCGATGTTGGATTGGGTGTGCCCTTTAACATCGCATCATACGCGCTACTAACCCACTTACTGGCGCATCATTGCGGGCTGCGCGCGCACGAGTTCGTATACACCGTTGGAAATGCGCACATATACGAAGAGCATGTGTCCGCATTACAAGCGCAGGTTGAAAGAGAACCATATCCGTTTCCCGTCATTGAAATCATAGGCGGTCCAAAGGAGAGAATCGAAGATTACATTCCTGCGGATTTCGTTGTTCGAAATTATACGTATCACGCAGCAATAAAGATGGAAATGAAAGCATAACAACTTAATTGTAATTACTTACTGCGTTTCAGTTGATGACGACGATTCATTGCCACTGGCGCCTTTGAAAACATCGGTAATTGCACCTAAATTGGCGTAAGTTCCGATATCGCCATACATTACAATCACAATGATTATAATCACCGCAACAATGCTCCAGACAATGTACTTGTATGTTTCGCTTATTAGCGCCAGGCGCGTGTCTTCTTCCGCGCCCCGCACAGTTTCCTCCTTATCTGTGAACATTTTAATCTGGTCAGTCGTGTTAGTATAGTCGTCTATTTTCTCTCCCACGTCCATTCCGGGATCATTGCGAAACAAATTATACATTGTTTGCGCCTTTATTGTTTTTTGAATTTTATCCATGATGGTATCATAAATAGATGCCAAATTGGCGGACGCCGTATCGAAATTTGTGGTTGGAGTTTCAACCAGCTGGTCAACGCCGCACAATGTGTCGCGCGTCATTCGCGGGTCTTTTTTGTCTGTGGGATAATGGTCAAATAGCACGCTGTCTATCGCCACAATACCGGCGTTTTCGGGTTTCATGCACGATTCAGACACTTTTTTAGGCGCATACAATCGCTTATACAAATGCGTGACATCGCTTTGAACGCGATTCCCTACCGGAAACAAATCCGTCGTTTTTAACTGGCATATTTTCGGGTCATTGTCCGAAACCACAAAGCCACCACAATCGTCTCGATTACTGCATTGGTCAAAGCAGAAATCAATTGCGCCGGTATCATTCGTAACATTTTCTAACCTGTCACCGGGATTATCGTATGAAAGCACGCGACCGTTTTTATCTTTTCCGGTGATTTCGACGTATTTTTTCCCCAGCACGACCTGTCCCGTGCTGAACATGCGCCGTTTCCCGTCAATCGATATGTTCGCGACCTTTCCTAAATTGTCGACATTGAGTCCGTTCAGTTCATATAGCGCGGATGATTTCATGTCGCTGTCACCCGTTATAATAACGCTGTCGGCCGCAATCTTTGCCGACCGTATTCGCAGAGCGCACACTTTATAGACACCGTCCACTACCGCCAGGAAACAGTTTCCGGAAGCGGAACATAAATATTCACCGGGTAAAAGACTCTGGCCGGGATACATGTACTGAATATATTTTCTTGCAAAGTTTGGAAACTGATTGCTATTGTCCAGCACCATTGCGTTGAGAGAACGGATGTCTTCTGGACGCTGATTCGGGTTAATAGTTTCATTGGTTTTTTTCGTGGAATTTACTGCGGTGAATGCGTTACCGTTTGCAACGATATTTCCATTCCTGTCCGTGAACCGAAGCTCTCCCGAATTCGTTAGTTCCAGTCGGAAATTAATACATGCGTCATGTTCAGCTCTACAATCAAAATACGCTACGCTTCCGCCGGTGAATCCGGACAAAATTGTATTTTTTATTTGATTGTCTTTACTTCCGCATTTATACGTTCCCTTAAAATTCTTATTACACCCTCTCGCAGGGTCCCACCTATATGCCGGTTGATAGTATGACTGCTCCTGTCCTTCACCCCACATTTCTGGTGTGACGTTGTTGGGAGTAACATTATACGGGCGCCTCCATGCCAGCGATGGAAACCAGCGATGACTTGGTTGATATTTCGAGCCTCCTCCTCCCATGTCAGACTATCTATAATAACAACTTTTATCTTATATTACTTATATTAATTATTATTAATTAATTTATAATTATATTTAGATTAGATAATTAGATTCTACATTTTATTTAATCTAATTATTTTCCAAATAATTACCAATACCCCCAATATGTATCGCGAAGATATGGTTCTAAAATTTCGTTGCAATTCTCTCCCCATGTTCCCGTTGGTTTTTCAGCAAGAAGGCCGCCAGTCTTGAAATCGCACTTATCTTGACTATTCGGAAACTTGGCGGATTCTTGGCGTCCGAAATAGCCGGCTATATCCGCTACATTGTTACTCGGAGTCGCTGTCTTTAATACATTTAAGGTTCCATCCATTCCAAAATGAAACAGCTTTTGGGGATTGGCATTCGCGAGTGGCCTGCCTTCGATTGCATATGCTATACCCGCCGATTGCGCGTCGCCCAGGGTGCCTGACCCAATATAACATTTGTTACCCGTGAATCCAAATACGCTTCGCCCCTTATCTTCGGCGCGCTTCATACACGTTTCATAGGATATGGCGGCTCTCATATCAGTTTGTTCTTCCATTTTAGTTGTCGAAACAATGCCAAGATTGAATGTGCCGCGATACGTTGAACCGGTAGCTTTTGCGGGATACACGACCTGCACGTTCGACCCCTCATTACCGCAAGCGGGCAGCGTGCTTTCGGATTTGTTCCATGCGGCGCCAGTTATGTTTCCGTTTTGAGTTCCTAAAAAAAGCGGGTCGTTCGAATTACCCGACGCATTAAGTGCTGCTCCAACGTAGTTCTGCTGCTCCAACGTAGTTCCACTCGGTATTGCGTATCCAGGTTTCGTTTCTATGGTGGTTTTTGCGGGACAACCATATTTTCCAGAGGCACTGTCCATTAAATTATCAGACGCCCACTGCTTGAACAACCCTTTATCTGTAACGTATCCGCTGACTGCATTTGTCCCGCTTCCAATTTTAATATTTTGTCCCGCAAATTTATGTCTACCAGAGTCGCCAATTGAAGCTAAAAATGCTGCAGCGTTTGCAGTTTGCAGGGCACGCGTTTTTTGGGCTTCATTTATCGCTCCCTGCAGTGATGCCGGGTCGAGACTGTATTCATCGTATTCGCTCGTAAATGCGCGTGGATTTATTGGTGTATCGGCGGGTCGTTGGCCCGGTGCGGCAGACGCCACCGGCTTCGGTTTACATCCTTGTGCTACTACTGGCATTATTGGTTTATTCTATTATTCTATTATTCTATTATTCTATTATTCTATTATTCTATTATTCTATTATTATTAATTTCTTATTTTATTAATTACTAATTACTAATAATATTTTTAAAAATTAAATACTATATCATTTACTACCTTCTCTTCCCAACCCAAAGTAAGAGTATGCATAAAATAGCGCTAAACATAGAATCGTTCCCATTAGCGCGTATTCCACATACATTGTATCACCGTCACTTTTTAGAATGAAATATATCCCGCAAATCAGCGCCACTACAAATAAAGTGTACAACACATACTTGTATCGTCCTGCTGTCATCTGAACGTGCGAATCTAAATTATCCAAAGCAGAAATGGTGGCTTCTTCCGCCTTTACGCTGTCAATGTATTCCGTGACTCGGGGTTGAAGTTCAAATTGGATGCGGTAGATACTGTCATTCAACATGCTGCCAAACTCTTTTTTGAGCCCGGGTATTTTTGAAAACAAGTCATCGATATCCTTTTTTCGAATGAGTATATCTTCATACATGGCTTGAAGCTCTTTCACGAGAACCGTTTTTGCGGTGGGTGAATTTTCACCGGCCATACATCGTGTTTGTTTCGAAACCCATATCCCCGCAACATTAGCGCCACCGCTTGACGGTAGCTGCGCATTTTTGACCCCACCATAGCACCGCCCTTTCCAATCATCGGCCCGGTCCCCTCTATAATTGTTGTCAAAATATACCACAGTCTCAAATACTTTATCTTTTAAGTATGGCATTGGTTCAACAACGATAACTGACCTATCGGGTTGAATTACTTCGACTCGTTCCGATGGGTTTTTTGCGAGCTCCTTGCACGCATAGAAGCCTCTTTCATAACCAGTATCGGTTGCGTATCCTCCGTAACGACCCAGATAGAACCACCCAGTTCCGTAATTGGTTCCTGGGTTGGTTCCAGCGGGTGGAACGAATGACCCATTTTCATTGGTATCGGTCCAATACGTGCGGTCAGCCGTGGTTACTCCGATTGAATTGAATTTGGGGTTTGAGCTTGTTTTGCTGTTCATGATGCTTCCGTAGCACCCGTATTTCCAATTTCCATTGTATCCGTCTTCCGGATTGTAGTGCACGATGCGCGTATAAAGCTTGTCGTCTCGAAGTGCCGCTTGCTTGCAATCCGTGAGCGTATCAGTGTCTCCGAGATAGAACCAGCCCACGGCTTCGCTGTCGTCTCCAGGCGACAGACCGAGGCCGCTCATATCGTTGCGTTTCGGGTTGTCATTCCATTCTCCGCCTCGGTCCTTCATATATTGCGTGTATTCGCGATGTTTCTCGGTGTATTGTCGAATAACATTTTCCAGCGCCTTTTGTTTTTCTTTCAATTCCTTAATGAGTTCGTATTTTCCTTCGCTGTATTTGTCGCTGTAAAATGGCGGATTTTGGTATATGTCTGCTGATCCAGCCACATTATCTCGTATACCTGCATCCAATGTCCTCCCTACCGCTGCACCGCGAAAATCGATTGATGCTTGAGATTCCGGCATTTAATATTTATATTTATATTTTATAATTTGTATATTTTAATTCCTACAGTCTAATAAACCGCGATATTTTATTTATTATTTATTTATGTCACATACATGGTAAAATATTAAAAATATTATAAATACAGCGTGGCTGCTGGTCCATTGAAACGGTTCCCCCTGGATTTAACGTCTTCATTTTGAGAGAATAGTTCAAAACCGGTTTCTAAATCTTT
>Ga0247722_10000725_pt1 | contig 19300 bp, 22 predicted proteins | sample MSEWelMarce3H_FC_FD_189094 | JGI IMG/M metagenome (GOLD analysis project Ga0247722, IMG submission 189094) | Subsurface sediment microbial communities from gas well in West Virginia, United States - MSEEL Well Study Marcellus 3H_FC | ecosystem: Environmental > Terrestrial > Deep subsurface >... | reverse complement strand
TCCTAAGTTTGACGATGTTGTCCATGCTAAAACTACAGAAAAGTTTTCTGATATTATGTCGGCAGACGAGTTTGCGGCTGCCGCAGATAAAGACCTAAAGTATATTCGTAACAGTAAGTTAAATGCTGTGGAGAATGAAGAACGCCGTTTGGCTGGTCGTGCTGAATCTAAGGCTAAATCTGATGCCAACAAAGCAGCACATGCTTCCACTAGAACTCCTGAGGCACGCCGTGCAGCGGCTGCCAAACAACAAGAATACTTCAAGAATTTGAAGAAGGGTGATAAATAATGGCTTCATGGGATGACATCCTTCGTGCAACTTTGAAGGCTGCTGGTAAAGCAGCCGATGAGATTGAGGAAATTGTTGGCAAGATTGCCAAACAAGTTGATACTCCTGCACCTAAACCCGCTACAGCGAGGACAGGTGAGGTTAGCGCTGCTGAGTTGGCTAAGATGTCTAAGGCGGAAAGGGCTGCGTACAATGCGTCTAAGAATGTTACGGATAAGGCTGCTGCTGAGGCTGGTCAAAAGTTAAGTCGTGCCGAAAACAAACTTGTTAATGTCAAAGAAACCGAAGACATTATTGACAAGACGATGAGTGAAACCATGAAAACACAGTTTGGTGAGAAGGGTCTTGCTACCCAGATTAACAAAATGTATGGTTCTGGTTTTGATGTTAATGAGAACGCTATTTTGAAGCGTGTTGAGGCTGAGGTTTTTAAGGCTGTTAAAGAGGCTAAGGATGCTGGGGCTGAACTTTCTAGGGACCAAGTTAAGGAATTGATTTCCACTAAGACTAAGGAAGTTACTGAGCAGATGACGAAGGCTGCTGCTGGTTCTGAGAAGGCTACTGCTACTCGTATTAAGAACATTAAGGAACTTACTCCTGAGGAAGCCCGTATGTCTGGTGTTAAGACTGCTTTGGTTACCCAGAAGGGTAAGGCTGAGGCTGCTGGTGAAAGCGAATCTTTCTTGGCTAAGTTAACCCGTATGGCTAAGGATGAGAATTTGTTGCCGATTATGGATAAGGAAGGCAAACAGATTACTGAGGAAATTATTATTGATGGCAAAAAGATGACTGTTCCTAAGTGGGAAACTCGTGCTGAACGAAACCTTCGTATCACTAAGGAAAAGAAGTTTGAGGCTAAGGATGTTCAGGAGGCTGGTGATGGTACTGTTAAGCCTGCTAAGACTATTGACGAAAAACTTAATGAGGCTGCGACTAAGCAGTCTGAGGTTACTGAAAGTGCAGCCAAGTTGCGTGCAGCGCAGGAAGAAAGCGTTATTCGTGGTGCTAGGGATGCAGCAGAAAAAGTAACCAGTCCTGCCGCTAAAGATGCTTTGAAGAAAATCACTAAAGACTTTGAACGAGGCGTTATTACCAAGGACCGTTATTTGGAAATGCTTAAGGATGTTCCAAAGATTGGTGGTGAGGCTGTAACTAAGGCTGAAATTGAGGCTAATGAATATAACATTAAGGCTCAAGGACTGAGAAGCGGTCAGATGAAGGCTGCTCAGGAAGTTAAGTTGGAAGATAAATTTGGTAAGGGATACACCACTAAGGCTGGTGAAAGTGGTTCAACCGTTTATGTTCCAGCAGATGTTCCAAAGTCTGAACTTAAGGGTCGCAAGTGGGTTCGTGATGCCAGTGGCAAACTTGTCCTCGCTAAAAAGTAATGCCACGCTTTAAGAAACCTGCTGCATCAAAGAAAACTGTTCCGTTCCAGCGGGAGGTCCCGCCTCCCTCACCTTCCGCTGGAACACCTACAGGTGTTAGCCCGATGGCTGTTCGTCAAACTGTTAGTGATAAAACTATTGGGAAAATCGGTTTTGGTCCTATTGCTGAATATGCTAAAGGTTTAACTCCTGCTACATCTCAAGGTGTTCCGCCCGCCGATAGGCGTGCGTTACTAGAGAAATTAATTATTGGTTCACCTGAACAACAGCAGGCTTTAACTGATGCACGCCAACCATCCTATGGTGGGCGTGACCCACTATCTGCATCATTGGCACCTATTATGAACACTATTGCTGCTGGTGGTAAAAGTTTGAGTGCTGCTGCTAAAACCCAGTTGGGTGAGTTGATGGGTTTTGCTGGTGGTGCACGGACAATGGAGGGCAAGGGTTCTATTGCCGATGTTGCTGCTTTGCCGTTAAACTTTTGGGGTACCATGCAGGCGGCTGGGTTGGTTGGGAAACTCCCTAAGGGAACTATTCCGAAGGTCCTTCAGGCTGGCGGTATGTATGGTGCTGGGTCTATTGACCCTAAGACACGCAAGGTTTTGCAAAAGTATATTGGTAGTCCAGTTTCCAAGGGATGGGACTTCCTTAATACCCCTATTGCAGATTTGCTCCCGTAAGGGAACAAATCCCGTATTATGATGGCAAATAACTCTGTTCCCGCTCATTCCCTGTATGGTCGTCCTGCGTACGACCAAAGGCTTACCCATAATGCTGATGCCCGTATAGCAACAGGCAGCGCCCCTTATGTTGGGCGTGGTGACAAATGCGGTGGAAACGATGACACTTGTGGTGCTAACAAGGTGCGTGGACAAGAACTGTGCGCTGGGCATTTGAAGCAGGCTAAGAGTTTGGAGCAGGTTGCTGAAGTTATAGAGTCTGGAGAGTAGTATGGCATATCAAACTATGACGGCATCGGATTTGCGTGCTACGGTTCGTGACATTACTGATTTGGATGCGGATGACCTTCCAGATTCGTTGTTGAACTTGTATTTGCGTGACGGATATTATCGTATCCTTGACTTGGAAAAGCGTTGGGCTTGGTTAGAGAAGTCGTTTACTTTTAATACTGTTACCGAACAGCGTGCATATCCTATTGCAAACTTCACTGCTGACCCTATTAGCCAGATTGTTTCTATTGTTGACGAAACTGGTATTGGCTTGAGTTTGGACATGGTTCCTTACGACATGGCTGAAACAACTTATGTTGGGTCATACGACACTAGTGGTGACCCATTGTTTTATGCTATTTGGGAAGGCAAGATTCATTTGTTTCCAAAGCCGAACAATGTTCGGTCTTTGAAAGTTCGTGGCTATCGTGAACCTACTGACTGGGTTGGCGAAGACGATGTTGTTGACGCTGCAGCAAACTTGCATTTTGCTTTAGTGTATTATGCTTGCAGCCGTATTTACCAGCGCCTTGAAGATACTGTTATGGCTGGCGAATATAAAAAGTCATTTGATGAGGCTGTTGTCCTCGCTGCAAAAAATATTCAGAAACCTAGTAACCATGCGCATATGCGTTTGTCTGCAGGACAAACCAAGGGTCGCCCAACCTTTAGTGGTTGGATGCAGTCCATGGGAAAGAATCTAGCGAATAATGGCTAAAATTTCTGTTAAGCAGGTTACTGATTTTACTGGTGGTTTAAACTTTCGTGCAGACCAGTTCCAGTTGAAAGACAACGAATCACCTAAGATGCTTAATGTTGAAATTGACCCACGAGGCGGCGTGTTTAGTCGTGGTGCACAACGGTCGCTGAATACTACCGCTGTTGATGGCACTTGGAATCCACATAAGTTGTATTCGTTTAGTGGTGCTACTGCTACTGTTATGTTGACGAACGGAACAAAAGTGTTCCGTTCTACTGGTGGTAACTTTACTACTTTGGAGTCTTCTGCTGGCGTGGACATTACATCACCTAGTGCGCATGGTGCTTGTATGGCTCAGTGGGCAGATAAAATGTATATTGCTTGTGGTTCTACTGGTAACGGTGGTTATGTGTGGGCTACAACAGATACTTACGCTTTTGCTTTAACAGCGTCTGGCACCAATCCTCATGACTGGCAGACAACTCCTGATGCCACTCAGCGTAAAATGCCTACTGCGGAACATTTGATTGTTCATGCTAACAAGATGTGGGCTGCTAATACAACTGAGGCTGGAACATATTACCCTAACCGTATTCGCTGGTCATTGGAAAATGCGCCTGAGAACTGGGCTGCTGATGACTATTTTGATATAGTTGGTGGTGGCAATGGTATCACTGGTATGGCTGTTGTTTCTGGACAGTTGGTTGTTTTTAAACCCAACGCTGTTTATGCTGTGTTTGGTTATGATTCAGATAACTTTCAGGTTGTTGAATTAACAAACCGTATTGGCTGCTTAAGCCATCATGCACTTGCACAGGCTGAAGATGGAGTATATTGGTTTAGCCATAACCAAGGACTGTATTATTATAATGGTTCAAGCATTGAAGACAAGTTTGTTAACTTGCGTAGCGCCATTGATGTTAACCACATTAACCCTGCAGAACATGAATCTATTAGTGTGTCTTGGGTTGGTCGTCGTGTGTGGATTTCTGCAGCATATTCAACTGGTGATTTGGCTACTGTCCCTACCGTGAACTTTGTGTTTGACCCTAGTGTTGGTTCTGGTGTTTACACCATGTTTTCTACATATGACAACTATGGGCTTATTGCTGGTTGTGATTGGACTGATGCAAGTAGATTGGATTACCGTTTAATGATTCATCCCGCACAACCTTATGTTGTGCGTGTTGACCTCTATGATGAGGTTCAGGATAATATTAACGGAACCACGCAAAGTTTCCTTAGTTACTATAGAACTAAATGGATGGATGGTGGTAACTATGTTACCAAAAAGATGTGGCGCAGACCAGACTTTATTGTTAAAGAAACATCATCTGCATCAACCATTAGCGTTGATGTTTACCATGATTTTGCTGAGGGCGCTAACCAAGAACGCCGTACATTTAATTTAACTCAAACTCCCGATGCTGGTGGTTTGATTTGGGGTTCTGGTATTTGGGGACAAAACTGGTCACAGGGTGCTATTAGTTCTATTGTGTTAACTGGAAATAATCTTGGTTTGGCTAGAACGGTTCAGATGGAGTTCACTGGTCCTCCTGCCGAAAAGTGGGGAATTAATAGTATCGGATACAAGTTTCAATCTCGTAGAGTTAAAGGTTAAATATGACTGCTTTAGTTATTCCAAATACATTCGTAAATGCTACCCCTGCTGTTGCGTCCGAAGTTAATGCTAACTTCTCCGCAATCAAGGCATATGTTGAAGCACTCGCAGCAGGGACAGGACTGGACGCTGGTTCTGTTACTTTTGCCAAGTTGGCTGCCGATGTGGCAACCAACCTAGTTACTGGTGGTGATGGTGACCAAGTTGTTTTGGGCGCACAGGTATTTGGATAATGGCATATAAGATACCTCAATTGTCCGTGCTGAAAAGTGCTGACAAGGATACTTTGCAAAGCATTTTTGTTTCGTTACAGGCTGAGATTGAAAGAATTACTAAAAGGTTAGAAGAACTAGAGAAGAAGACAGCAGTATGAGTGACTTGGCTAGTATGTTTTATGGTGATTATGGTATGGCGGAGGCTACTGCACGCCGCCGTAGGTCACAAGAATCTATTGCTAATCAGCAGGCTGCCTCTTTGGGACAGATGCGTGGTACACGAGGTATCGCTGATTTAACCCGACAGTACACCGAAGGTTTCCGTCCACAGCAGGCTGCTTATGGTAAGCGTGGTATTCAGGGTCCTAATGTGCAGTCTGGTATTGCCCGTGCTGGTTTGGAACGGTATGCGGCTACTATGCAAGGTAAGATTGGTGAGGCTACACAGTCGTTGCAAGATGAGTTGAATCGTTTGGCGCAGACTGAGGCTGCTCAGACTGCTGACCTTGATGCTTATTTACAGCAGTTGGCTTTGGCTAAACAACAAAATATTTTTAATGCTGCTGCGGCGTTAAAAGAGTATGGTGCTTAAGGAGTAATTATGTCTTGGACTTGGGATGAACAAAAGGGAACATATGTTTATGTTCCCGCTGCTGGCAAGGGTGGTACTGATTACACTCAGGACCCTAGTTACCAGAATGTTACTGTTATTTTGCAGAACGCTAATAAGGCTTTTCAGGAACATTTGGCTTTGGTTAAAGAAAACAAGGCTGAGTATGACCCTAACTTCATGAAACAATATGAAGCGCAGATTGCCGTTGCTGATTCTATTAACTCCGAGATTAAAGCAAAGTATGATGCTGCTTTAGCGCAGGAAACCAAGGGCGCTAATGCGGCTGCTACCGCAGCACGCAAAGCAGAGGCTGACCGCATTAAGGCTATTGAAACTGCTCGTGCTAGGGCTGCTGGTGAGTCCAGTGCAACATTCTTGGAGTCTAGTGCCGCTACGCAGAAGGCTACTGCTGATAAGCGTATAGAAGATTTGTATGGTGGCTTGGAGACTAGTGCTAAAGAGCGACTAGATTTGATGCTTAAGCAGTTGGAGACTGATACTGGTACAGCCCAGAAGGCTATTACTGGTGCTGGTGAACAGTACACTAAGTCGTTTAAACCTAGTGTTGGTTACACCGCCCCTGTAACTACTTTGAATGTTGCAGAGAATCCTTTGTTGGCTGCTTTGCAACAGCAAGGTGCGGGGACAGAAGAAGTTCAGGCGGCTACTAATTTGGCGCAACAGACCGCTGGTGCTACTTCTGATTTGCAAAAGTGGGCTATGGGTCAATTGAATGTTGGTCAGCAGAATTATGAGGCTGGTATGCAGAATGTTAACGCACAAGCGTTGCAGGCTGCTTTGCAGAATTTGGCTACAAAGAAATCTCAGGTTGGTACTAGTTTCCAATCGGATTATCAAACACAGTTGGATAAGATTAAGGGTGATGCGGCAGCAGCACAGGGCACTAGTGATGCAGAGATTCAGAAACTCATTAATGAGGCTGCTGCTATTCGTGCTAAGACTATTCTTGAGGCTGGTCCGACACCTGTTGCTGGTTCAAAGGATGCCCGTACTCAGGCTGTTGCTACAGCGCCTTCACAGTACGCCAACTTTAAAGAGGCTGTTAAGGCTTTGAATCCTAACTTTGATGCCAAGAAGACTGGCAAGACGGCTGAGCAGGCTTTCCCTGCTTTGGCTAAGGCATTTGGTAAGAAAACTAAATAACTAGAGGGACATATGATTCGTAAATCACCATTTAGCAAGCAGATTGGTTCAACTGCGCCATCACCTTTTGGTGCTGGCGTTGATGAGAACGGTAACGAAACTTGGACAGATTCGTTTGGTATTACTCGTATTACCAAGTATGCTGATGTAACCAAACCTGTTGTTACTGTGCCATCCACTGTTGCTGGTGATTCTGGTTCTTCTGGTAATCCTGCTTTCAATCTTGAAGTCACTAAGGCTATGCGTGATTTGCGTACTAAGGGTAGCAAACTTGATATGAAAGTTTTGAATGACCCTAATTTGTCCGAGGCTGAGAAACGCAAGTGGACAGAGAATGTCTTGCGCACCCAAAAGGGCGACAACATTAGTGGTATAATTCAAAACTCTTTAAGTAGTGGTTTGATTAATCCGTTTAAGAAGTATATTGGTAAGCCTGCTTTGGCGGCTAGTGAAGGTCTTATCCGTGGTATTCAGGCTGGTGCTGTTGAAGCGACCGAAGGTATTGGTCAGTTCTTTATGCCACAAACTGCTGATGGACAAAAGATTGTTTTAAAGTCACGAGATAAATCTGGCAACTGGGTTCCTGTTAAGGCTGACTTAGGTGAGTTTGCTGATAAGGCTACTGATAGTTCTTGGTTGATTGGTCGTAATAACTGGTATAATGGTGGTAAAGCGGATGAGAATCTTGCTGTTGAACTTGCTGCTGGTGTAGTGTTTGACCCGTTAACATACATGACGATGGGTGCTAGCGTTTCGTCTAAGGCTGGACGGTTGGCTTTGTCAAACCGTATGGTGCCGATGATTACAAAGTATCCTGAACTTAAACCATTGTTGGGTAATATTGCCCGTTACGGTCCAACTGAAATCCCTAAGTACATTCGTGAGGCTGAAGGAATTTTCTCTGGAGTTAAATGGTTCGGTCAAGAAGTTAAATATAGTGATGGTTTAGCCAAGGCTTGGCGTTATACTGGTGGTGCTTTGCGTGCCAACATTGGTGACATTGCGTTAACATCAAAGCCAGGGCAATTCCTTGAGGCTATAACAACACCTAAGTTAATGCGTCCTGCTGTTCAATCTGGTATTTTCCGTGCTGGTTCAATGAACAGGTTTAACCAAGACTTCCTTGTTTCGTTGGCTGAAAGGTCTGCACAGTTTAATACTCGTGGTCATGGGCGATTAATGACGGAAATAATTAGCGCTGAATCACAGCCACATATTGAGTTGCTTAACTTGCTTGATGAAACTGGCGATGCCACTTTCAGTAACATTGTCCATGCTGTAGAATCACCTACTCTTATTGGTGGTCTTAGTCCCGCCGCTCGTGAAGCGGCGTACAAGTTCAAAGACTGGTCAGATGCAATCTATAGTCGTTTGCAGGAAAAGACTAGGGATTTAGCAAGGACAAGAGGGATTGACATTAACGAGTTGTCTTACTTGGACGACCATGTTTATCACCAGTTGACCCCTATTGCCAAAGAAGACATTTTTGGTAGCAAGGGTCGTTTTAAAAAAGAAAAACTGTTTGATTTGACAACACATGATGTTATTGAATCTGGTGGTCCATTACAGTTCCGTAAATACAAGAAGGGTGAGCGATTCCTTAACACCGAATTGCAGCATGGTACTATTGCTGAAATTAACAAGGTGTATGGTGACTTCCTAGAATCCAAGGGTTTCCCTAGGGCTAACTTCTTTGAAGAAGATTTGCGTATCATTACCGAAAGTTATGGTCAAAGTGTGGCTCGTGCACACGCACGACTCAGGTTTGTTGACACCATGTTTAACTATGGTCCCGATGTTATTAAGCCTTTGATGATTGATAAGGTTATACCTGACGCTAAGTTGCTTTCTTCCATGCGTGATGAACTGTCCAAGTTGGAGCGGTTGCGTGCAACTTTGGTAAAGCGTGTTAAGGTTGGTGCTGACACAACAAAAATTAGGGGAGCAGTTGCCAAAGAATTCCGTGAGGCTACGGGTATTATTACTCAGGCACTTGATGGTGTGTATATGGCTAAGGCTGCTAATACCGATGAGGCAATTAGAATTGCTGGTGAACTTGAGCAGTTAATTAAGCGTCTTGAGGATTCACGCCAGTATGCTATGGGTCTTAGTGTTCAGGAGCGGGGTTACTGGGCTGACGCACATGTTGGTTTGCTTACCGAAGCACATAACTTGCGTGAGGCTATTATTGCTGGTCAAGGCGACCGATATATTGCACGCCAGCGTTTAACACAAATTTATTATGCAGAATTTCCGAACTCTGATGGTTCGGAACTTGTGGACAAACCGTTGGAATGGATTGCCGAGAGAGTTAGCCGTTCGCTTAATGATGGCAAGGCTTTCAGCAACCATGAGATTCCTGCGTTGCAGTTTAAACTAGATAAGATTATTGCCGACATTGATGCTACACCTAAAACTTCTGAGAATATTCAGAAGTTAAAGATATTGGACGATAAGCGCACAGAACTTCTTGCACAGTTGGGTGGACATGAGGAACTTGACGCTGTTCGTGAAGCAGCGTCATACTCCAGTACTGGTGTATTGTTTGGTTCACCACCTGTCGCTGGCGAACCTATCCCTTATCAGATGTGGACATCGTATATTCCTGCTGGCGAGGTTGACACATTCAGGCAAATGCCTGATTCAATTATGCGTCACGCAATCCCTGAGGAACAACTTGTTGACTTCCGCACAACTGACCACATGTTGGCTATGGTTGATGACCCAAGCACACTATATGAGTTTGGTTACAGTTGGGGCAAACTTGGCAAACCAGACTTAACTTGGAATAGTGTCGTTGATGACGCTTTTGAAAACGGTAGAGTTGATGACCTACTGTGGCAGGTTAACCCTGAGAAGGCTATGCTTATTGACGGCTTCCTACAGTTTAGCGAAGTTGTTAACAGGGCTATTGACGATGGTATTGACCTGACAGATGGTGAAGTATCTGCGTTCTTTAACATGATTAAAGACTCTAACTACAATGTTATTGCGGCGCTGGATGCACCTAACGCTGAGGCTGTGTCACGCCGTGTTGTTAACGATTTCTTTGAATCGCTTATTAACGCTGCTGACCAAGAAGGCTTTGATGGTATTCTTGTCCCCGCTAAAGCGTTGATTGATGACGCTGGAACCAGCGACTGGTCTGTTCTGGTTCATAAGACTACGCCAACCCCAGAGGTTGGCACAGAATACTATGATGAAGTACAGTTCGTCATGGACAATGCGTTGGCTGACAGTATTCTTGACAACACAACTGAAATGTCACGCTTGCAACTTATGGATAACGCCGACTCGCTTGCGCAAGACGGCTTAGATGTTGAGATTGTTCAGGCTTCTAGGCGTGAATTGGAAGACCAGTTGTTCCGTGGTGAACAGTTGCTGGAAACCGCCAAGATTGCACAAAAGGCTGACGAGGACATGGTTCTTGTTAACGGTGAACTTATACCTAGGTTCTTGGCTGAAAGTAAACTATCCAAAATTGAGGATAGAATTCAGGAAACTTACAGCCGTATTGATGATGAGGTGTGGGCTACAACTGAAAAAGAGTTTGGTGTTGAAGCCATTGAAACCCGTATTAAAGATTTGAATGTTGAACGCATGATTAACTTTGATAACGCTAAGGCTTTGAAGGATTGGACTCCAGAGTTAGAAGAACAAATCGTCGGTGAAGTTGCCGCTATGGTGTTACATTTGCGTAACATACCAGACCAAGGTGTTAGTGTTGGTGCTAATGCGGCTTGGGTTAAGAAAGCCGAACAGATGATGGCTAGCAGTTCGCTGATTGATGACCCTGCTGTGCGTGAAGCATACGACAAGGTTGTTAAGATTGTGTTGGCGGACGAAGTTGCGCTGGCTAAAGTTGAAGCAGACCTATTTGACTTGTCTTTGGAAACCTATTTGACCGAGATGGGTGACCGTGGCGGACGAATCATTTATGACAAGGCTGAGGAAGGTTGGAAGGAACTGGAAGCACTTGGTGTTCAAATGCCTAAAGAGGTGCTAGAACGCTGGATGCCTAGTCTTAAGAGGCTTGATGACCCAAGTGAGTTGAGGAAGTTTGCTAAAGCGCTTGGTCGTAACCAAGGTTACTGGAAAAAGTATGTTACTAACACTATGGGCTTTTTGGTTCGTAACGGTTATAGCGGTACTTTCATGAACTATGCTGACGGTGTAACTGGCGACCATATGCTTGAAGGTGCTAAGTGGGCTAGTGCACAGGGTCCAATTATCCGTAATGAGTCTAACTGGAAAAAGTCTGGTAAGTCTTATCTTGATTGGATGGAACGGGCTGGTATTGATGTTAACAATCCTGCTGCTGTTGCTGAAGCCAATAAGGTTATGGAGATTGTCTATGCTACCAGTCGTGGAACTAGCACAGATAACGCTATGCCTGTTGTTGAACGCTGGAAAGTCACTAAGTGGATGGATAAGAATCCTGTTAGCGCCAAGTGGAAACTTGGCGACAACCCTTACTTAAATCTATTTACCAGTAAGAATGATTTTGTTGAACGGGCTTTGCGTATTCCTATGGCGTTGGACTCTGTTCGGCAGGGACATACGATTGATGAGGCGGTAGCACGCATTAGCCGTGTTCACTTTGATTACGGTGATTTGTCACAGTTGGACGAAGCGGCTAAGAAGTTGATTCCGTTTTGGATTTGGACTAGCCGAAATGTGCCGTTGCAGATTACACAGATGGCTACACGACCTAAAGCATACTACCAGTATGATAAGATTAAGCAAGCGTTGCCATTGGTTGAGGACGACCCAACAACCCCTGAGGACGAGGGAATGATTGTCCCTAAGTGGATTAAGGATTACGGTCCATTGCAAGTTGGCTTGGGTTCTTTGTTGCGCCCTGACTTGCCTCATGTTCGCATGCGTCAACAGATTGAAAACTTGCTTAACCCAATGAAACTTATTGGCAATGTGACCCCAACGCTAAGAGTTCCTTTTGAAGTGTTTGGTGCTAAGCGTCAACTCGGCATAGATGTTGGTCCTTTTAAGAAGGACGCTGAGGCTCGTGGCTATGAGCAGTATGTTGCTAAGTTTATGGCGAAGTTGGGCATGTATAAGTTCATTGACCGTGACCCTAAGACTGGTGATTGGTTGATGCACGCTGGTGTTAGTTACATTATTGAACAAGCACTTGTGCCGTTGCAACAGATTAACCGTTTGACTGGTGGTTGGACTGGTGGTAAAGCGAACTTGAATGAACGCTGGCTGTCAAGTGTGCTTAACTGGTTTGGTATCCCTTATCAGGGTGTTGGTCCCGACCAAGAAAAGTCCGAACTTATTAGGCGTGACTTTAATATTAAAGCATTGGAAGATGAGTTGGAAAAGAAACAACGGATTGAAAAGGATTATTCGTCCACGCCATAAATGGCTTCTTCTAGGTGGTTTATAATCTTTCCGTATTCTTCCATACATAGGTAATGCGCTTCCGCATTACCGTCCTGTGCTAACTCCCATAAGTCTATTAGTTCTTTGGCAGCGAGGACAGAGATGATGAACTCTATGACGAAGCCATCTTCGTTGTCGGATACTATTTCGGTGAAGATGCCTTCTAGTTCGTACATGTCATCGGGGTCAAATCCTTCACTTGACATGTTTCTCTAGCCATTTGATTGAGGTTTCTATATCATGCACTCGGCGTATGTGTGTTAATGGGGAACCCAAGCACTCTAGTTCTGTTTCCAATAACTCTAGTTGTTGTTTAAGTTTTTTGATGTCTAGTTTTTTTTCCATATTACTTTGCTAGTTTTAGTCTGAATGATTCCTCGTGAAGCATGGTTGCAATCATGGCGTAACCCACAATGTCAATGTATGAGTCCAACAATGATTCATTGCTGGGTGCACCTGTTTTTTGTAGGTTTTCTATGCGGGCAATTTTGTCGCACACACGAATTGCAACACCAACTATACCAAAGTTTGTGATGTTGTTATGACCATAGTCGTGTTGCTTCTTGCACAATAGGGTGACCATTTCTTCATGGTCATACTTGTTTTCGTTCTTCAGGATTTTCATTGCGTTAGCACCAGCGTGTTGTATAACCATTGTTGCTAGGTGTGCATCGTCACGGTGGTGACGGCTGTTCTCAGACATTGACTTAATCCATCTGCTGATATATTTCTCTACTGATTCAAATGGTTTCTTTTCAGGAACCATCATGTCAGCCATTTTCTCTAATGTTTTACCAGCCGCATTGGCGGCTTCATTAAATGTTTTATGAAAATGTTTTCTCATGTTATTCTCCCAAGTCGTATTTGCTGTTTAGTATTTCCATTATCTGCGGATTGTTTTTTATTGCTTCGCCAAACTTGTCTAAAGCGGATTGGGTTTTACGCCAAGCATGGGACTTCGCTTTAATGCCCAATTCACCTGCGGCTTCTTGAAATGTTTTGCGTTCATAGTAAATCAAGTGTAGCATCTGCTGGTCAACTGTGTCCATTGATTCCATAACATCAGCCATAAGTTCAGACAACGCCAAAGATTCCTTTTCAGGGTTTTCGTAAACCAACGGTTGCATTAACCATTCAATGTCTTCGTCAACTTCCATGTAATGTTTTGGTGAGGGTTGGTCTGGGAAATCGTTAAACGATTTTGGTGCGTTCCACTTATTCATCATATGCCTTGTTAATCATCATGTCCATTACATCTTCTGGTTCCAATAGGATTCCCGCTGTTGGGTTGCCTGACTGGACAGCGAATTTCTTATAGTTCTTGCGATTAAAGCGGTCGCTATGCGCCGCCAAATATCTCTTAATACGGTCAACGGAAACAATAACAAACGAACCATCAAGCGTATAAACATATACCCACCACTTCGCTTTCGTAACCGCAAGTCCACTAGGTTTCCAAAACGGTTTGCCATTCTCGTCCTTCTTTAATCTAGGGTTTTGTTCCATCTCCAACACCATGCGACCATTACGGTAACGGTCTGTCTTAACTTCAAATGCACCTTCGCTAATGGTGTCTAAGAAATCTTCAACCAGCCCCTCGCCTTTCTTCCCAAACTTTAGGTCTGTTTGCCAGTCAAACCTGCGTTCGGGAATGTCGTAGTCGGAGTTGTTTGGGTTCATCTTTTTACTGCTACTATAGTCACTACCTGTTTGTCGTCTAGCCATGCTTTACCATTAAGTCCGTCCATTAGTAGTTTTACATAGTTGTCCAAGTCACCACGCAGTTTGCTTGGTTGCATGGCTTTATCGGACACTGGATTAACTGTAAAGCGTGTGCCCTCAGGTGAGAACTCACAAGTTAATACAACAAGCCCATCATAACATTCTCCTGTCCACGCTGCGTTAATGATTGCTTCAGCGTCTAAGGTTGTCTTAGGTGTGAAGACACGCCCTCGGCGTGTCATTCGTGGGCGACCTTTAGGTGTTGGCTTGATAGGCACGAACACTCCGTTGGATACGGGTTGTTCTTTCTTTTTCCTAGTTGCCATTAGATTGCTTTGGCTTGGACAAAGGTATGGAATGGTGCGCCTGAACCGCTATCAAATTTTGCGCTAATCGCTACTGCTTTAAGTAACGATTGTTTGGCGTATGGGATAGTGATTTTCTTTTTCGCTGTCAACACTTCTAATGCGCCTAAACCAAAATGACCGCCAGAACCTATAGCGTATATGCCGTTAGCATCTACCTCTGTTCCGTAGTCTGTGTCTATTTGGAAGATGGTTCCGTTAGCCAATACTAGAATGTCGTTGGAGGATTCCGCTGGTCGGTCATCGTATTGTGGGCGACCTAATCCGTTCTCCTCCAACACTGTGCGTAACGCTGGTATGAACTGCGTTACCATATGCTTAGCAAGTTTTGTTCCGCTAAGTTTTACGGGTAACGCTGGGGGAGCAAACATATGTTGTATAATGTTTGCACCCCTCGTGTCGCCAGCGATACCGATAAGGTATCTGCCAACTGTCACAACTTTTGATTGCGCCATTTTGCCGACACGACCATATTCATCTGTCCACTGGGAGTCTGAACATATGGCAGCGAAATTGTCACCTTGGATTGCTAAGATTGTTGTCACATTTTTCTCCAATTGCGATAGTTGTAAGCATTAACAGAACCGTAAACTAATGCCCCAATAATGAAACCGTACTGCTTCGTTGCTATGGCAAATAGAAGCCATAAGCATTCGTTCGTAAAGGCTAACGCCCACCCAAGTTCTTTTCTTTTTCCTATAAGTATTAATGCTGTTACCCCTATTAGTGATAAAATGTATGGCATCATGAATGTACCCTTACTACGAGTTTGTCTATTTCTAGGTCACCGTCGTGGCGCAAATGATATTTGCCCCACCGCTGGTCTGCTGTGCGTAATACTATTTTGGTTTGACTAGGGTTAAGTCCACTGCGAACAGTCTCGTGTCCTAGTTTGGCTAGGGTTGATGAACGGTCTTTGCCTGTAAGTGGACCGTCACGCCATATAACCTTGCCTAATGGGCTGAGTAATTGCATAGCCTCGTCAAGTGTAGCGTCGTATGCTACAACGCCAGCGACCGTCTGCTTGACTGGTGGCTGGTACATGCTGGAGATGTGGGCTATGGTGTCTGCTGGCACACGGCTAGCATTAGCAGATGTAACGAAATCCATGAATGGCATTGGTGGGTGAGGCATGTGGTATGTGGCATGGTTGCGTTCAATGATACGCTGACGGTCTGTGTATGCGTCCTCTAGTATGCCAGCATAAGGTAAGCGAACATAGTTGCCGTATGAACCTTTGGCTAGTGTGGTTTGTTTTGGATTGACCTCGGTTGTTGGAACCTCGGCAACATGACATGCAACGATAAGCATTTGTCGCATATCTACAGCAGGGACAGGACGGTCAGCGAATACCCACACATGGTAACCTTTTGACCGTGAGCGTTCTATCCATGATTGCACGCCTGCTTCCATTAAAGCATCATAGAGTTTGGTGGCATGGTCTAGTGAGTCTGTGGTGTCAAAGTCCACGCAACCCCAACCGACATAACATATACCGTCACGGGGCACGACAGGGTAGATACCGATTGGCGCTGTACCGTTGAAGTGGTTTTGTAGCACAGTGCCATCTAGCCGTGACTTTACACAACCGCCCTCGTTGGAACCGTAAACATCATCACGACCTGCAAATAGTTTTACGAATGGGTCAAGTGCGTAATCTTCTATCACCAGTCCTCCAATGCGTCTGTTATTGTTAGTTGTTCTGTTGGTTTGTCCACGCTGGGTTGGACATCTTTCCAAGGTAGCACACCCGTTTCCAACCTATGCAAACGACCAGTACCATATTCAATACTGAAGTCCATGTCGTCAAGCAACTGCGAAGCAGGTCGCTTGCACTTAACAAGGTTTAATGTAACTGTGTCCATATGGATACGCAGGTCATATTGAAGCGACTCAATCTTCTCTATAATGCGTTCCGTATTTGTAGCCCTGTCAAGTTTCTCTTGCAGTTCACGGATATGCCCTTCAATCTCAAAGCGCTTACGGCGTACACCAATAATGTGTGTAGCCTGTTGTTCACCACCATAAGCACCCGAACTAATAGTCTGCTTCTTACCATCAGCACCTGAAGTGCGTGAGGCTTGGTGCAACACAAGCAACGGAACATTGTGGCGTTTACCGAACGCTTTAATACTGTTAGCCTTAGACGGTACATCTTCACCGCCACCTGTAATCAGGTCAAGGTAGTCCACAACGATTAACTGTGGGTCACCCATAACTGTTTCTATTTCTGCTAACGCCCGTTCCATATCTATGAGCGATACGGTCTGGTCAAACACAGCCAGATTAGGGAAGTATTCGTTAGCGGTTTCACGCAACAAGTTAATGCTGGCATTATTGCCACTAGCAATCTGTTGCTCAAATTCGTTTGCATCTAACCCATGTGTAACACAAGCCAACTTGATAAGGGTTAGTGTGCGTGGCTCGTCAGGACAGAAATAAACTACACGCTTATCACGATTGGCAACAAGGATTTGTAGCAACGCCAATGTCTTACCGCTATGCGAATAGCCGTTAATAAGACACAACTCTGACGGGGCGATACCTTTCATCTGTGAGTCAATCTCAGCGAACCCTAGATAAATGCGTTCGTGTGGGGTTTGTGCCCAATGCACATAATCATCAGCCGCTTTAGCAAGAGGCGAATAGTAATTAAACTTTGGAGCCATAGACAAATCAGGCGGGGAGATGTTCTCTCCCCGCCCAATCTTTGCCCAACGCTCCGTGTAATCAGGAGCAGGTGTCATTACTTACCTCGTGGTGCCCAAAAGGCTTTATCACCTACGGTTGCCTTGAACCAAGGGCGCTTAGGATTAGCCGCAAGTCCATCACGGTTATCCCATACTTCGGTCACTCCGACCTTAGCACATTCGGTAATAAGCCAATCAGGAATTGGACCATGTTGCTTGCCCTTAATACGGACAGCACCACCAACAGGCTGACTAAAGGTTTGGGTTGCTACTGGTGTTGCCACTGTGGTAGCACCGAAAGCGTCCATAACCTGCTGTTGTACTTCTTCAGGAGTTGCACCCGTCATACCCATAGAGGTAAACAAGCCTTCAGAAACAGCGTCAAACGCCATAATCCAGTTTGACACATTAGTGTTAATGTCATCTGACTTAGGTGTTAAATCCGCTGCAATCTTACCTGCTACCTGCAAGATAATGCTTTGGTCTTTTGATACGGCACTCATATCTTTCTCCTAACTATGTTGTTGTTGTTTACTAGATTAACATTTGCATGTCAATCATTCCAAATTGAAAGCACCTTTGCAGACACTCCAATAGGAACACCATTGTGACGAACACAGCGCACTGCTGTCATTCATCAACCATTCATCTTGATAGCCCGACTTCAAGGCTGTTGTCACCGCACCCTTAACATAATGTTGCAACCAACGGGAATGTTCAGCGCTACGAGTAACAGACATAATCTGTGCCTTCGGAGTTTCTTGCCGAACCATAACACCATAAGTGAATGTAGGGTTCTCGGCTAGCCCCAAGTTCCTAACCGCTGTGGCATAAACAGTCGGCTGAATAGCAGACTTCTGTTTTTCCTTTTGGTTATAGATACGCTTCGCTGTTTTCCAGTCCCAAATGTTACCATCAGGGTCAATGTAATCCATAGTACCCTCAAGTTGCACATCATAACCGTCAATCGTGATACCTAATGGGGCACGGAAAAAGAATTCCGCCTCACCACCCAACTTAACATTAGGTAGGATTTCGTTATAGAAAGCCAGCGACATAGCCTCAAGGTAGTTGGGGATTTTATCTTCCTCAATGTTGGTCTTGGTGTAATTCGTTTTCTCCAAGGTTTCATATTCGTTATTAACGAACTCCAACATATCCTCAAATGCTACGGCTTCGCCTCGCAAAACCTGCTCAATACCAGCATGAACCGCTGTACCAATAATAGTGGCATCACTACCAGTACGGAACTCAGGTTTAACTTGACCCAATCTAGCCCGTTCAGGGCAGATTGCCATGTCACCCAACCAAGATTGACGGACATAAATAACCTTATTTTCTTGGTCTATTTTCATATTTCTCCCTGTTTAGCATGGACAGTTCTAGTATCTCTAGTACTCTTGGTTCTTGTTAAGAACAGTGTATCATTCCTTGTCAATGATTTGTCCTTGCTGTTCTTTTAATTCTCTGAATAGTTTTTTATAGAACTTCATAGTATTAACACCAGTACCAAAGTCTCTACCTATCTTGGCAAAGTTAGGCTTATCTGCTAAGCAAGCAATACTAAATGAACGAAACCCAGTTTCGGTCATTATAGTTTTGTTCTTGTTTACAGATACAGCCGTCTGGAATTCCTCAATACTGATACCCAACTTAAGGATTATGTCTGCCACTGCAACTGTTGGGAACTGCAACGCTAGTTGGTGAACGGCATCTCGGATTAACTTATAACACTGCAGCGGATTAATCCCATCAAATGACAGTGGTGTTATAGTCTCAAAGTCCGCTGAATAATGTGCGCCGTTCTCAATCCATTTATCATGAACATAAACAAGCGTTTCCAAGTAGTTCAGAATACTATCTCTATCCCACTCATGACCTTTGGTGTATCCTAGGATTTCGCATATGCGTTCTCCTTGCCACATACCATAGACTGCATCAGTGTTTTTCACTAACGGGGCTTGCATTATTCACCTCCTTTATCTAGGAACTCGTAGATTTCTTCGGCTAGTTTATCACCTAAACCGTTGGTTACTTTCTCCTCAACAACAGCGATAACCTTGTCAATGAACTCTGTTGTTCGTTTCTGTAACACTGGGTCAATATCTCCACCCTCAAGGTAAACCATTGTATCCTGAAAGAACTCATCAACTTCGTCCTCAGGGATTAGGTTT
>Ga0247722_10000724_pt1 | contig 19308 bp, 16 predicted proteins | sample MSEWelMarce3H_FC_FD_189094 | JGI IMG/M metagenome (GOLD analysis project Ga0247722, IMG submission 189094) | Subsurface sediment microbial communities from gas well in West Virginia, United States - MSEEL Well Study Marcellus 3H_FC | ecosystem: Environmental > Terrestrial > Deep subsurface >... | reverse complement strand
ACAAGAGTCATTTTTGTAATAAAACTGTAAATTTTAATCGTATAAAAATAGAATAGAATAGAATAGAATAGAATAGAATAAAAAAAGTGTTAGAACAAATACACATACATACTTCGCAATTCTTACCTGTTATTTACTCACCTTTATTCCAAAACACTGTTGTCGATTTAGGCAGGAACCGTTGCCGAATCTTGTTTTCTTTTTCTGGCACTCTCAGTAGCGACGGCAGCCGCTGCTGCCCTTTTGGATGCCACCATGGCTGAACGCTTGTCCAGTTCGATGTTGTCACACAACGCAGCATGAAGTTGAAATCGAGCGTCGGTCATGCGAACATTCGCAGGTGGTGGTGCGACGACGGCGGGGGTAGGCTTTTGAGCAGCAGCAGCAGCACGCTGAGCCCATGTGAGCGGTTTGGCAGGTTCGATGGCGGGAGGCGGACCAGTAAGAATCGGGCGCGGGGCAAGAACGGGTTTGGGGACGCCGGCGGGTGTATTCTGAATTTCGGCTTGGCGTTCATCATCCGATGACGAATCGTCAACACCAAGCACTCCAAATGATCCTCCGTATGTTTTTCGTGGGGCGGCAACGACCTCGGTAGTAGATTTCGGCTTTTGAGTTTTCTCCGGATTCATGTCTTCGATTCGGGGTTTCTTGGTGGTAGCGGTAGTTCCTTTTTGACCAACAGTTGCCCAGGCTTGACCGGTAGACACAGCTTTTCTGGTAAGCTCACGCTCCTTGTTCACGCGTTCAGAACGCTCCCTCTCCTCGCGAATCCATTCAGGGCAGTAGTTTGACGTGTGGCCTGGAACACCGCATTTCAGACACTTTTGCGCAAGAAGCGTGGGACACACGACTTTTCCATCAGGGCCGGGTTGGTCCTTCACGAAATGGTTGGTGTAATCGGCAACAGAACGACCAGCGTCATAGCAGACCTTGCAGAATGGCATGTTAGCAGGACCGACCCAACCGTCGGGAAATGTGCGATCAGGAACAGGAGCAGCAGCAGCACCACCGCGTGAGAGCTTGAGAGAACGACTTCCATCCTTGCCGATAGCAAGGGTGACCTGAGAACCGGGGATTCCGAAGGTGTAGGAAGTAGGGGCACGACGAGCGTTAGCAGATTGAGACGACATTTGATGTTTGAGACTGTGTAGTTGATTTCACTGTATTTGATTTTATCAACATATATCATTTCAATTTTCCGTTTCAATAAAATAACTATTATCCATAATTCAAAAATCAAAAATCAAAAATCAAAAATCAACAATTAACAATCAACAATCAACAATCAAAAATAAAAAACTATCATCATCTAATCAATCGTTATCAATTCAGAGAAAACCAATACATATAAAAATATGAACATATATAAGGCTATATATAAGCGCACTCGTTGGGATGTTGGCGCCATATCTACAGCACCTAGCGTCGTTGTCGTAGTTACTCCAAAATAAAGAAAATCTATAAATGTAGTAGCATTCGTTATTTCACCATAAAAAAATGTATATAATGATACCGAAAATAATACAATAATTATAAGCAATATACCTATTGTCTTTAAATGTTTAACATGCCATTTTTTTAACATAAAAGTCCTACTATATATGATATAATACGATATAATATATTTAAAAAATATATAAAATCAATATGTTATAATTATATAACATATCGTTATACTTATCCTTAAAGATAAAATGGAAGAACACGCTGTATCGTATTGGCATAATATGATCCCTGTAGTAGCAATAGGTGGATATATGGCATATCCTAAACAGTTGCGCATTAATCCATCATTGTTATATTATTTATCAGTAATTCATAATGGGCTGTTGGTATCATTTAGCGCGTGGACTTTCATTTCATTGGCGCAAATATTATATAGCGACGGTATAGTATTTCAGGCTAACTATTATTTTGATAATCCTCATTTTGATACTATAATATACTATTTTTACCTTTCAAAATATTATGAATTTTTTGATACATTTTTATTGTATTTAAATGGAAAAACGCCAATATTTCTTCAGACATATCATCATATAGGTGCGGTTTTATCGTGGCATTTATTATATGTTTATAAGATTGATGGAGTATGGATGTCTACAATATGTAATTCTTTTGTTCATACAGTAATGTATTCGTATTATTTGGGCTGTCTGTTAAAAATAAATCAAGTCCGGTTCATAAAGCGATACATTACATCTTTACAAATCGCCCAACTACTATGTGGACATTATCATATTATTGTAAAATATAAACCACCAGTTGAAACATATTTTAATTATAGTATTTTGTTATTAACTGAGATCTATGTATGTGTGTTAGTCATGTTATTTGCTCATTTTTATTATAATACATACATGAAACAGAAACAATCAATTAATAAACAATAACCAAAGAAAATAAAATAATAAATAATATTTAGATACTATATAGTATATATCACGCACACACACACACCAATGCCAACCAAAACACGTAAAAAAATGAACAGAAAATCTATGGCTTCATGTAATAGTAAACATAAATACACCGAAAATGAACTCGTTATGAAATTCATCGAATTTTTGAATATCATCAAAGTATATCACTGGAAGACACTCAGCTATCCTGAACATAAAGCCACCGATGAGTTATATGAGAGTTTAAATGGACGCGTAGATGAATTTATGGAAACGATGCTCGGCAAAACAGGAAAACGGTTTAATCTTTCATCCACGCGGCATATCCCTTTTTATGATTATACAAATGTTAAAATATTTAAGCAATGTATTGAAATATTTAAAGCGTATTTAGTGAATATGTCAAATGCGCCATATTTTAAGAATCCGGCAAATTCGGATTTGCTTAATATACGCGACGAAATATTGGGCGATCTGAATAAATTCACATATCTGCTTACTTTTCACTAGGCAATATAGGCAATATAAGCAATATCTAATATCGGAAAATTGAAATAGAAAATGGCGATAAAATAATTGGTAGACAAGTTTATCAATTATTTGCGTATACGATACATACGCCACTACATACCACAATGGAACAAGCACCAACACCCACCCTCAATGATGAAAATGAAAAACAAATAGGTAAGTATGTTTCATATTTTCACGAGTTTCTCACAGCAGCAAACCTTGAAAAGAAGGAGTATCAAACAGAAGGAATCAGATTTTGTCTTCGCAACGAGATTTCGACGCATCATCACTCCAACAACGCACGTGGAGGCATCGTCGCTGATGAAATGGGCCTCGGAAAAACAATAATGATGATCGGTCTCATTATTGCGAACTTCAAGTCGCGAACGCTGGTCGTCTTGCCCGTCGCTCTGGTAAAACAATGGGAGCAACAAATCCTGAAAAATGCCGGACATAAAGCGCTCATTTACTATGGCTCCGAAAAGCGAAAAATCACCGACGAAGCATTGGCAAAAGCACCCGTCGTCATCACAACATATGGGCATATGATTCGCCGCGACATAAGTGTATCGACAGCGACACACCCCGAGCCTCGCCAACACACCCGCACCCCAAAGAATCGCCTTTATGGTCTCGCATGGGATCGTGTCATTTTCGACGAGGCGCACCACCTTCGCAGCAAAAATACGCGGATATTTAAAAGCGTCTCCACATTGAAAGCGAATATTCAGTGGTTTGTTACCGGGACGCCAATCCAAAACTCGATTCACGACTTCTATTCTCTATGCGCTCTTCTTGGTCTAGACGCGTCATACTATACAGAAAAGCACAATCTTCGCGAAATCGTCGCATCTTTCGTTCTTAAGCGCACCAAGAAAAGCGTCGGCCTTACGCTTCCGCCATTGACCGTCCACACCATCACCGTTGAATGGGAAAACAACTCGGAAATGCTATTATCGCGCAGTCTACACAGCGGGATCGCGTGCTTGATGCCTGCCCCTGTCGCGGATGAAGGGGCGGCGGCACCCACTACGCCTCCAGCCCTCCCAGATATTAACCGCGATGCCGTTCCGCGCTGGTTTCCTGAGCCATCAGAAGCAAAAATTGGTCGTATGATTCAGGCGAAACAGTCGTGTATTTATCCTCGCCTCGCATGTCGCCGCTCTGTTCCGCAAATGCCGCCCAAAGAAGATGCGACATATTGTAGCAAGATTTCTAAAGTCGTAGAGACAATCGTTGCTAGCAAAGATAACGGCAAACGTAAGATTGTGTTTTGCCATTACAGAGGAGAAATCGACTATATTCAGGAACGCATCATTGCCGAGTCACCGGAACTAAACGTGCGATACTTGGATGGGCGAACCAAGGAAAGCGAACGCCGCATCATTCTTGCGCCGGATGCCAATGTCGACGTGCTCATTCTACAAATCCAAACTTGCTGCGAAGGCCTGAATCTTCAGCAATTCTCGGAGGTATATTTTGTTAGCCCTGATTGGAATCCGTCAGTTGAAGATCAGGCAATCGCACGGTGTCATCGTTTCGGACAAAAAGATCCCGTCATTGTGTATCGATTCATTATGGAGCCGTTTAAGCTGTATGCCGATACTGACGCTCACGCTCACGCTCACGCTGATGTCGAGACCAAGCAGTGTATCGATTACGACACAATCGAGGCTTATACAGCGAACGTTCAGAACAAAAAAAGAATATTTGCCGATGAAGTATTAAATTTGTAATCGTGTGTTAATGTGTGTATAATAAACTTTTTTTGCGCCGCCGTTACTATTATGGCCGATTTGCGCCTATATTCGCATACTCGTCCGCTAGTCGGTTGCCATTTGCTTCAAAGGTATCAAGATTTGTATGAGAATAAACATGCTTCACAACTAACTCCATACCATATGCCGCGATTCTGTCACGGATTTCCATTATCTCTTGGACCATATCCGCATTCTTTACTTGCTCGTCGCTCTTTTTAGAAACGAGATAACCCGCTTTCCTATATTTAACACCGGTGTCTCCTAATATGAGCTTCGAATAGGATGAATCGGTATATAATATGATTTGTGTTTCTTTTAATTTATCGTCTTTATATGGGAATTCAGCATCAGGTGCTCCCGCCACCGATCCTACGGTCTCGTCAATACAACATAATATATAGTTTAGTCCATCAATGATTGCTTTTAATTCACCACGATTGTTCGTTTTATTATCGCGGATTGTTCCGGCATAACGCAACTCTTCCATTTGTCCATAAGCGGGAATATATATTCCATAACCACATAATATTCTAGTATCACCATTTTTACATTTTTTACGAATGAGGGAACCATCTGTGAATATATGAATGATATGATTTTTTGCGTTTGCGATCACATCACCGCTTTCTCCATTTTCATTATTTCCATCGATTTTCGCATTATCTCCCGCACTTGGCGTATCATTGCTTTTTCCAAGAGTATCTAACATGGATTGGTTGGTCTTGTTGCCGAACCCATGGATCAGAAAATGCTCGGCTTCTTCTTTTGTGTTGAATTTCTTAAAAATAGGATGTCGAACACCGAAAATATTTTGCTTACATTCATTCCAGTCGGTATATATTCCGCGACGCTTTCCTTTGTGAACTGCGTAAAATGGCATTTTGTATAATATATAGTTGTTTTTTTAAACAGTTATATGTTATGTTATTTTGTATTATGAATAATATGTTTTTATAGATTCAATTTTGTGTTATTATATTTGTATTTTATATTTATACGGGGAATTTCGCAATTTCTCCCGCATCTAACGTTTCACGCTTTTTTTAAGAGTCTGTTTCTTGTGTGGCTTGCGCGACAGGTAGGACTTGCGCTTTCTACAAAATGTCTTGTTTGTAAGTTTACTATTTCGTTTATGTCTGCTCTTGCTTTTATTGTTGCTCTTGCTTTTACGCTTGGGAGATGATCTTGATTTATATTTTCTGTTCCTTTTGGTGGTAGCGATAGTTGTTAGTGTTAGTCGTGGTTTATTGCCGCCACCAGTAACCCTATTCTTTTTTGATTGTGGTTGTTGTGGTTCTTCTTGTTGTGGTTCTTCTTGTTGTGGTCTTCCATCCATTGGATCCTCATCATCATCATCATCATCATCCTCATCATCCTCATCACTGATTAAACCTTGATAATCATCGTCTCCGCATTTTGAGTCTTCAAGAGATGTATCTAGTAGAAAAACACACAAAGCATCACTACTAGTAATATCTTCTACATCAAAACTACAAAAAATTTCAGATTTCGTTGAACTAGTAGTTGAAATTGTAGCATTAGACTTTGTCATATCACTAGAACCCGATGGTTGACTAAAACGATCTACATCAGCTTGGATATCATCAGTCGCTCCATCATCTATCATAAAATCCTTAGTTAAAAATTTAGATATCGCTGTTATATAAGCTGTTTTTTCTTGTAACGTATTTCCAATATAAGTTTGATTTACTGGATTATCGGGAGTAACAGCTGCGTTAAAACTAATACCCATTTTTTGAAAATGTAGAAAAAATTGAAGTGTAAACGAAGAACCAAGAGGTATTGTTATCAAGTTGTAAGGAGGAACATTCGCATCATATATAAGGGCTGTTGTAGAATACTGAAAACATTGTTTAAGATAACTTTCGAAATGTTTAAAAAATGAAGGTAGTTGTATATACTCATTAAAGAAATATTCCATCATTTTCCCGGCAAAAAAAGCACCATAAGATGCTATTCTTCGATGTGTAGCGCAAGAAGTATATCCCGAAGATAAAAATGAATAGAGTAGATTGGCAGTCGAGAACTGATTGTCAGCCGGTAGTGTTCCTAATTCTGTTTCTAATTGTAACAATGAATTATCTTTGATTATTTTATTGTTTAATTGCCCTTGTACTAGAATATCTTTATTTGCTAAGTTTGTGCGGTGTTCCTGTTCACGCTGGTGTTGTAGTATCCCTTTTCGAGGAGCACCACCACCTGTGGCTCGTAAGTGTGATTGCGCTAATCGCGCTGATCGCGCTGATCTTAGGCGTTCTTCTACCATCTGTTTAGCATCAGGACTTGGTTTTCTCCTTTCTGGAGGTGCTGATGGATCATATGGGTTATCTCTTAAGACAGCTGGTATTTTATCATATGTTAATACTTCAGGTAAGTCCGGTAAAAAACCAAGTGGTATTTTCTGCATATCTATAGCACTTAAAATTACTGGATTTACCTGACGTGTAAAAACAATAGTGCTTGATACTTGATATACTATAGACATAGATTTAACTATATTACCTGGTATTTTTGTATAGTAACAGTCTAATCGGTATATATTTGCCAACGTAAGCACAGTAACAGGATATCTAACCCCACCTTCATCCTTTACTTCGTCAAAGGAAGATTTATGTACGTATAGATCAGCGTTCGCTTGATCATTCGGATCTTTACACGTAAAATTATTAACACCCATATCTATAAACTCGCCAGCATTATTTAAATAATATAATCTACGATACCGAATATCACCAAACACGGTAGTGTCAGTTTCATAAGCATTATTCATCATTCCACCTAACCAATTTTTTTTTAAGCATAAAAGAGCATAGTCTATTAAATCTTCTTTGAATACATTTTTTACAGTTGTAGCAGCACCTGCAGCAGCAGCAGCAGCAGTATAATATTTTATAACAGCGGTCGCTGCTACGCTTGGAGATGCCAATATAAAATCAATAGCGTTCCGACTTATTGTTGCATCACCTGACAAATTAGGCATATCAATATTAAATGCGAATACTGCTCCTTGTAATACCGCTATTAATGTAGCTGTTTGTGTCAACATTTGTTGAATTTTATCAGGCGTAACAATATTATTTGTTACAAAAAAATTTTCTCTCTGTATTGGTGTGAAAGGAAAAACATGCGAAGCAAAATACGCAATAAACTCTATCATTTTAATTTTTTTATCGACTTTATCCTCAACAAGAGATCGTTGTTGTATTACATTTTCATTTTGTTCTGGAAATAATCTACGCTTATACTCCATATTAACTTCATTAATTTTATCACGCAAAGACTTAAATGCTAAAAGAGCCGAACGTCTTGGATAAGGATCTATCGAAGGTTGGTAAATACTTACAGTTTCTTGGGTTGTTTCAAGTGTCATTAATATTTGAGTGCTTTTTTTATATTCATTCAATCGTTCACTAGTAGAAGTATAATTTTTTAAAGGATTAACATTTAATATACCATAACGAAATCCTGACAAGTAAAAATCAGGTTCTGATAACATTGAACCAATAACAACATGTAGAACCGGTGACAGTGGTCGATATACAATGGGATTAGCCGGATTAGCCGGATCAACCTGAGTAACTGCTAATAATGTAGTAAAATCCTGAAAACCTTGACACCAAAATGATTTTTTATATCTTTCAGGGTCTAAAAATAAATCAAACGACGAACAAGGAATTGTAAGACAGCATGTAGTAAAACAAAATATATACGGATATGTAGTATCATATTGCGAACCATGTCTTGAAAATTTATAATAAGGATGAGCGGGAATGTTTGGAAAATAAGCGGCAACTTCTGCGTTATAAACAACTCGTTCAGCGGCCTTAATATCCGCCATCCCAGAATATGGATTATCCATCGGAAAACCTATATGAATGATAGGTTCATAACGAGCATCAATCATATAATAATGACCGATCATTCCCATCTTTACACCAGGGGAAGGTCGAACTGGCGTAAGCGCGGTTGGAGGTATAAGACACACATAACAACATTCAGTTGCTGCTTGACCCGCTGGTGGTTGTCGAGCTCTATCACAGTATCCTGGTTTAAAATCAGGCACATACCCAGCCCATCTTCCCGTCCATACTCCATTTGCGTCACCAGGTATAGAGTAAAATGACGGGATAATATTTGCCCTATTAGGAAAAGTATCAAGAAAACTAACATCTTGTAAATAAGACATATTTCCTACAAAATAATTAAGACGACTTAATGTATTCAGGATAATTGGATTTTTGACCCCGCGTTGAGCGTGTCTATCATAATATTTATTTAAAGCAATCTGTAGTTGAAAATGAACAAGAGTTGCTTGTGTATAGTCATAACCTTTTTCTATACTACGATTGGGAATTATTTTAAAAAATACACGATATAATCCTTCACTTTGAGAACGATAAACCCAAAAATAAGTGCCTGTATTATATGCGGTGTCGTCATAACATTTTATATAAATAAATATTCGTCCTTCTATATTTTGAAAATCTAATATTGGACCTATAACATACCGATATGGTCCTATTGTAACCTCATCATAATATGATTCGGTTGGTGGTGGTGGTGGTGGTGGTTGTGGTGGTGGTGGTGGTGTAGGCGGCACATGCGCTCTTACCGGTGGACGCGGTTCTATACGTGGGGGTGTAACTGACGCGTTACACGATACTATCTGGGGGCGAAAAAGGGGGGTGGTCGATCTTTTATATCCTTGCCATTGATGTGATGAAAATATTGAATAGGTATCCAAAGCATCGAGACAGGATCTAACTCTATTAAAAAATATTCGATTATTTGTATCTACGCTGTTATCATTTTTACTAGAAGGACAATTAAGATAATTAACCCAAGATTCGGTAAATCTCCCCATCACTAAACAAGATAATTGTGATAAATTATCATCCACATCGGGTAAGTTCATTCTTAATTGTAATAAATGTTGTAATTCTAATGCCGAATCAGATACACATTTATTCCGGAATTGTAAAGTATCCCCTATTCCAGCTAATACCTGTTGTCTTAATAATTTAAGTTTTTGTTCAACTACTACATTAGTTTCAAAAACAAAATCCGGGAGACATTTATATTTTTTATTATTTAATTCATCGTTTGCTCGAAGTTGTTGTTCATCGGCTTCTACAGCAACAAATGAAGCATTAGCAGCTTGAGGGACCAGAGTATTAATACCAAGTGCTACTGGTGCTGCTGTTGTTTGTGCTTCTACAAAGGCTGGTTCTGCTACCAAACCTGCTTGTCGAGCCTGTTCTACTACGTCTGGTGCTACTGCTGCTGCTTGTGTTGCTGCTACTGCTTCTCTTACTACTTCCACTGCTGCTGCTTGTGCTGTCTCTCGATTTCCAGTTTGTGCGAATACTTGATTGAATAGTGCTACTTGTGCTGCTTGTGTTGCTTGTGTTGTATTTCCATAAAAAGGTTGTGCTAATACTTGGTTGAATACTGCTTGTGCTGCTTGTGCTGCTTGTGCTATAGATTGATTTCCACTTTGTATTAATCTTTGGTTGAATATTTCTTGTGCTGCTTGTGCGAATACTGCTTGTCTTGCTTGTTCTGGACTAATGGGAACATCACGAGCAATATCAAGATCATTACTTAGTTGATTAGATATTGCGGCATTATTATTATTAGCGACTGTTGCTTCATTATTAGCAGTAATAGTAGTTGCTATCTGTCCATCAAGCTCGGTTATGGCTGTAGCAACTGCTATAATTTCTGCTCTAGTTCTCGCTTTTCTTACACCAACTACTTTTGTTTTTATATATTCTTTAACGTTATTAACACCATCAACACTATCAATGGGTATTCTAGCACCTGAAAGTTCTTGAATTGAAGGATACTCACTACCTGTTTCTTTTTGTTGTATTACCGCATCAATAACTTTTTCACATGTTTCAGTTATTTTTAGGTTACTATTAGGCACAGGATCAGACGGTTTAAAAAAATTAACAACATTTCCTATACCAAGAGTAACAACATTTCTAAAAAACTCCATCTATAAACATATATTAAACACATAATAAAATTCTAAATATAAACTCTAAGAAATGTATAAATATCATAACAATACATCAATATTTCAAATAAAAATATTTATCAAATATATAGTGAAATATTTGATAAATACAGTAAAATGGCAACTAGAAAGCAGATGCTTAGATCATATAAAAGTTGGCGTCGTAATAATCCGACCGCTCATCAACGAACTTTACAATTGAAGCGTTGTGGCAAAAAGTGTTTCCTAGGAAGCAAGAAATCATTCCCCATATGTAATGCCGGCTCTTGTAAGCGTAGCAAGGGCGGCATTATGTCGGCATATGTTCGCGCGCGTGAAATGACGCGTCGTGCCAGAGACAGAACCATCGACAAACATCGCGCTCCTTATTATTACGCTATCGCTAAAAAGGCCAAAAATCTCCTTAAACGTCTTTTTTCTTCTTCCCGTAAAACAAGGAAAGTCCGCCGCCACACTCGCGTCTAGACCCCCGTGGACCCAAATCCACCACATCCTCTTTCTGTAATACCAAGTTCATCTTCGTGCTCCACAATTCGCACCAGAAATGGTTCTAATGTAGGGGAACAGATTTGGAACATTCGTGACATAGGCGGGGCGTAACGATCAAGACACGCTTTCATATCATTATTCGCCGAATCAGTATTATCAAAAACGGCCATAATCTCACCTCTATATCCAGCATCAATAATTCCCACTGAATTCGCTATTCGAAACGGCGTCTTTACAATACTAGATCGCGGATATAAATAGTAACCGACCGGTATTGCTGACGACGCAGCATATTCCGTCGAAGAATCCACCAAAACCATAGCACATTTCACACCAAGTGGCGCACGAAATGTGGTAGGAGAGATTCGATTATCAGTGTAGCCAAATTTATGATCGGAGTAAGTATAGGGCGCAAGCAAGTCAAAACCAGAGTCGGGGTATTTAGATTCGCACACTTTTTTATTATGCTCGGAAACTTTTTCTTTATACATTTTTACAATTTCTGTGTGTTTTTCTGTCGATTGTTCGGGATGTTTCATAATAAACATATCCATAGTGTATTTCGGTTTGCGAATAGTGTCGGTCATTATGCTCTGATGCCAGTAATAATATAAATACTTGAATTAACTTTATATTATTTTTGATATTTTATATTACTATTAACAATTAGATCGCCAAGACCATTGTGTTAATTTATTGTAGACATATTCGCTATTATTTTCAGATTTATCTTGATGTTACATCCGTCACATAATCCGTGCTCTTCATATGTTTTAAATATATCTATTTCTTCATTTGTATCAAGTATTGTAAATTTTGGTTCTTTTGTGCTCGATTCATAATTATATCTTGTTGTTGGATAAAGATTATGTAAATAATTTATAATATTTGATATCTTATCGTTATTGTTAAGTTTAAACTCGTAATATATATTTGTTGGATGACTTAGATATATATTTACTTTCATCTATATATTTTTAAGATAGAATATCTCTTGTATTATAGTGTAATGGGTATGTAATATTTATGTAGTTTATACATAAATATTTTGCTCCTTTATTTGAGACGTTTAAGCTGCCGATTCGCATATAGTTGCGCATGTCGATGGTTCACATGGCGGGCAATTCATATAATCAGGAGGAAGAAGACCAATTGCCTTGGCTTGTTGCCAGGTTACTACATTCGTATTACAACCTGTATGCGACAACATAGGCGGATAATGCTGCATACAAGCCGGAGTAGGAAGATTAGTTGCTTTTGCCAGACCTCCCGCAGTAATATAAGTGCTCTGCGAAACAGTATCACCGCGCGGCGTGAAGTTGCCGACATTTTTGGTTGTGGGGCGATAAAACAGTTTCTTCTTGGTGCCGATGTATATATATCTGCCCTGTGGACAGTCGCATTTATTTGTTACGCTACAGCACAAAGGTGGGGCAAAATTACAAGAGCCGACCTTCTTTGTTACATTTTCGACATATTGCCCCTGTGTTTTTGTAATGCGGTATGAATTTGAGTCATCTTTTACCCATGTGTTTGGATAAGTTCCGAATAAAATACCTTTAAACCGCTCGTCCAACATACCCTGTGTATTTTTGGTGGATTTTTTTACAATGCTTCCATCATTAGTGCCACAGTCGCCTGAATTAAAAACGTATATAGGGTATGATCCACCGCTTCCACCCCATCCAACAGGCGTGTTACCGCGGAAGCGGGTTCTTGTAACATTTGAAACCATTCTAAATTGTCCTACACCGCCGATATTGCGGAGGGTTCCGTTGAGAGCAAATCCTTTAGTTCCTACGCCTGAAATCGGATCATTACGGGGATTACCGCCTAAATTTGTTTTTCTTTTTAAAGTAGCGATCGACATTTTCTTCTATAATTTACGTATATTTTATAAATTCGTCTTATAAATTACACATACAAAAGAATTCTTCTATTTTCATCTTTGTCTAAACAACGTTTAAGACACCAATATAGTGAAGTATAAATAAACGGAGATGCTTCTTTATCATAGTCTTCTTCATCTTTTATTTTCTTTCTTAAAAACATATACACACATAATTGTGCTAGACTATAAAATGCTGATGAAAAATGAATATGTATTGGAAGTTTCATGTCGCGTGGACTTCTATTACTGTCTTCGAATCCAATATTCGGAGGAATAAACGATGTGAGTGGATTATACATTAGGGGGTAGTCAATAGTTATTATATTACTTCGGCTTGATATCTCGTCCTTTTCTATTTTGAATACCTTTTCATTATTAACAAAGGCAAATACTGTTTCGTTGATTACTATAATGTCTTCTAAACTAAAAAAAGGAATAGAAAATCCCTCGTTCTTCAAAAAAGTTAGTTGATTTCCTATATTGCCGATAAAGTGTAACATTATATCAAATGAGAGTCCACGTTTGTTTTCTTTTTTATTGATGAATTTTGAGAGAGATGTTATAGACGATGCTTTTATTTCTGCTTCAGAATTGCTGCGCGTGTGTGATCTTTTGTATGTGACGGATTTATGTATACTTATGTTCATGTCAATGTTATGTTGTTCCATATTATCGCGAATAGAGTCTAATATTAGTTTATTTGTTTCTATTTTGTATACATTTTCTTTTATAAGAGATAATTCTGTTTCGCCTATTTTTACTGACGATGACATTTTTATGCTAGTATAGTTTATTCTACAATATTAGAATATTAGAATATTAGAAAATAAACAAAAAAAATAAACAAAAAAGTGTTAGAATATATACACATAAATTATCTTACCTGATACTTACCTGATACTTACCTGATACTGTGTAGCTTGCGTGTTGATTAATTGTTCCTGCCTTCCTCGGGGTCCATGTTACAGAGTTGGCTCTGATCGTGATGCTCGGATTCTCCGTCGCTGTGTTCTTCGCGGTCATCGCTGCGAGGATCGCGTGACAGCGCTCTCACTCCCTCGCCCAAGTCAATGCGCGGCCTTGATGTAGTGTGTGCTTTGTGAGTGCGGTCTTCAGGCTTTTCCATGTTGCTCATCGTGCACTTCCAGAACCAGGGCTCGTCGTAAACCACCTTGATGTCATTGCCATCGAGCAACTTCTGGCGAGTTTCGCGAGCGAGTTGGCTTGAGACGTTCCACTTGAGGTGGATGTAGACGGTGCAGTAGCGTTCGCCTCTCTGGTCGGTTTTGTGAACCGTGTCGATGCGGTCAATGTGGCCAATGCGTAGGTCGCGGAACGTGTTGAATACTGCGCGCTTTGTCTGGTCTCCGCGAATTGTCCTGAAAGTCCTGGGGATACAGATGCTGGGGTGTGTAATAGGAGCTTTGGATTCGCCATACATAGCGCGGGCAACATCTCCACCATATACACCCTCATAGGCTTCGTAGTAGGCATCGCGGCGGGGTTCGCGGTCATCTCGGGGGCGCTCGTCACGACGAGATTCTTCGCGGCGCTCGTCACCACGGCGCTCGTCATCACGGCGATCATCACGACGACGGTCATCGTAATTGTCACGAGGAATGTATTTACCGCTGTTGCGATGAGAAGAAGATGAATTGCGTTTGTTTCCGTAGTAAGACATTGTATTGAACTGATTGTTTGACTGAACCTTTGGTTTTGCTCTGTATATGATTTATTGGTTTACGATCATTTCAATTTTCCGTTTGGGAAAAATCAGCCAAAAAAAATATAAAAATATATAATTCAATATTAAAAATAAGATTTAGTAGTAATATATCTATTCGCAAATGGAAGAAGAAAAATCATACGATTTTGAAGGTTCTGGTGAAAATGATTTCAGTGCCTTCTGCTATGACTCCACCCAAAACTGCGATGAAGAAAATAATTCACCTATAAAATTAAAAAATGGATGGCTTGAAGAACTTTCTTCTTACTTTAAACTCAATAGTCTTCTTAACTGTCTTAGAGAACCAGAAGAACAAAAACACGATATTAGTATTTCAAATTCTATTATGAATACTATTATTGATAAAAAATTAGGAACTATTACTTATCATTATAATAATAAAAAATCATTTAAAGCATATCATACATATGATTATCCGGAAATTTATTACAATAAAAAATTATATAATAACCCCGCCGAGTGGATAAAATATGAATTCCGTAAAAAATAAATATTGACGCAAACACATTTATAACATAGAACTCTTTTTGTTTCTATGTTATATTGTAATACTAATATACACCCCCACATACTATAGACACATATACACAGTTTTGTTTTATTTTTTATTTTGTTTTGTTTTATTTTTTGTTTTGTTTTATTTTTTATTTTGTTTTGTTTTATTTTTTGTTTTGTTTTATTTTTTTTTTTGTTTTGTTTTATTTTTTATTTTGTTTTGTTTTATTTTTTGTTTTGTTTTATTTTTTATTTTGTTTTGTTTTATTTTTTGTTTTGTTTTATTTTTTGTTTTGTTTTGTTTTATTTTTTGTTTTGTTTTATTTTTTGTTTTGTTTTGTTTTATTTTACTTTACTTTTGCTTTTGCTTCATACATACTCACAAGTGTTGCTGCCTCCTTTAAAATATATAGATCCTGTGATATTTTTTTATACGCAGCGAAAAAAAAATTGCTGTTAGGAGACAAATAATATTGACAAATTATCTTTATATCCCTTTAATAGTTATTATAATAATGATTTAAAAATAACTATAAATATATTATATATAACTTCACTGTGAAATAAGGCTTTATAGTATTTTTTGTTTATAAATGAGTAATAAGGGTAGATCGCGCGAGATTAATGATATTTTAGATGCTGCTTTTACTGAACCAGACTATAATCATTATGATGAAGAACGCGATTACCGGCGACCAAGAAATACGGGGTTTGGTGGTTTACGAAATTCAATACAAGTAGCTAACGATACAAAGCAGGAGAAAAATATGTTTTTAAAGTATTCGCAAAATGATACGAATCTAAAAAAAATAGACACACAAAATGTTAAACAGATTGTAGTTGATGATAATAATTTTCCTTCTCTTGGCGGAGGTAGTAATAGCAGTAGCGGGGATAAACATAATTCGCAGCAACAATCACCGTGGGCGCAAAAACCGGCAACTCTGAATTTTAAAAAGGTTGTTACTACACCAATTGTCGCGCCTACAGAAAATACAAATATGAATACAAAAGAACAATCTGCTTCACGTGGTTCATACTATAACAAATCAAATTCATATCTTACATATAATCGCATAAGAGATAATAGTGAAAAAATAGCAAGATATAAAATGGAAAGTGAATATTCTTCCGATGATGAATATTGAAGAATTATTTAGAGTATATATATGATAAAATTAATTACATAAATATTATTTTATGTAATTAGTTCAGGTTGATCTATACATTATCTATGTTTACTATAATTACAAATATTTACGGTATTTACAATAATCATAAACTATGAATTCGTCACCATTATTTATAACCCCTGACGAAACCTCCAACGCAAATAATGATTCGAATTCTATATATATCCCGGAAGTTGACTACTCAAAAAAACTTAAACTTATAAATCTTACCAGCATCAAAACATACCTAACTTATATAAATACAGAAAACGAAATAGAAACCATACGGCAGAAAAAATTAAATATAGAAGCCGGGAGTAATATTGTTACTAGAAATCAGTTAATAAATATTATAAAAGATAACCAAAAAAGAAATAATGTTAAATATAAGTTGATGTCTGTGATGGTTCATAATATAAATGTAACACCTGATACTCTCGCAAGCTATATTGAAAATCCTGGTGAATTTATTTCATTATTCACACTGAGTCGTATTGATAGTTTCGAATTACAACCAACTATATCTATGTTGAAACAATATAATGGTATATATTTCTTCTTTTTTGAATGTCCGCCCGACTCAGCACCATCTTCGGCTTCGGCTTCCGCTTCCGCTTCCGCAAAAAAAAGTTCGAATCATACACGCCGCGTATATATAGCAAAAACAGCCAGTCATAATAAAACAAAGCGTTACGATAATTATATTCATCGTTTTTAGTAATTTTATTTATTAACGCTGAACACTCATTCAAAATATATATTGTAAACCTATTTAAAACTACATAAACAATAATAACTATCAAACACATCTCGTTTATTCGTCGAGTTTCTTCGTGTAAAAATAACACAGCAGCATATAATGTCACCAGAGATTATGCCTTTACCTTGTTTATCATCGTCTAAAACTTCATTGATCTCGTCAATAGATAATATTTTTACATCTATAGCAGTAGCAGCAGCTTCTTCTCCTGAATGCCAATATGGAGAAAATAGTCACATAGAGTATAAGAAAGTAGGTGTAGAAAATCTACAGGAAAGAATTTTACAGTTTCAGTTTCAGTTAGTGAGGACAACGGACGCAAGTAAGCTTGAAACAGTCGCATTAGAAACACGCCAAATTTTAAATTATATTATGCCAGTTATTCGCTCTAGGAATGATGGTATTAGCGATGAAGAACGCTCTGATTACATTAATATGGGAGTTATTATGTTTAAATTATTAGCGCATACGAGGGATATTGTATCGGGTAAAGGTGAATATATGCTATTCTACGTTATGTTATTGGAATGGGCCAAAGTCGATATGTCTTTTTTTGATTTTGTAATTAAATCTTTAGTATATGACTCGACAATAAGTAATAATAAATCGCAAGCGCAAACGCAAGCGCAAACGCAAGCGCATCCACTCGGTTCCTGGAAAGATATGAAATACTTCTTGACATTCATGAAACAGAGTCTCATCGACGATGAAATAATACGGAATGATAGCCAAAAAATGTCAACAAATAATGCCCTGTATTCTCAGATGGTTAATATAATCGTATCACTTATAAACCAGCAACTACGGATTGATTCAACGACACTTTCTCAGTCGGGCTCTTCATTTTCATTGGTGGCTAGATGGATTCCGCGGGAGAAATCGAAAAAATTTGGCTGGATGTATCATTATCTGGCGATGGACTACTCGCGACACCAAATTCCTGGCGATAATACGCACCCCTCATACGAACGCGCTGTAACTCGTGCGTTTATGATATATCGTAAACTTATCTCCGAACTTAATAGACGCCTTGATACAACTCAGATTAAACAGTGCGATAAAAGATGGGCGGAAATCGATTTCAATAATGTTACAAGTATTACTATGAATAAGCAGTCAAAGTCTTTTCTTAATGTCAAACAAAATGGTAAGACTCCTAGGTATGAATGGGATGATGATCGCAATGAATGTAGTAATAACTATGAAGAGTATATGCGAGATGTGGTAAAAGGCGATAAAAAAATTAAAGGCGCTCGTGTTTCAGTAATTGATTTTGTAAAAAGCGCGATTGATGTTACAGAGAAGGCGGTGGCGGCAGATTCAGCATTAGTTACGACTATTAATGAACAATGGAAGGATAATGCTAAACAGACGGGCAATCTTACAAAGATTATTACAATGTGTGATGTATCGGGGTCAATGACGAGTGATAATAGTAACCCTCTTTATTCAGCAATCGGGTTGAGTATTCGCGTGGCTGAAAAATCGGTGCTTGGTCCTCGTATTATGACATTTTCAGAAGTGCCATCTTGGATTCAACTTGGAACGGAAGATTCAGATACATTTGTAAAACAGGTGGCAAAAGTAAGAAGAGCGCCTTGGGGAATGACCACGAATTTTTATGCTGCGCTTGACTTGATACGCAAAGGGATCGAAGATAATAAGTTGCCGCGTGAAGTTGCGGAGGACTTGGCGATTGTTATTTTTTCTGATATGCAGATAGATAATGCTTCTTCTGAGATGTATGGCGCAAATAGTAGGAATACAATGTTTCAAAATATTAAACTCATGTTTTCAAATATGGGGGAGCGCTTATATGGGGAGCCGATTCACCCACCCCATATTATATTCTGGAATTTGCGTAAAACGTCTGGGTCGCCTTCTCTATCCACTGACGCAAATGTATCCATGATGTCAGGCTTTAGTCCGGCGTTGTTGAACATATTTTGCGATAAAGGCATTGATGGTCTACGACAGTATACGCCATGGAAGTCGTTTTTGGAAACATTGGGCAATAATAGGTATAGCGC
>Ga0247722_10000723_pt1 | contig 19317 bp, 14 predicted proteins | sample MSEWelMarce3H_FC_FD_189094 | JGI IMG/M metagenome (GOLD analysis project Ga0247722, IMG submission 189094) | Subsurface sediment microbial communities from gas well in West Virginia, United States - MSEEL Well Study Marcellus 3H_FC | ecosystem: Environmental > Terrestrial > Deep subsurface >... | reverse complement strand
GGCGTAAGCACAAGAAGACTCATAGAAAGCGTAGATAAATATATTTCTTTAGGATAATATATCCAAGTAAAATATATTTTATAATAAAATTATATTTTTATGAGTATTTATTAGATATGCCAACATTAAAAAATATACATGGTAATCCTATATTACGGAAAAATATATCTCACATGTGGCAAACAACTATGGCGCAAACTCCCCAGGTAGAACACCATGGTTTACCTCTTACCTTTTCACCGACAGTTAGAAAAAGAGAATTAACGACATTGCCTGATGTCCCTCCGTTAGGAGAATCGCGTCTAAATACAGAAGAAACACTTAATGGTGTAGAAAAATTTACAAGGTTCGGTACAAAATATAAGGGTCTTCCAATACCAGCCGGTTCGCACTTGCGGAATGAAAGATTAGGAAACTCTACTACTTTTGCAGTAGCACATGCGGATCCTTCTAGACTCAATCCCCGAGGATTACGTGAAAGGCAACTCATAGATGAAGATCGTTTATTTTTAAGAGATGATATTCCCCTAACAACTAAAACAACTTTAAAAAATGCGGGCCATCTAGGAAGACTATCACATTTAGAAGAGCTTGAAGATAGATTTAAAACAATTCTGAAAAATGAACAATTGAAGCTAGTGGCTAGAGGTATATCTATGAAAGACTTAGAACAAAGAGAATTAACTGATGAGGCAATTGATAGAAGAGTTTCAATTATTATTAGAGAAGGAAGGCAAAGAAATCAACAAATGGCTGAAGCAGCAATGGCGCCAAGAAAGTTCCATTTAAAGGAACCTGGTTTACCCCCGGGTTGGAAGGTAGTAAAATCTCATGATGGTGAAACTTATTATTATAATCCATCTACCGGAAAAACAACGTGGAATCCCCCTGGAGCAGCAGGATCACTAGCTGGGGCAGTATCTCCAGTAGGTGCCAATGCGGCACATGCCCAAGAAATGGCTGCTGCCGCTGCTCCTGCTCCTGCCGCCGCCGCTATATCTGGAAGGCCACTGAATATGCCCCCTCAAGCAGCTGTTCAGGCTGCCCCCCCTGGTGAAAGTGATAGTGAACTATACGCATGGGAAGCAATACGAAGAGGAATCGAAAATCCTTTAACAATGACTCGCGTTCCTGGCCTTTTACCCAGTATTAGACGTGAAAAGGCAGAAGAAGAAGAAGAAGCTAGAAGTGATAATACGACAGTTCTTAAATTAAGAAATCAGAAAGCTAGATACGTTTTTTCAAAGGCGGCAAATCTCATAGAAGCTGTATATAAAAAATTAAAAATTACTGTTGAAAAAAGTGATATTGATGCTATGGATAATGCTTATAATGAATTTAAAGGGGCAATTACTACTCATAAATCTTCCGCAGAACTAATTCAGTTAGCAAATACTGGACATTTAATGATAGGTACATTTATAGAAAGATTTAAGAAAATGAATAATGAAGAACCTGGAAATCCAGAAAATATTACAGAAGAAATTAATCAATTAATATCTATATTTAACACTTATAGTACATATATTCCTGCGTTTATTGGGTTATATAAAGTTGAAGTTGAATCTAAATTAAGTCCAGGTGGTGGTTCTGGTTCTCACGGAGGAAAACGAACACGTAAATATAAGAGAAAGAATAAGAAGACGCGTAGGCACAGAAGATAAATATATTTCTTTAGGATATCTTATCCAAGTAAAATATATTTTATAATAAATTCCCAGGCTCTTCATTTAAATGTTTCAGCCATTCTTTGCCTTGCGCAGTAGAATATGATGTTCCCGATGGAACCATCTGCTCTTTAGAATAAAAATAGAGTTTAATTCTTCTTACAGGATGTATTCTTCTTTCAGGTGGTAGAGCAGAATGTTTCATGGTAGCCTTTGATATAGTGGTCTGAATTGTTACTAAAAGAGCACAGTTATCCTTTTGAGTCTCAGTAAATAGTCCATCCCATTCATCTACTAATCTGACTAGCCTTGAATGAAGGTCAAAGGCATGGCGTCCCTTGAAGGCATATATAGGTTGCTCAGGATAACGTTCATTTGGACCTTGAACTGTATGAGAAGCTATTATTTCATGGTCTCTCTCTGTTAAATAATTCATAGTACATATAAAATAGTTAACATATTTAGATGGCAGAAAAGGCTAAGAAAGTTCTTCAATTTAATCCAGAATCACACTTGAGAATTCAACATCTTTCTAGAAATCCAGAACAATTATATCAACATGAAGAACGGATAAATAGAAAAATTCCTCTAAAAAATAATAATGGATTAAGTAAACAAAATAGAAAAGAACTAATGAAAGAGCTTCATGGTGCTATGAAACGTGAAAGACGTCGCACAAGGGAGGAGGGAGAAATTAGTGCTTTTAGTAAAGAAGAAGATGCGTATTATAGATATCTTAAAAGTTTAAATCCCCAGCAAAAGGCAGAACTACTTCGCGAAAGAGCTGAATTACTTCACGCCGAAGAATTAGGAATAAATTTAGAAACATCTAGACAACAAAATAGAGCCTTAGCTGAATCTCAATTTCCATCTAGAATTATCCGCCCCCCTGTTCATCAGCGACTTGGTCGTGCTCTTTTAGAGTTACCCCCATTAGATTATGAAGTAGCATTAGAACAAGACGCTCAAGCCGCTGCTCAAGCCGCTGCAGAAGCAGAAGAAAGAGCTATAGCAATCGCTGCTATCGCTGCTCAAGCAGCAGCTGCGGCAGAACGTTCGGCTCTAGCAGCAGCAGAAGCTAAAGTTGCAGCAGATATCTTAGCAGAAAAGGAACGAGAAAGAAAACAAGAGGAAGAGCAGATAAGAAGAAGACAATATGATGAAGATGAATTATTATATAAATGGTATGCTAAACATACTGGTAAACAGATTAGCAGTATCAAGCGTAGCGCAAAACAATTAGAACACATTAAAAAAATAAAAGAGACTAAGGGAGGAAGAAGAAAAACTAGAAAAAATAGAATTTCTTAGCTATGCTTTTAGCTATGCTTAGGTAAATTAAACCAAAGAATTCCTCCAATAATAGCTGATACTGCCACACCAGCCGCCACACCTTTTAACATTGCCTGATTATCAGCCTCCATAAAATCATTTGCTCCAATTACGGGACTCTTACCTCTTGCTCCCAATCTAGTATAATAATGAATTACCTCAGTCTCAGTAAATTTTCTCTTCCCAAGCATCGTATTTACCTCATTGTGTAAATCTACGGTCCAACGGAATAAATCAGCTCTTTTATCTAAGGAGGCAGTAATTGGCATCTTGCTCATATGAGATACGTAATGTGTTCGACATATTGGACATGGTATAATACTCTGTAATGACTCAAAAAACTCCCGCATAGCCTTCTTATCCGAATACGTAGGCTGTTGGGAATATCCTAAAGCTGCGATGTGAATTGTATGCCAGAAAAAAGGCCCCCAAACCTCAGGAGGTATATGCATTCTAGTATATACTTAGAGCATATACTAAGCACCTAAGCCGCGTTTTATACGATATAGGCAGGAGGTTTTATAGCCATGTCATTATATTACAAAAATAAACATACACTTTTATGTACTAATTGTGGGGGATCCGGGCACGCATTTCGGTCGTGTATTGAACCTGTATCTAGCTATGGAGTTCTTATCTTCCGCTGGGTTTCTAAATCTGAACTATGGCCCCAAACTAAAGAATTTTCTACAAATCCTAGTTCTCCAACTGGTACAGAAACTCTTATTCCCCAAGTGTTAATGATTCAGAGAAAAGATTCATTAGGATTTATGGATATTATGAGAGGAAAATATAAAATAGATGAGCCAGAATATATAAGAAAACAGATAAGAGGTATGACTCGAGCTGAGCGTCAAAAGTTAGAAACAATGGAATTTGACGAAATCTGGCATTTACTCTGGGGATCAGATACTGAATCTTCTTTACGATATGCACATGACCGTGTTAATTCAAGACACAAACTTGGAGATCTTAGAAATGGTATAACACTGCCAAATGGGGAGAAATATACACTAATAGATCTTCTCCGGCAAGAACCTATAATTTATGATACTCCAGAATGGGGATTTCCTAAAGGTCGACGTGACCCGTTTGAAAATGACATACGATGTGCTTATCGCGAATTAGGAGAGGAAACTAGCATTCAGGAGAATGAATTATTGAAAGTAAATAATATAGAACCATTTATTGAACAATTTTATGGTTCTAACGGAATTCATTATAGACATACATATTATCTTGCTCAATTTATTGGTAAACGATCTATTTCCTTTAATGCCTTAAATACTGGAATGGCGAGGGAAATTGGAAATTTAGGTTGGAATACTTTTGACGAGGCAAATGCTTTACTAAGACCTGAAAATATAGAAAAGAAAGAAATCTTACTTAGATTATTTACTCTATTGAAGGGATTTTCTCCATTAATACAATATGATTTAGTCGGTATTTCATTACTCGAAGAAAAACGAGAAAATGAAAATACTAATGAAGAGCAGTATGGCTTCACCACAATCACCCAAGCAGGAAACAGCGTTTCAAACAAAATGGAAAGCACAGGAAGAAACTTCAGAACGTGATAAACTTATAAATGAATTTCAGACATATGCTAAACCAATTAGAACACAGATTCTCAAGGAAATGAATCCAGTATCTAGAGAGCATGATGGTTCACTTTATCCAGATATAAGCGATGAAGCGTTCCTATCAAAACTATTGAGAAAGAGAGAATTTAGAGAAACTAAACAAAAAAAGATTACAGATGAAACCTTAAAAGATAATGTCTGTAATGTTGAAGAGTTTGAATATACTTCAGCCCAGAAATTTGCCTCACAATTTATGTCTCCAAATACCCCCTATAATGGAATGCTTCTATATCACGGTGTAGGTGTAGGAAAAACTTGCTCTGCTGTTCTAACAGCAGAATCTTTTTTACAATTAAGCCCTAAGAATAAGGTTTATATTTTAGCTCCCCCTGCTATCCAAGCTGGATTCTATAGAACTATTTTTGATAGTAATAGATTAATAATAGGAGAAGATTCTGATAAACAAAATGAGCATGAGGGATGTACTGGAAATAGATATCTTGAGTTAACACAGACTCTTTATGAAAAAGAGAAGAAGGATATTATTTTAAGAGTAAATCGTTTAATCAATAAACGCTATGCTATTATGGGTTATGTGGCATTTAGAAATATGGTACGTGATATCTTAAATCAAATCCCTTCTACTTTGCCACCTGAAAAAAAGATTCAACAAAGAACTATACTCTTACAAAGAGCATTTAGTGGGTCTCTTATAATTGTTGATGAGGCGCACAATCTGAGAGATGTATCTGATGTAGACGATGAACAAGATCAGACAGATGATATTGGAGCATCTGAGAGAAGTGATTCAGCGGCAGGTAAAAAACTCGTACCAATGTTAAGAGAAGTCTTAAGGCTAAGTGAAGGGAACAAGTTACTCTTAATGTCTGCTACCCCAATGTATAATACCTATAAGGAGATTATATCCTTATTAAATCTTCTTCTCTATGTTGATAAGGTTCCTGAATCTGAGTTACTAAGAGAATCTGATTTAAGATTTGAAGTAATAAAAGATGAAGATGATAATGATGTAGAGGTTTTATCTGAGCAATCTGAAGATAGAATTATCGAAGTAGCAAATGGACATGTTAGTTTCATGCGTGGAGAAAATCCTAAAGCTTTCCCTGCTCGTCTAGATCCATCTGAACATTTACGTATTAAGGGTTGGCCTGAATTTAACCCTAATGGTAAAACAAAGATTGAAGCATCTCAGCGTAAGGATGTTCTTAAATTACCCCTGGTTGAATGCAAATTAGAAGGAGAACCCCTTGAAGTAATTAAAACTTTAACTGAAACTCTTATAGCTGCTAAAGGTGTAGGTATTCGAACGATTGATACTTTATTACAAGCTGGCAATTGTATTTTCCCTGGTGAAGGAATGGAATCTAGGGTAGGCTCAGATGGATTTCAGACATGGTTTGGAACTAAGGCAGTAGCTGGAACCTTTGAGGGAACAAGGCTTTCTATATTACCTCAGTATATTCCTGCTATTCCTGAAGAATCTTATACATGGATGATAGCATCTAACTCTGGAGAAACTAATGGGCTTGCTAAGGTATCTCCAAAATTTAATACCATACTTTCTACTATTAGATCATCATCGGGGATTTCTTTTGTTTATAGCCGCTTTGTTGAAAATGGCGCAATTATCTTTTGTCTTCTTCTAGAGGCAAATGGATACTCTCCATATGGACGTTCTGCTCCACTTTTTTCAATGGGTTCTCTATCTGGTGGAAGACAATGCGCAAAATGTCATAGAAAAGAATCAGGACATCCTTTATTAAATCCTTCAGAAGAGCAGGGCCCAAATAATCACAAATTTACACCTGCTTTCTACGCCTTGTTAACTGCCAGTGATGTAAATACTCCAGAAAAGGCTTCTTTACCTCTATCTCCAAATAATACAGGAGTAATTAATGTAGCACGTAGTATAACAAAAAAGAATGCAGATTCTTCCATAAAGGAAAAGGGAAATGAGGATGGTTATTTAATTAAGGTAGTAGTTGGGTCTCAGGTAGCAGGAGAAGGTCTAGATTTGAAAAATATTCGCGAAGTTCATATTCTAGAAGGCTGGTTTCACTTATCTAAGGAAGAGCAAATTGTTGGACGTGGAATTCGCTATTGCTCACATAATGCTCTGCCAAGAGAGAAAAGGAACTGTACAATTAATTTATATGTAAATACATTTCCTGAAGAATTAAATAAGGAAACTATAGACCAGTATTCCTATAGAACTGCTATGAATAAGGCAGTTCGTGTTGGAAATGTTTCACGCGCTCTAAAACGAGGGGCAGCGGATTGTAATTTGAATCGTGATGTAATTCTGGTAGATGGTCTAACAAATGTTCAGATGATAGATAGCCAGGGAATAGAAAGAGATGTAGATTTAAATGATAAAGATTACACACCAACGTGCGACTGGATTAGATGCTCGTATACATGTAAACCATCTCTAAATCTAGATGATAAGGTTCAATTACCAGAAGATTACGGGACATATGATTTATTCGCAGCTAGGTTTGCAGAACAAGTTATTATTTCTAGATTAAAAACTGAATTTAAGAAACAGCCCTGGTATCATTGGTCTAAATTACAGCAATTATTTAGTGATATTCCTAATGCAACTCTAACAAGTCTATTGTTACGTATTATAAACAATCAGTCTATTCTATTTGAAAATGGAAATCAACAGGGACATATTATATATAGAAATAATCTTTTTCTCTTTCAACCGAATAAGATTCAGGATACACATATACCTGTTTCATTTCGCTATGGAAGATATCCAGTAAAACGAGATTATTATGAGCCATTTATTACACCTGCTCCAAAACCTAAGACAGTTCTTGGTCGTAAATCAAAAGCTCTAACACAAGGGGATGTAGAACAAGAACTACCAGTTTTACAACATGTAGAAGAATCATCTCTAAGTAAGGTTGTAAGTGATTTCTGGTCTGAATCAGTAAAATGGTTGAATGAATGGTGCTTATCAACTGCTACAAAAGACTCATTGACTGAAGAATATTTAAGTAAGGGTTTAACTGATGCTATATATAATTATGTTGAGGGTGATGTTAAAAAGAAGGAAAATTTTGAAATTCGTCTTAAAAAATTACAATGGTGGGCAAAGGCGATTGTTGAACTACCAGGGGCAATGGAAAGTCTGAAAAAAGTCGCAAAAGAATTTATATGGGATTCATTCTTTAAGGGTTCTGAACAAATCGCAATGTTAAAAGAAGGTGCCTTTTCTAATCCATCTGAGGGTGGTGCTGAACCATCTATTTCAGTGGCTGCTATGGCTGCTATGGAAAGTGGTTCTGAACAGATTGTTGAATCTCAAACAATGGTAGTTAGACGTTTCTTAGATATTCAGACAAAGGAACCTGTGTATTTTTGTGGAGATGGCCCGTGCCCTCCCTCCTTACTCAAATTATTCACAGAATCAAAAGTTGATCCTGTAGTAAATGCTAGGGCAAATAAAGTAGTTTCTTCTAATCCATATGGATTTCTGGTTCCTTGGGAAAATGCGATTATATTTAAAATAAATAATGCTCAAAATAAAGAGGGAGTTGCTCCTAGCAGTGGGGCTGCTTGCTCGATTGTTAGCACAGTAAAAGCTCATAGAATGAAACTAATTCAATTAGGTGATATTTTAGAAAAATCTGTAGATAAAAGGCGCTGTGATTTAACTGAGGAAATATTAAGCTCAGGTCCTAGAAAATTAACAGGTGCGCCATCACTATGTGCTTTAATGGAAATTGTAATGAGGTGGATGGATGTCCGGCGTGAGCTTTATGGAGGACTTAGATATTTCTATAGGCCCCTTTCATCATTCTATTCAAAACATAAATCTAAGAAGTAGATAGATGTTATTTAATGACCCCACTGGAAAGATCCTTGATTTAACAACTGTTGAAGTTAATGAACAGTTAGCTATACAGTCATATGTTACTAGCTCTGCGGTAGTTCTAGAGCTAGGTGCAAGTTGTGGTATTATATCCTATAAATTAAATACAATTGTTGGAGCTAATCATGTTGCTGTAGAACCAGATACAAATCTTCAAGTAGCACTTGAGGCAAATATTCTCGCAAATGGTTTAACCATAAAGACAGAAAAATCTGCTATTTCTAAAATTCCGCTAATCTCAGTTCCTCAGTTAACTCTTGAAGCTCTTCAGACAAAGTATTCTCTAGTATTTAATACTCTAGTAGCATTTAATCAACCTCTCTTAGAATTCATCTTTCAAGAAAACCCAATCTTATATTCACAATTAGATATGGTTATTTTTAATCGACCCTCTCCAAGCCTTGGTAATTTTACAACACTTACTGAAAACCTTCGTAAGAATGGCTTTGGACCAGTACAAACTAGATATGTTGAGGTATGGCAGAAAGGCTATATTCCTCCCGTAGTTACTCCAGATCCTATAATACCCGAACTATCAATGTTCAATCCTAATCTACAAAGGCAGTGAGTAGCACGTATAAAATTGACTATCTCAACCTACTTTAGAGTAAGCACAATGGAGACTGAAGCATTCTTTCAAGAGAAAGTATACTTGACTCCCAAGGACCTCAGAAATGATATAAGTTCAATCGATGATATTCTTCTCGATAAACTAAAGGAACGACTTGAACAAAGATGCTCTCCTCATGGTTATGTTCTACCTGGAACACTTGAGGTTTTAACAAGATCTACTGGAATGGTTGATTCTGGGCGTTTCTCCGGTGACTGGGCATTCTTAGTAAAAGCCAAGGGGCGTGTTCTTCATCCTCCTGAGGGAACGATGGTAGAAGTAGAGGTTCTAAAATCTAATAAGATGGGTGTTTACGCAGTCTATGAGAACGCAATTAGGCTTATGGTCCCGCGTGACCTTCATCTTGGCGATGATGAATTTGATAGCCTGAAGGTGGGTGATAGAATTAAGGTGGAAATTCAGAAATCCAGATTTCAACTAAGGGACCCATTTATTGTAAGTGTTGGAGTATATAGAGGAAATTCTGGGGTGCCTACTAGAGTTAAGCCCTTAGCTAGCAGTACCGCAGAGTCAAATAATTCTATGCCTAGCCTTCTCAGGCCCGAAGAGGAAAATACTGAAAGCAAGAAACATGCTGAAAGCAAGGAGGAAGATGCTGAAAGCAAGGAGGAAGATGCGGAAGAAGATGAGGAGCAAGAGAGAAAGGAAGAGTAGAATGTCTGACGACTATGAACAACGTAAAGAATTTTGTAAGGAAATGAATACACTATCTAGACCTGAGCTTGAAGAGTTGTATCGTATTTTAAGGCGTGAAGGTGCTGCTTTTAGCGAGAATTCTAATGGGATTTTTTTTGATGTTGCAAGTCTTCCGGCCCATGTTTTTGAAGCACTGTGGAAATTCATTCAGTTTTGTAAGACAAATGCCAAGGATTTGGAGGAGCGCAGTAAACTCATTAATGATATGTCTGCTCTAGACGAATAGTCATAGACGAATAAAACAGTCTAAAGTCCCCTGGTCATTTATATATAATATGGAAGAAATCCCTAAATCTCTCATCCAGTTGTGTGAAACACATCAGGATGGAACATTTCAAGTTGGTAGAAAAAAGCATAGTTCAAGTGGCGCTATAGATGTTCAGGACCAAGTACCAAAGTGGAACCTAACAACACATTCTATTTCCCCTAAGCATCCTCTTACTGCCTGGCTCTGGCTAAAGGAACCCTTATTTCGTGTTTCCCCTGATCCTCTTAGACAGAGACTTATGTTAGACGCAATTACTGAATGGCAGGAGCGTTGTCAAAAACTAGATTTCCCTAGAGTTCTTAGTAAGAAGAAAGCTCTAGAGGGTTTTGGTTCACAGAGACTAGAATTACAGCAGGCTAAGGCTTCCATGATTGCCATGGAACGATTTAGTGATGATCCTCTCCTGTGGATTTTATTCAATGACCAGGAGAAGAAAATTTCTTTCTTAGATGATAAGGCATTCCCCCGTGAAGGTGGCTACAAGCAAATCTGGATTTTAAGAGAACCACATTGGGATAGACTATGGGACGCAAGTGAGTGGTCCTCTTCTGACCTAGTGAAATGGATAGAGCAGCAGGAGGATCAGAAAATAAATGTTGAGTGGCCAATGGAACCTTCAGCTTCTACAATGAAGAGTATGATAGCAGAGTATGAGGGATTACAGCTTTCGGCAAAAGGCCTAACAAAGGACGAACTCAGACAAAAGTTAGGGAGAGCAAAGGCAATTCAGAAACTTGCTTAATGTTTATTAATATAACATGTTATAGATCCTCTATCAGTTTTAAATATTTGAATATCCTTAATTTGTGAAAGAATATCTGAGGGAAGTACTCCATATTTTAGAATAGGTACTTTTCCATTCTTTAAGGAGTCAACCATTTCATAAGCAGTTACTACATTCTCTTCAACATCATAACCATCTAAGTCAAATGATGTATGGAGATCCTCTAATATATAATACCCCCCCGATTTAACCATTGGAAAAAGAGAAAGAAATGTCTGCTGTTGATCCTTCATTAAATGAGATCCATCATCTAAAATATAATTAAATGTAAGATTACGTTTACTGAATTGTTCAAGTTCTTCTAGTGACCCCTGGTTTAGTTCAATAAGAGTAATTCTAGGATCAAGCTCCTGGTGTAGAATATAATCGGCATGAGGAAAGGTATGCTTATTTCCATTTAATCCCTTGAACCAATCAGCTCCATAAATTTTAGATTCATCGTGTGTAAAATATTCGGCCCACATTCTTATAGACGCTCCATAAAATACACCAATTTCTAGAAAAGAGATTGGTTCATTTTTGTCCTTGTTCATAATGTTTTCGTAAAAGGGAATGAATCCATGTGATACCTTATCTGTACCGAATTTTTCTCCTAGTGATTTAAGCATTATATAATTAATTAATGAATAAGGTTTAAGCAACGCCTAATTTAAGCAACGCCTAATTTAAGCAACGCCTAATTTAAGCAACGCCTAAAGTTGAAACCGAAACCCAAAGCAGATAGACCACATAATGGATATACGTAAGGCTGAGTTTGATCAGTTGAAGCGTCTTACCCAGGAATGGTTAGAGCATCCTGAGCAAGAACTTGAGGCTACGTTTAGTTCTTCTTCAGGAACAATGGCTACAGGCCAAGTTAATTCAACAACCTTTGCGGCAATCGCAAAGAGACTCAAGAATCGAGGATATACTTCGGTAACCCAGGAAGACAAGTTAAACATCATCACACCCAAGCATGTGCGTATTACACTCAGCGGTCTAGGAGTAATACAACAGTATTGTCGTGATGATCGCCTATCAGGCAGGACGTTTTCCGCTATTATTAAAGATCGCACAGTTCAAAATGCTACTCTTGACCTTGAGGAGTACGGTGTTCGTATTAAAGCAAGAAGGGAGAGAGAGCTAGGTGATAAGGATCCCGACGTCACTGAACTTCTTGACCAGTGGAAGGTTCAGCAGAAGGCATTCAGGCTTCTCCGGCGTTGGACATTTAGAGGACAGGGAATTCGTTTTGATTTGTCTATGGTCCGGCAGACAAAGAGAAATGTTCGTGGGGAGTTCAGGTGGCAAACTAAGTTTACTCAGCAAGATATTTCTAAGGAGGTTCCTATTTATGAGGTCGAAGTTGAGCTAGAGAGAGTTGAGGGAGACACAGCCGACCTTGCTATTCAGCGTCTAGTCAAGGGTGTTGGAGAGATTCTAAGAGGAATTCAGAAGTGCCCTCTTCTCATTAAGGAGTCAGTAAAGCGTCAGGTCTATGCTGGATATAAGGCTTTAACTAAGACTGACCGTTTCCGAGGTGTATCTACGAGAACCCTAGAGCTAGCAAATATGGTGAGTCAAGTGGAACCAGGTTCTCCAAATATCCGCGAGGGTTATAATGTAACAGATAAGGCTGATGGACTTAGAACAATGGGTTATGTTACAGAGACTGGTCATCTATATTTAATTGATAGTGGTCCTAATGTCTACGAGACTGGTCTGGAAGTTGAGGGATGCGCCAATTCTCTGGTTGATGGTGAGTGGATTACTAAGAATACCGCTTCTGAGGCAATCCATCAGTATCTAATATTCGATATCTACTTTGCGCCAGGAAATCGAGATGTTCACGCACTTCCATTCTTTGTCCCAGATGCCCCTACATCTCCACAGAGATATAATGAAATGAAGGCGTGGGAGAAGCTGTGGAATACGGCTCCAGGGCCAAAGGAATTAGTTGCTCTAACCCCTAAGACTAAACTTATAGTAAGTTGTAAGAAGTTTCTCTTTGCAAAGGCGGGTGAAATATTTGCTCAAGCTGCTAAGATTCTTGATACTCCTCGTATCTATGAGACAGATGGACTCATCTTTACAAAGAACTCTGTTCCAATCCCAGAGCAACCCCAGGGTGATTTTAAGGAACAGATGAAATGGAAGCCTCCTCACGATAATACCATTGATTTCCTAGTTGTAACGGAAAAAATCCCTGAGACTACTCAGGATTCTATTCACAATGGATTCCATCCAACCTCTGGAAAACAAATTCGTTACAAGGTTCTAAGGCTCCATGTTGGATTCCGTGGAAATCCATCTAGAATCAAGATTGATCCCAGAGAAATTGTTCTTCAAGTTCAGCCTCTAAAACCTGATATGGGTCCTGGTGCCAATGTTTACCGACCTATTCTGTTTCAACCAGAGGATTTTCCTGATGACAAGGCAAATGTATGTTATGTCGAGGTAAAGACGGATCCTGAGACTGGAGATGAATATGCCTATTGTGAGAATTCTAATGAGCCAATTGTTGATAAGAGTATTGTGGAGATTTCCTACGATGCCTCTAGGCCTGCTGGCTGGAGATGGGTTCCTAAGCTTGTTAGAAAGGATAAGACTGAGCGCTTAATGAAGGGAGAGCTAGGGCGTACTCTAAATTCTAATGAGACAGCTCAGAGTATTTGGAATTCTATTCACGAGCCTGTTACTCTATCTATGGTAAGAACAGGAGCTGAGCAGCCTAACTTAACAGAGGTTACTGCGGTTTCTGCTATTGAGCGAGAGAGAGCTGCGATTACCCAAAAATACGCAGACAGAACTGCCTCTGAGAAGGATATGCATCGTATTGGCCCTCTTCGCGATTTCCATAATAAATACATTAAGGAATCAATCTTGTATAACGCAATTATGAAAAAGCCTGGTCTTGGCCTTATTGACTTAGGGATGGGTCTGGCCCAAGATATTCAGAAGTGGCGTCGTGTGAACGCAGGTGCGGTTCTAGGTATTGATATCGCAGGAGATAGTATTAATAACCCAAATCATGGAGCCTATCAGCGTCTATATTCAACGATGTTACGTAATGGTCGTGATAAGGTTCTACCCATGGTATTCGCAGTTGGTGATGCCTCTAAGAATATGAGAACTGGAGAGGCAGGAACTACTGTGGACGACAAGGTTATCTTACAGGCAGTTCTCGGTCGCACGGCTCCAGAGGGTGTAGTGCCTCCTTATGTCCGTGATGAGATGTCAAGTCGTTTCAAGATGGGGGCAGATGTAATCAGCTGTATGTTCGCAACTCATTACTTCTTTGAGACAGCCGAGAAATTTGGCGGATTCCTACAAAATATTTCTGATAACTTGAAACTAGGTGGATTCTTTATCGGGTGTTGCTTTGATGGTGAGCGCACATTTGATTTCTTGAGAGGACGTGATTCCCGTGTGGGTGAAGAAGATGGTTCTACTTTGTGGAAGATTTCAAAGAAATATGAGGCTGATGAGATTCCTGATGGTGATGAGGCATTTGGAATGCCTGTTGATGTAGAGTTTATCAGTATTGGTTTACCACATAGGGAGTATCTGGTACCATTCAAGCTTTTACAAGATAAGATGGCAACGATTGGATGTGAACTCTGTAACGCAGAGGAGCTAACTGCTCTAGGTTTACAAAAGAGCACTGAATTCTTTGAAGAGAGTCATAAGGCAGCAGCAAAAGCAGGACGTAAATTTCCCATGACGCCTGCGGTAGCTCAGTTTTCCTTCTTGAATAGATGGTTTGTCTTCAGGAGAAAGAATGAGGTTGGAGTAAGTGAAGGTGTAAAAAAGAGCGCATCTGAAGCTTCAGGCGCAGCTAAAAGCGGAGCTACAGGCGCAGCTACAGGTGTAGCTAAAACTACATCAGTTCTTCCTGTTCCACTAATTACAGTGGAATCTGATGAAGAGGGTAAAGAGGCAGAGACTAAGGAAGAGGAAGTGGTAGAAGATGGAAGAAAACATTATGATACGGCAGCAGTTCTACAATTTGAGCTGGAATCTGCTCCAATTGATAAGCTTCGGATTGGGGATAAGCTGGCTCAACGCTGGCTAGCACCAGGTTCTCCTTTCCCTATTCAGGATCCTGACCCGCGTTCAGCAGGTGAATCATATCCTACAATGGAGCATTTTCTGGCTGCTATGAAGTATAAGGTAGCTACTGATAAGCCTTCTATAGCTCAGAGCCTCTTTGGGTCACAGGGAACGCTTCATCAAAAGTATCTAAGAATGAAGCAGGCAGAAATTGGGGTTGGAGCAGGAGCTAAACCATTATCTGAGGCTCGCGAGGCTGCCTTATTAATGGAGGAAGTAAAGGAAGTTCATGCTGAATCTAGATTAGCTGCTATGAAGAAATGGAAGGCAAAGTTTGAGGAGGCTAAGTGGACTGCTGTAAAGGATGACTTACTAGAGAATGCGGTTACACAGCGTTGGGAAAAAGATTCTAGATTTAGAAAGATTGTTGATGCTGCTAAACAACAGGGCAAATACTTACTCTTCTTCACTGGTTCTGCCTCTAGTGAATATGGCGGTAAGAGAACAAAGGAGGGATACCTAGAAGGTGAGAATAAACTAGGTAAGGCAATAATGAAGGTCGCTGGGTTTGAATAATATATAAAAATTGATACTATTTTTTAGCCATTATCCAACTATATGCCAGAGACATGGCAGAGCCTTGCCTTTATTAATCATCACCCTAGAGATAAGGGGGTTCGTTTTGTAGAAAAGACACATACATATTATGTAAATGGCTCTTCTAAGGGAATTGTATCAACCACTGGGTTTGTTCATGCTTTCTTTCCTCATTTCAATCCAGATGCCGCCTTGAAGGCAATGCGCAAATCACCAAAGTGGGCTACAAATCCTCTGAATGGAAAGACAGACGCAGAGATTAAGGAGATTTGGTCAAATTCTGGAAAGGAGGCATCAGGAATGGGAACTGCCATGCACTTGGCAATTGAGCAACACCTTAATAATGCCCATCACTTGATTCCCGAACCTGTTAAGCTAACTCCAGAATGGCAATATTATATGAATTTCTACAATGATGTTAAAGAATCCTTAGAGCCCTATAGAACTGAGTGGGAAGTCTGGGATGAGGAGCACAAGTTGACGGGTAGTATTGATATGATTTTCAAGAGAAAGGATGGTAACTTCGCAATCTATGATTGGAAGCGTTCAAAGGAAATTAAGAGAGATAATTCTTTCGAGAAGGGTCTTGGACCTATGAGTCATTTACCAAATTCTAATTTCTGGCATTATACTCTTCAGCTGAATGTTTACCGATGGTTTCTTCAGAAACATTATGGTCTGAAGGTAGTGGAACTTTGTATTGTTATCTTTCATCCTAACAATACAAATTACCAAACATTTCAATTAGATATCTTAGATAAGGAAATCGAGGATATGTTAGACGCTCGAATGCGTTCTATTCAACAGGGATCCAAGAACCCAGTAGAATTTAAACAGGTTGAGTGCTTACTAGAAGATGATTAAACAGTAAAGAAAATCTTAATTCGCGCATTAATTGGAGAACGACACTGGGCACACTTTGCTCCTCTACTTCTATCTAATTCTGCGCACCCATTACAATAAGTATGCCCACATGGAACGTAAACCATGTTCACTTCCTTATCAAAACATACAGGGCACATTTTTTTCTGAACATCTTCAGGCTTAATTAAATCATGAATTCCTGTGGTTATAACCTTACGCAAGGCATTTAACTTTCTCGATAAATCATCCCTTTCCTTTTCTAATTCCTCTCTTCTTAAATCTAAATCGTGGTTCTTTTTATCTACAACTGTATTTATAGTCTGAAGAAAGAGACTCTGACTCTTAACTACGTCATCTACTTCTCTTTCCTGATTATAACAAATGCTCTTAATATTATGAATGGCAGATTCTAGCTTTACTAAGGAATCATTTAGAGATTTCTTTGTTTCATTTGTAGTATCTAATAATTTCATTGTTTCATTAGATTTCCGAGAAAGTTTCTTGAATAGTGAGGCGGTCTGGAGATTCGTATTACATAAGATATCATCTTCAGATAAGGGCTTTGCGCCCTCTAAAGGCTCTAAAGCTTCATCTCTTTCTGCTAGAATACTTTGATACGCGGCTTCTAGAGGTGGATGTTGTCCTATAACTTGCCATTCTGGTACTAAATCATTAGATATACCAGAACCAAGTATTGAACCATAGTTATGTATTAGACCAAGTAGAATTCTTTCCTCTAAATTATTTTGCCCAGCCATGTTTCTTTTTAGTAAATTCAATATTTCCTTAGATATCATCTTCCATATTAGGAGCAGATTCAAATTGCTGGTCAAATACCTTTATTTCATCTTGCTCTGGATTTAGCCATTCAGATCTTAGAAGTTCCCACCATGAATTCCAATCTGGTGAACCTTCAGGAATAATATATTGATCTCCAATCCGCTGTGCTTCCTGGCGAATAGTTAGACGAGGTACTTTCTTTGAAAAAATTTCATCTCGCTTAGATGCATATCTAATTAATTCATCAACTAGACGTAGATATAAGAGCCTGGGAACATGAAGAGGTATTTCATTGGGAGATACAGAACTTGGAGTGTGAATTCTACATTTACCCTGTTCAGAATCTTGACTGTCGGTTATCCATTTACATCTCCCAGAACAATTACTCTTATCTTGTGTTAAACAGTCAACGCGTAAAAACCCAAGTTCAGATTCATCATCTTCATCTGATGGCTCTAACCATCCTATTATTCTAGCCTCCAATAATATATCAAGTCTCTTTCTCTTTTCAAATAGAGGTAAATCGTTCCTCTTTAAAATACTTTCTAATTTATCACGTATATCCTTTCCTGCGCTTCTAGATAACCATGTGGAAAACGATAGACGTAAATGTTGATAGACATCCTCAATTTCATCTTGAACACTTGATGAACGTAATTCTACATATTTATCCTTATATGGGTCTTGTTTACCAGCATGGTCAAAGGCTATCTTGCGAAATTTAGAATCATATGCTATTGTCTTATTATTGTCCCATTCAAACATACCTAATCTTTTAGGTTTTCCTAGTCGTGATAAAAACGGAGATTCAGTATTCTTTGGATCTTTTGCTGGAATTACAAATTTATTCATTAATTCTACTCCAACAACATGTCCATCTTGTATTCTTAATCTTCTAGGTGTATACTCTCTAACAAATGGTCCAACTGATTCATGCTTTAATAATATATTCTGATAAAATTCTATAATATCATCCGCAGCAGCAGGTTTAAAATCATCCCAATCAAAGAAAATATTTTTTATATTAAGATGCAATGAACCATCATCTGAAACAGGAATAGATACATTCTCAGAAGAACTTTCAAGAGAATATGTTATACCTACAAGACGATTATAAGAATCTCTTACTATACCATTTGGTGTCGCGATTGTAACATCATTAATTAGAGCACTTATACTAATAAGAGCTTTAGGGTCGAAGCCAAATTGACTTGTAAAGGGGGCGGGTTTATTAGGGAAATTAGCAAAGAATGTTTCTACAGTTTCCTCTACTATTTTAGGCCACGATGGTTTATCAGAATACTGAAAAACTAGACGTGATTGATGCCTTCCACCCTTATCACGTAAAATACCAGGATTCTTATCTCTTGCTGCTTGCTCTTCAGTAATATTTTCTACATATAATAAGGGCTCCCAACCATGATTCTTAAATAATCGTTTTTCTGGATCAGCCTTATCTCTGGTAACCTTGAGATAATGAATCATAAATGATATATTTGATTGTTTCTGTCTTTCAGTAATTGGATAGGGTGGATACTTAATTCTCTCAAACTTAATTTCTTTTCTTGATTCTGTCTTATCTCCCTTTTTAATAGTTATATCTTCAATTGATACTTCAAGAACAATTAATAATAACCCCTGTTTCATTATAAATCCAGGTTCAGCTAGGGCTTGATAAAAAGTTCTAATATCTTTACGTTGTAAAGGGTCTTGTAAATATTTTTTAAAACATGTATATGAATTTATAAGTCTCTCAATAGCAGGAATATTTGTGCTTGTTAATTTATCACCAAAATGGTCAAGGGTCCATTTTCTCATATTATTCTGGGTTATCGGTGGACACTTTAGAAAAAATTCATTTACTAGAGACCCATTATTCATATGTAAAAATTTCTTAGGATCAATTACTATATCAAATAAATCGTCTATTAGTTTTTTTACTGACCCCCCCTTAGGAAAAATTATAGGAACAAGCGCAGATAAGAATGACCTATTCAAATCTGTATTATCAACACCTAAACGAAGAAACCCTCTAGCTGTAGGTTTTAGTTTTCTTGTAATATCACGAGATGCGAATTTATCAGACCTAGAATCTTGTTGAAAAAATCTATCTAATACTTCAGGTAAAAGACCAATTTGTGGTCCTGATTTTGGATCCACTGGTTGACCTGGTTTA
>Ga0247722_10000721_pt1 | contig 19350 bp, 21 predicted proteins | sample MSEWelMarce3H_FC_FD_189094 | JGI IMG/M metagenome (GOLD analysis project Ga0247722, IMG submission 189094) | Subsurface sediment microbial communities from gas well in West Virginia, United States - MSEEL Well Study Marcellus 3H_FC | ecosystem: Environmental > Terrestrial > Deep subsurface >... | reverse complement strand
TTTAACTCTATGTATGATTGAGTTAACAAACTATCAATACTATATTCTAACGGCTTACTATCTTCATTGTAGACAAGTAACGTTTCTCCTTTAAACAAATTCCAAAATGATTCCATCAACAATAATTCGTTGTAATTGTCATCAATCGAATCTATATCCAATGAAATAATTTGAATAGGTAAATTCCATTCTGTAATAATATCTGTGTTTATATTTCCACAAATTACAGTATGCGACCATGATGGAAATTGAATTATCATTTTCCGTAACAAAAATTCAACATAGGGTAAAGGTTGAAATGAAATTAGAACAGTTTCATAGATGGATGATTCATTTCGTTCAGGTAATTCTGTTGCTTGAAGTTCAATTAAATAGTCCCCCCATGATTTTCCTACATGTAAAACAGGTTCAGGTATTTCAGTTAAATAGTCTTCCCGTGATTTTTCTACATGTAAAACAGGTTCAGGTATTTCAGTTAAATAGTCTTCCCGTGATTTTTCTACATGTAAAACAGGTTCAGGTAATTCAGTTATAGATGGTTCAACCGGGTTTATTGGGTCAGTGATTTGGTTCGTAAACGATACAGATGCTTTAAACAATACATATTTTTTAGATACACTCGAATAAATACTATTGTGAAAAATTGGGGGACTAATTGATGGTTTAAACGGAGAAGGATCTTTTTTGACGGGAGCTACAATTACTTCTGTAACCGGATAAGGGCGTAAATAATAGGCAGGTGTTTGCAGTATAATATCTTGATAGGAATGATATCCTCGTTGAATCGCCATTTTGATAAATGGTACTAATGAATAAGTAATCTTTATTTCATCTGTCATAAATATCAATAAATTATAGTTTTGTAAATTTACTGTTAATAATATTTGGTTGTATTTATGGTATTTGTCCTTGTGAACGGTATGAATCATTGGAATCGATTTGTTGTATCTGGATGAATTAATATAAACAGTATGTGCTATTTTTTTTAAAATAGAATGGTTAAAATGTATATTTTCCTTTTTTAAAAGAGTGTCTGAATGACATGCCACAATACACAAATTCTTAGAAGAGGATAAAATCATTTATATACAAAAAGAATTTAAATAGTAGTATACACTGCATTGACTCCACCCCGCATCGTTGGTTCAATATCAAACACTTTACAGGAAAGATTTTTATAGTTTGACGTTCTTAGCTTCCATATATCTTCAATATGTCCTTTATAGTTTTTGTCCAATTCAATATTGAAAATATCAAGAAAATGTGTAGATTGGCATCCAACCATTTCACATCTATTTCTATCGTGTTGCGTCAAACATTCATAGTTAGTTAGATCCTGTTGCATCAAATACTCTTCTAATTCAGGTATAAAAAAACGACCAGTTACCTTAATCATAAACGATGACCGGATTTTGGAAGTTTTAAATGCATAGTAAATGGAAAACAATTCACTTACCCCTTTACATGAATGATTTCGTAAATGGGGTGGTTCTATAGTTTCGTCCAAGGTAATTATTTCAAACCTATCCTTGTACATTTCTTTTTCTTCGTCTAATTCTGGAAATGTATATCCACTGTTTTCAACAACCACAATGTAAAATTGTGTGTTGTTTAACCATTGCTGAATCGATTTCAAATACGTTTGTATTCGTACGTTTGCATCGTTTTGATACAAACACCATTTTTTATAATTTACATAGACCGTACATGTTAAAATAATAGTAATCATTATACTTAAAAAATATATTTTAATCACATCAATACTGGAAAAGCTACCAACGATACATAATCTTTTACATTTGTTTGTTTCATTTGTTTCATTTCTTTCATTTGTTTCATTTCTTTCATAGCAATCGACGGTCCTTTTCCGTTGATAACACACCGTGTTACGTGGTACTCTTCACTTTTGATTTGAGCATGGTACGCCAACGCATTTTGTGTTCGTGTAACAACATCGCACAATTTAACTTCAATGTCTCGTCCTACCATCTTAACATACTCATTGAGTTCTTTGTTGGTTTTCAAAGAACTCAACGTAATGTGCGGGTACACCACGTCCCACATCCCTTCTGGCGTTTTTATATCTGGCATGTAATTCAGTGATATTGGCAACCCTATGTACGCCAAACTGTTCGTAACTAACCCTTCAGTTGCGTTAACATACCCAAAGTAGCGGATTCCTTTTGGAATCAGAGTCAATGCAGCATGAATGTTTTCTTCTGTATCTAAATGCACGATAGTTCCGTAGTCTTTTTCATGTATCAACTCCATACTAAAAATATCGCCTTCTATCAAATTAATGATTTTAGCCCGCATGATAGTGTACGACGTTATGATGCCGTAAAATCTTGGCCAAGATTCCACATTTTCAAAGTCGCGAACGACGAGTATAAAGGGTTTTTCGGAGATGAGTTGACGAGCCATGATTTATTTTAGATATAGGATAGATAACCCTTTTCAATTTTTTTGAAATGCAAAATTGGCAACATAAAAAATGAACAACGACATAATTCCTATACCAGTAAATAGTTTACAATATTCTATACAGTTAGAGGGTAGTTTTTGGTTTGGAATGTACATGGTAATGGGTTGTTGACATACGGGACACGGAGTAGAATAGATGAGAAGTAGTGGAAAACATTCGTTACACGTTTTGTGTTTACACGAAAAAATAATGAATTGATTGCTTTCTTTTTCTTCTAAACATATCATACATTCTTCCATTGTATAAGAACTTTAAAATTCTTTTAACGTTTTTTTGTTTTTGATCTTTTTGTTTTCTTAGAACCACCTTCTGAAAAACTACCGCGGGCTGTTTTATAATCGGAATCTCTTTGTTCTTGTTCTTTTTCTTGTTCTTTTTCTTGTTCTTGTTGTATATAAGGACGCATATCTCCTGTCTCTGACCATCTGAATCGGTTGTCTACATTTATCCATGATTCTAGTAGTGTACTTTGAACACGTTCTGAACTTAATACAATAGCAACTAACAATACAGATCCAACTGGAATAGCAATATTTCGAATTAATGCATCTGTACTCATATATTATTCTTTTAAAAAAATAGTTGTGGTTTAAATTGAAGCGTCGCTTTCATACAAAGGGTCTAAATCCTCACCTTCGGACGATGATTCACTTTCTGAAATGTAGTCGTCTTCGTACGGAATCGTACGGTCAAAATCTTGAAATTGTTCGTAGGGGTTGTCCACTATCCATCTCGGAATTTCCATTCCCTTTTCCCAATAATATCGTAGATGGTTGGCTTCCATTGCCGCTGCACACCGCAAAAGTTGTGCCGTTGTTGTTTCCGTACTAGGTACATAGGTGCTGAGTTTAATCCATCCATCTTTTAATGTTTCAACTGGTGCTGCTGTCATGACGTCGTCTACGTGGAAGGAAATACCCGACCATGAAATAACAGGTTGCGTAGGTGCGATAGGCGTCATGGTTTCACCCGCTTCGTTTCGAAGGATCGGAAAGAGGTCGCGATGTTCTTTCTTGTCTTTAGAAATTGGTTTTGTGTTTGTGGAAAAGGAACACGAAGACGAAGACACTGCGACTGCATTGCGTTTGTGAGGAGGAACGTAAGAAGACATGTTGGATACTGTATAGTTAGATAACTTAGAATGAATGATTTCAATTTTTTTAAGATTTAAATAAAACATTGTATGGAATAACTATGAAACCAACCGTATGTCTGAATATGATTGTAAAAGATGAAGCACATATCATAGAAACTACTTTACAAAATCTTATTAAATATATTCATTTTGATTATTGGGTCATTTGCGACACCGGTTCTAAAGATGATACGCCTACCATCATTCAACAATTTTTTGCGTTTCACAACATTCCTGGCGAATTAATCTACCACGGTTGGAAAGATTTTGCCTACAACCGTACGTTAGCCTTGGAAGCAGCGTACATGAAAACCGATTACGTGTTTTTATTTGACGCTGACGATACCATTCACGGCAACTTTGGACTTCCAAACCCTATGACCCATGAATGGTACCAATTACAATTTGGACCTGGATCTAAATATACTCGTCCCCTATTAATTACCAACCGTAAAAAATGGAGGTACAGAGGAGTCCTCCACGAATTTATAGAACCCGTAGATGCAATGGGACCATGCGTTACTTTGCTCGGCCCTTATTACGTGGAATCAGGACGGTCTGGAAACCGTAATTTACAACCTGATAAATACCTTAACGATGCGTTGCTCCTTGAAAAGGCATTTGAATTGGACGATGATCTCAAAATACGTTACGCATTTTATTGTGCCCAGAGTTACCGTGATGCGTTACAAGTTGACAAGGCTGTTGAATGGTACAAAAAAGTGTTGACCTACACTTCTCATTGGAATCAAGAATTGTATGTTTCAGCATTGCAATTGGGGCACTTGTACACACAAAAAGATCAATGGAACGATGCACTTCACTATTTCATGAAAACAATAGAATATGATTCTCAACGCATTGAAGGTGTCGTATTGGCCATGCGGTATTTTTACGAAACACAGAACCACGCTTTAGTTAATGCGTTGTACCATAAACACAATCAGTATACTAAAAAAGTAGTTGGTAAATTATTTGTAGACGTTAGCTTATACCAAGATTACTTGGAATATTACAATTCTATTTCAGCGTATTATGTCCATGATAAACCGTCAGGATACCAATGTTGCAAAGATATTCTTATACATGCCTGTATTCGCCCTAAAGAATACATGGCTACTCTTCAAAACATGCTTTTGTTTTACAAAGATTTTTTGGAGCAAGACAAAGACACTCTTGCCTTATTTTACAAATTAGACCATCTTCCTCAACCATGGAACAATAACGTAGTTCAATTATGGAATCTTTTGTTCGACCTCAATCGAGAAAAGTTGACGACGGTTACACCTGCCATGTTGACTGCCATGAAACGTATCACACAACAATCTTATGTTCGTGGCCAACAAGGCAACGATAAAATCATGATTACCTTTACCACTTGCAAACGTCTTGATTTGTTCAAGCAAACCATGAATTCCATCTTGTTGCACTGGAAAGATTTGGATGCCATTACGCTATGGTTTTGTGTCGATGATAATTCATCGGAACAAGACAGGAAAATGATGGTTCAACTCTACCCTTGGATACACTATTATATGAAAACGCCATTGGAAAAAGGGCACTGCAACAGCATGAACATTATTTGGAACAAATTGAACACTCTAAAACCTAAATATTGGATTCACATAGAAGATGATTTTTTATTTTACCACCCCATGTACTACATTAAACCCTTTTTACCCATTTTAGATTCCAACCCACACATAAAACAAATCGTATACAACCGTAACTATGCAGAAACCATTCACGATTATGGCGTTGAAGGCCACGTCGCTACCGAACTACAACAAATTGTGCTGCACGATCATCATGATGAGATCAAACCTTATCGCAACTGCCATTATTGGCCGCATTACAGTTTTCGACCGTCTATTTGTTTGGTGGAACCCATTTTACAATTAGGGCCGTTTACTTCATCTTCTTTTTTTGAAAGGGACTACGCTACACGATGGACCGCTGCCAACTACAAAACTGCTTTTTACAACCGCATTACGCATCGACATATTGGTCGGCTAACTTCTGAAATTGGAAAAGTAAAAAATGCGTACGATTTAAACCAAGAATCACAATTTGGGCACCCTTTCATCAAAATCATCAATTTACAACGACGGTTCGACCGTAAACAACAATTACAAGAACAAATGAACATGTGCTCGATTCAACCTTCATGGATTACCGCTGTCGACGGGTTATCGTTGGACCCGTGTACCGAGTTAAAACAACTGTTCTTAGGTAACGATTTTGGAAGTAGACGCGGAGTTGTCGGTTGTGCGTTGAGCCATTACCACTTGTGGCAACAATTGTTAGAAGATCCCGTACATGATTATTATTTGGTCATGGAAGATGATATTACTTTGTGCGACCAATTCAAATCTAAATTAGATACCGTTTTGCAAAACAAAGAAAAAGACAAAGAAAAAGACAAAGATATCCTATTTTTGGGATACAGTATGTTTCAAGAACAAAGAGCAACTGTGCAGAATGTCTATGACTCTGTAGACACACCTACCATTCATCCGTTTCAACCGAATTTATACATTGGCGGGTTTTTCTCTTATGTTATTTATAAATCGGGTGCACAAAAATGCGTTGATTACATTAAAGCAAACGGTATTCGTCACGGAATTGATTATTTGATAAAAATCATTCCTAATTTGATCATTCATGAAGTTCGTCCTTTTTTGGTACACACGCCATGCTACCAACTAGATGCACCTGTCGATACTGACATTCAAACAAACTATACCAATTTATTTGAAGAATACGACCAATTTGATTTTGTTCCACAATTAGACCAAATCGGAAACGATGTTCACTATTACAAAGGAACTCTTCAAGAAATGTTGGCTAAAGCCTTGCAACAAGATTGTGTTGCGTTCAACACGTTGGGGTTTTTTAAAAATAAAATAGACAACTTAACTTCTTCTCCTTATTTTAACTCCACCGACGGTATTTACATTAAAAAGTAATTTTGAATTAACATTGAATAATTTAAATGTTAAATATATATATGTTTTTTGATATAGGTGCAAATATAGGAAATTGGAGTTTGAAAAACATAAATCAGTGTAATACTATAATTGCAGTAGAAGCATCTCCAACTACATTTCAACAACTAAAACAAAATTGTAATTCACGTATTATTCCGTTAAATTATGCAGTATGCAATAGTAGTGTAGATATAACTTTTTATCAAGCACATGCAAATACATTATCTACTATGAACAAAGAATGGTTGACTAATCCTATATCAAGATTTTATAATGAACCTTATACCGAAATAATTTGTAAAACTATAAGCATAGATAAGTTAATTGCCCAATATGGAATTCCAGAGTTAATAAAAATAGATGTTGAAGGAGGAGAATATGAATGTATTCAATCGTTAACCCAAAAAGTTAATTTGCTTTGTTTTGAATGGGCAAGTGAAACCAATAACATTACGATGAAATGTTTAGATTATTTATTTCATTTAGGATATACCCAATATTTTATTCAATATTCAGATAATTATTTATTTAGACCACATGAGTTTTATGATATAAATATCGCAAAACAACTATTAATGAAAACTACACCAAAACAAGAATGGGGAATGATATGGTGTAAATAATTACGTTAGTTTATTATTTTATAATATTCTAGATTAGTATGTTAATTACTTATGAAGAAATAATTAACATGCTAAATGCAAACAACATCTCAGTTCGAGGTGAAAGTGGATTTCATGTGGGAGCACACGAATGTGAAGAAATACCTTTTTATAATAAAATGGGTATTCAGAATGTAGTATGGATTGATGCTATTCCTTCCAAAGTACAAGAAGCTAACGTACGTGGAATTTCAAACGTATACAATGCCGTTATTACAGATAAAGATGATGCCGACGTCATGTTTCATGTCTCAAACAACTGTCAATCCTCAAGCGTGTTAGATTTTGGAACACATGCTCAAGAACATCCCCATGTATGGTATGTAAATAATATACCACAAAAAAGTGTAACTATCGATACTTTTTTTGAAAGAAATAATATTGACCCATCCAAGTATACTTTTTGGAATTTTGATATACAAGGTGCAGAACTTATGGCATTGCAAGGTGCTACCAAATCATTATCTCATGCAAAAGTATTATATTTAGAAGTAAATGAAAAAGAATTGTATAAAAAATGTGGACTGATTCAAGATATAGATACTTTTTTATCTATATATCATTTCAAACGTGTTCTCACTAAAATGACAGAACATGGATGGGGAGATGCATTATACATTCGGTTATAACAATGTATTGGTATGCCATATCTTTTTGGGAACTATTTCTGTTTTACATTTGGCCTTGAATTTCAACAAATACGTATCATACGATACAATATATTTGTTCGTTGTTTTTGTCGTTTGACATGGAAGGTTTGTTTTTGTGGATTGGCACGTACTCGTTTTTCCTAATCCAACCAACGGTGAACAATTCATTACCGTTTGTACAAGGTTGTCTGTATATTCTGTGAGGGTGTTGCTTGGAGGGGGAACAGCTACATTACGTTGAAGTGGTCCACTTATATAATTTCTAAACCGTTGGTCAATCATTGCATATTGACTCTGTGTAGATACGTTGGGCACAGTTTGCAACGTGTTGTATATATCTTGACGAATCACAATTGGATATCCACGTTTGCATATACGTGCATATCTCCCTCCTACACGACAAGGCGATCCACTTCCAACACCGACGGGAGCAGGACCTTTCATTCTGGTGTACGTAGGTGTTCGTATGATGTTGTGGGGTGGTTGCCGAAGCGTACCTTGCAAATAAAATCCGTTTTTACTTATATTTGAATGAATCGTGTTTGATTTGTTTTTCATCGTTACAATCGACATATAATAAACATATAAATTAATATTGATAAATATGTTTGGCAATAAGAGTAAAACTCCAATCCAGACCGTTCAACCCCAACAATTGTCCTTTATCATCGTACAAAGACACTGCAAAAGACGTCATGTTGACCGGTCCGAAATATTCACGAATGTTTAATTGTAAAGGACCACTAAATTCAATAATTAATTTACCTGGACCATTATCCAGTGCTGTATAAAATCCAGTTTCATCAGCTGATCCCCACTCTGTTGCCTTTTTAATGGGTATCTTTGCAAAAATATCGGATGCATCAGGAGACTTGATACGCTGGTTTACAAGATCTACACGACTGTCTGATATAGAATTAATCGTAAATATTTGTTTTGCAGTAAGAGTTCTAGGTGCCTGTGGAAGTACATTTATAGTATTAGCAGAAGTTTGAAATTGAGACAACGATTTATTATAGTAAGAAGGTAATGGAATTGTACTTTCCTGTTTGCTGTTAATACACACTAAACTTTTATTCAAACGGTTTGCTTTGTAATCGTCCAACTTTAATATAATATACTTGGTTCCTGCCGTATCAATAATAGCTTCGGATTGTACTCTTATATCTTCTGCAAGTGTATCAGTAGTCAACAATGTATCTAGAATAAGAGTTGGTGTACGAAATCCCAAAATCCATCCTAAATTATAATTTATACTTGTTTTCAAATCAACAGAATGAAATACAAAACCAATTTTACATGTATCGTGTGTTGGGTAAAAAGGACTACCATCAGGCAATACGATTAGTTTTACATCAAACTTTGTTTTCAGTCGTAGTTTACATCTACCTGTAAATGCATCTTGTGTTATTGTAAAAACACTTGCTCTATCTGCTTCGCTTGACTGAAATTTAAAAATACCGCATTTTCTAAATAATAATAAAGATATCATATTCAATAATGCTTTTGTTGAATAATTTCCATCGGGTATTGCTATAACAGGATACGGATATTTGAGTATACTATTGTCATAATCTTCAACCATCAATATAGGTTGAAATACAGTTGTCCCTTTCGTCAACGCGAATGTATACCAAGCTTGTGGTATTTCTACCGAATACAACATCAACGATATTACATTGTTGATAGGTTCATTTAATGTAAATATATAATTGTCTGTATCATAAATGTTGGATAACGATTTTTCACGATAGGTGGAATCTATATTTATCATACGTGTAACCGTATTTTTTAAATCGGGGTTGACAGTTCCTTTTTTAATTCCAACGTCCACTGTTTCTATCGTACTCTTTTTCTCATACTTATTTCGTATATCACTGTAAAATTTCATTAAATCAGGATGGTCTTGGTATTGATCCATCATTTGTTGCGTTTTGGTTGCAATGTTATTGTATTCCATGTCGGTCAGTTCAAGCAATTGTTGAATTTCTTGGTCGGAATAATTATCCACGTCCGTATCGAACTCCATACATTAAATAAAAAATTGACCTTAAATAATAAATCTATAAACTATATATAAAAATGGATTGTGCTTGTTGTGCCGAGAAAATTAACAAAAGTACCCGTGCCGAAGTCAAATGTTTCAAGTGCGACTATTCTGCCTGCAAAACATGTGTCCGCACCTTTTTGTCCAACACACAAGGCAACGCTCACTGCATGAACTGCAAAGCTCAATTCAATCTTAGTTTTCTGGTTCGACATCTCAATTTATCCTGGGTCCAAGACGAATATAGAAAGAAAATGACGACCGACATCCTGAGTTCTGAACTTGGTAAAATTCCGGAAACTCTTCCTCATGCCGAAGCTGAAAAACGAAAACAGGCCCTCATCAAAGAAAATGCTTCTATCAAAACGAAAATGAGCGAACTCGAAGTACGTCTGAGAAAACTCCATCGCATCCATACCGCCAACAATTACCGCATTCGTGGTGAAGCCGTTCCCGAACGGTACAGAACTGCCGTCGTAGGTGACGATGACCCCATTCAAGTGGATACCCGTAAAAAGTTTATCATGGCCTGTCCTTCAAACGGTTGCAAAGGTTTCTTGTCGACCGCCTACAAGTGCGGCTTGTGCGACAAATACACGTGCAAAGATTGTCTCGTCGTGAAAAACCCTAACGCAGCAGCAGAACATGAATGTGTAGAAAGCGACCGGTTAAGTGCCAAATCTATTCGCGAAGATACCAAACCGTGTCCCAAATGCAACGAACGTATTTTCAAAATCGACGGATGCGACCAAATGTACTGTATGGCACGTAATGAAGCGGGAAACGTTTGTCAATGTGTGTGGAGCTGGAAAAGCGGAGAAGAAACACCTGGAGTTATCGTGCACAACCCCCATTTCTTCGCGTTGCAGAGGGAAAAGGGCTATGTGCCCCGCACCGCCGGAGACGTTCACTGTGGCGGTATGCCTGAAATTCACCCCATTCTTCAATTGATTCGACACATTCACAAAGTCGTTTCGGACGATGTGCGTGGTTCTTTAGGATTAGTTCAATTCAGTGGCGAAATTCAAAGTTTATACCGCCGTTTGAACGAACACGTTCAGTACGAAATTCCACGCTATCGAAATATGATTCGTCGACACCCTGATGTCATGCGGCGAAACCGTATCAATTACATTTTGACTGCAACTACGAAAGAAGAATTTGCCGACATGCAGTATCGAACCGAAAAAGATTACCAAAAAGCTCTAGAATTGCTTCACACGTTGGAACTCATTGGAGTCTGTGGCATTGAAACATTTCAATCCCTTGTCCAAGATACACCTTCGATTGGATTGTACAACGATTGTATCCAAACTCACCCCGATTACACGCAAGAATTATTGGCCAACCTTCGAGGAAAAATAACTAATTTTCACACGGTTATTGACTTTTGCAACGAAAAATTAAAAGAAGTCAGTATTACCTACCATTCTTCAGTTCCTTTTTACGACCATTTCTGTTCAGTTTCCAACAAAAAATTTAAAATGAACGGTGAAGAAGTTGGAAACACAAAAGCAAAAGCTTAAATTTCTATTTTTTTAATATAAAATATTGTATGGATTCATTTAGGTCTATTGGTGACTTACATACTATATTTCCATCTAAAATAAAACGTAACTATGGCAAATCAAGAATACAACACCATAACGGATATATTTATGGATGTTATCCAGGAGACAATAAGTCTGTTGGATTTATATATAGATTCAATCCTTATCACCCTTTAGATAAGGATTACAAAAAAATGTTTGTTGACATTGAAATTTTACCCAATATTTATACATTTACTATTTATTCTAATTCAATCTATTGTTTAACCTACGACCCCTCTATTATCTATGAAATAGATACAGAATTGACTACCATCACACCTCATTCTATTAGAGGTATTCCAATTCCATTACAAGAAAATATTACGTACAGTATAACATGCGATACTACGAATTTATATATAAGTATCGATAATATAATTTATGTAATTCAAAATTATGTTGTAACAAACTGTTTTACACTTGATAATCCAATCACCAACTTATGGTTTCATGAAAAATTATATTTTTTTACTCAACATTCACTAAATGACGCTTACAATTATTTTGGGTATATTCACGAAACACCTATCTTCTTATCCAATGATTTTGCAATCAATGAAACACCCTATGAAACATCAATATGTTCATACCACGATGATTTTATTTATTTCAACTATACTGTAAATGGTATATTGTACATTGGACAATATTCTAATTTGAACAACACGTTAACATCCATTTACATACCATATACATTGGACCTATTTGCAGGTATCACTTTTGATAATAACCATATGTACATTAGAACCAACAACAGTTCTCTTATCTATAAATCAACTCTATTTGGTCGTCCCATACAAACTTCGTTAAATGATTATTCTATATTAACTACTTATTCATTGATACTTGAGTATTTCAATGGCAACATAATTGTCACTTCTGGAAAATATGGTGTTAAAGAAAATAGTGGATCAATTATCCCTTCTTTTTCCAAAGATAATAAATTATTACCCAACGCAATTCAAGAGTTAACTTCATTCTACACTAGGTTACTCACTGTGCCTTCTACTCATGTTCTTCTTTTAAAGTATAAATCTTTTTCCTATCTAGATGTTACCCAGTTGGCTACAACAATAGACGAAATATGTATATTTACACCGGGTAAATGGATTACAATGCTGGTTGATGAATTGCATACATTGAACGATCTCACCATAAAAAGCAACAGTACCATTGTATTCAACGGAAATTCTGATTCTGTTTTCATTATTCAAGCTAAAAATATACTAGTCGAGAATAATGTTACTTTTGTATTGAACAATGTAAATGCGAAAAATATATTTTGGATAACAACCAACAACATACACATTGATTCTACTACATTCACCGGAAACATTATTTCAAATCATTTAACTTGCAATAATTTGATTCTAACCGGTCATGTATACGTTGGTACAGTTACAGGAAATTTGACCATATATAATGATATACCTGTCCCTATTATTTCAGATGTTTGTTTTGCCCAAAATACATGTATCGAAACTGATCAGGGCGTTATCTTTGTTCAAGATTTGAAACAATCTCATACTATTCGACAACAACCCATAGCGGCTATTACCAAAACAATTTTGTTTGATGATTTCCTTATCTGTTTCGAGAAACATACGTTTGAACGAAATTGTCCATCTCAACGCACCATAGTAAGTAAAGACCACAAAATAAAATATAAAGATAAATTTATTTCTGCTTATAAATTTATAATACCTCGTTTTATAAATTTTGTTCATAAAATACCTTATGATGAACAGCCTCTTTACACTGTTTTGATGAATACACAAACTACACTACGTGCAAACAATTTAGTATGCGAAACAGTAGATCCCGTATCAATGAATGAACAACTCTATGCTACCAACACTGTAACAAACAAATATACAGCAATCATGAAATATAACATTTACTTGAAAAATGAAAATCAAAAAAATACCAGGAATCAGTTAATATAAAAGTTGTGTTTTCTATTACCCTCCGCAATCTAGTTCGATCCGCCAATATCCGTTGCAAAACTTCTAACAAAATGCCGCCCTAAACTCAATGGACCAATGGGAAACGAGAAATGAGTGTGGAACGGCGAAATGAGTGACAAAAACTTCCCAATCATTTCAATTAAAAAATTGAAATGAAAATTATAAAAAGAATATAGTACAAAATCCTGAACCTTCTCTGAAAATGGCAACTCTCGTATGTGGTCTGGAAACTGCGTGTCTACCAAATGAAAGCGTAAAAGAAGAAAAAGAAAAAGAAGATACATGCACGGTTTGTATGGAAATTACATTGGAAAAAAATCAGTGTACTCGCCCGTGCGGTCATATGATGTGTGCCACGTGCGATGTTGCGTGGCAGTCCCGCGGAAAAATTCAAGAGTTCAAGATGCAGCGTCAAGATAAAAAAGATAAGGAAAATATAATGGTGTACATGACGGTGTCAAGCTGTCCGTCGTGTCGCCGCAAGGATGAGCCGCATGATTACCGCAGCAGAAGTAAAGTGTCGATGTTTCACGAAATTCAATTCTTGACTCGTACCTTGTACTTGTCTGGTATCCGCATCCCAATGACGTACGCTTCACAGTTCAACGAAATGAACGAAGCAACCGTTGTAACGACTCCCCCACCTCCGCTGCTACGACGGTTAACCAATGTATTTAGTCCGTATGTTCCATCAGCACCAGTCGCATCACCAGTCGCAGCACCATTCGCAGCACCAGTCGCAGCACCAGTCGCAGCACCAGTCGCAGCACCATTCGCAGCAGTCGCATCCGTATCTCAAAATCATGTCATTTCAGGTTTGCCGCCAGTACCACCATCTTTCCAAACAACAGGAATATGCTGCCGCCGTCGTGAGGGTATGTGCTATACTACGCGTACGAAACTAAAGTGCAGTGCATGCAACCGGTTCTTGTGCCGGTCTTGCCGCGGCTCTGGGTGCGTGTGCCATTCTCTGTAAAAAAGTAAGTGTTTAAATATCATTAAAATCCACATCCATTACAACTTCTTGTACTATTGCATCATAATCTGTCTCCTTTTTTTCTTGTTCTTCTCCTGTAAATACGAACCAATCGTTGCTGATTTCCATAAGTTTGTTGACTTCCGATTTAGAGTAAACTTCAAGCATGTCGCAATGTGTTTTCTTGGTAGAGTATTCGCGATCTGCTACGAGGAGCCATGTGCCTACTTCAATGACATCTTTATTTTTTCGGTTGAATTTTTGACGAATGGCACAAATGCGTTCTGTAGAATCTTTCAATTTCACTAAAAAGTTTCCGTTTCCGAGTCTGCGTAAAACGATAGCATAATTTTCTCCATTTTCTGCGATACGAACGTTAGATTTAAAGGTAAATTTAGGCATGATTTATCTAAACTAATCAACTAAATATAATTCAATTTATTTTCTTTCTATATAATATGGCAAATAAATGGTTACGGCATTTAGCAAATTTTCGTAAACAAAATAGAAATATTGCAGCACCTGAGCTTATGAAACAGGCACGTGCTTCTTACCAACAAAATGGTGGTAATCCTAACCTTCCTGATACATTGAAAGCCACTGGACAACAAATGAAATTAAAGGGTGGTGGGGTAGTTCCTTACGAACAACAGGGAACGGAATCCACGTACACTAAAGTGGGTGGCAGACGCACAAAACGGCAAACACGCCGGTCAAGACGCACTCGTCGCCGTTAAACAACGAGATACGCTTAACCGTTCTTTAGGCAAATAGTGAATATTTTTAAGAAACATGGGAGTAATGGCATAGCCTTCTTCGAAAAGATAGATGATGACTGCATAATTATCCCATGTTTTCCAGTGTTGAATACAAGCTTTGATAAATTCTTTAGAAGAAAGTTCAAGGATGGTCGAAAAATACGCGATACTACCTTCTTTGTATTCTTTGATAAATCGTGGGGATAATTTTTGTATCATGGAATGATGTTCAACAAATTCAGTGCATATGTCGGTCAACCGTGTAAGTGTAATAGGTCCATGGTTGACTCTGTAACATAACAAATGTACTTCGAGTGGCCAATAATAATAAGAGGGTTGATATTTGAAAAAGGCGGTTTCAAGGTTGCCCATAATATTTTTCATAGAGAAGGAAAGATTAAAATCCAGGATGTAAACTTTATCAGAAAGAATGATATTACCTGGTTTGATGTCAAAATGAACCAATTTATGTTGAATCAATAGTTGAATAGATTGAAGTAAATGATGGTACAGTTGTTTAAACTCGTAATGTGTAGACAATGTTTCTTTGTAGGGTATATAAAGTATTTTGTAGTTGGAGTGATTTTTGATAGCGTTACATTTTACAATCGGTAATTGTTGGTGGACGGTACAATGGTTTTCCACTGGCAAAAAATAATTTTGATAATTTTTAATTTTTTTAACAAGTTTAGACATATCTATTTCACGTTGTGCATAACTAGCATTGACAATTTTGGATACCATTGGTGTGGTAATAGGATTACCTTTGCAATCTAATCCTGGGTAATAAATACATCCATAGGATCCTGTATCTATATATTTGTTCATATAAAATTGAACTACTTTATTTTCATGAAATAAAGTAGAATGACGATCGAAGAATATATTGCTCAATTAACGGATAAAGAACGAATTGCATACAATACTGCAGTCAAAACGTTAGGTTCATCGTTCGATGTAGCTAAAAGTAATGGGTACCTTAAAAAAAAGAACACTCCTGTTCCGTAAAAAAAGGTTGACGTCCACCTTTTATTTTTACATTTGATTCATTTATAATTTGGTTATCTTTTTCTTTTTCTTTTTCTTCTTTTTCTTTATCATCTTCTTTTTTATCTTTTTCTTCTTCTTTTTCTTTATTAACATCTTCTTTTTCTTCTTCTTTTTCTTCCTTTTCCTTTTCTTCTTTTTCTTCCTTTTCCTTTTCTTCTTTTTCTTCTTCTGATTCAGAACTTGAATCTGAACTAGAATCATCTTTTACTTGTGAACTATCATCCTGTGATATTACTTGTTTAGGTTGGTGGTTTAATGTTTCGTTATGAATAGAGTTGATAATCATAGCGTTATTTTTGTTTTTAAAACCTTTATCATTTTTTAAATAATTTATTTTATTTTTCTTGTTTTCTAAACTTAGATGTAGACTTGAAGTAAGATTTTCAATAATGGTTTCAGTTAATTTAGGATCAAGTAAACTGTTCACTACTTTAAGAGCAAGTGTCATTACTTGAGGTTCTACCGTAAGTAAATCGCCTCCAGGTATTTTGGGTGGTTCATCTCCTAATTTTTTTAAATTTTTTAGTTTTTGTTGACTTGGGTCTTCATCTCCTTCATTTTCTTCATTTTCTTCATTTTCTTCACTGTTATCCTTTTTTTCCTCATTTTCTTCACTGTTATCCTTTTTTTCTTCATTTTCTTCACTGTTATCCTTTTTTTCCTCATTTTCTTCACTATTATCCTTTTTTTCCTCATTTTCTTCACTGTTATCCTTTTTTTTCTCATTTTCATTGTTGTCAGACATACCTATAGATTACATTTTTTTAAAATCAGAATACCGTATGGCTTTCACTTCAGCTATATCAGGTTGTTCATATTCACTTATTTTGCCTTTCCAAGTATAGTGGTTTGATTTTTCATTCACAATGTAGTTGTGTTTGATTTGTTTACGTTTCGTATTGTATTTTTTAAATGATGCAAATATGGTTGGGTGAACAGGTTCTTGTTTTGGTTTGGCAGCAGCAATCGCCAACTCTTCAAATATGTTAATATAGTTTTCCCGACAATTATACACCATCACATACTTTCTAGCTACCGTTTCCAAATATTTATATTGAATTGCACGATTCGACCAGTACAAAAAAATACCGTCTGCAAACTTCATTCGCACTACGCCTTCTGGTGTTGTTTCTTCTACTACACCTATCTTCTTCAATTCTTCCATTTCCTCTGGCGTGTCTGCTTCGTCGTCTGTAAGCAAATACAAATTCTCATATGGGGGTTCCTGCGGCTCTTGCGGGATGGATACTGCTGGTTTTCTGTACAAGTATAATCCTCCCCCTAAGAATAGAAAAAATAAGATCCAATACATATACTTTTTATGGTAGGCTTTGTTTAAGTAATTGTTGCAAAATGGTTGGTATATCTTTTTGAATATCTTGCACTTCATACTGTTGAAACGATAGTTGGGTCGGATACATGCAGACTAAATACATATGTTTTACCTTTTTGTCGTACTTTTGTTCTATCATGTATTTGTACAAATTCAATTGCACGGTGTAATGCCCGAAATTCGTATCGGGGATGTGAGGCACCACATGCGAATACTTCTGGAACGAATTATGAATGTCCATTTGTTTTGACCTTTTCCAATCGTACAAATCCAGCGTTCCATCTTTGTTGAGTGCTGCAAAATCTATCGTGCCTGCCAATTTAACGGATTCCAGGTAAATACACCATTCTACTCCGTGCGGCGTAAGACAATTTATTTCGGTGAACCGTTGAAATTGGTCCAATTCAGGACATGCCCATTCATTCTCGGTGATGGGTTCATTTTTATAGTAACGTTCAATAACAGAGTGCATCTGTGTTCCCTGTTGTTGAGCTTCCAATGCGTTCTTATTCCACATTTCCTTAATTTCTTCTTTTGTCATTCCTTCATATTTGGTTCCTTTGATTCGCATTTTTGCCAATATACTGTCTGCATCGAACACGCTAAAACATTTGTGCACTAATGTAGTTACCGATGTGAATTTTTCATTATCGAGTTTGTATACGTGGTTTTCGTCGAGTTGCATTTTTTTGGTTCGTTTGTTGTATTTCCTTCTTCAATTTTATAATTTTTTCAAGTAATTTCATATTAATCCACTGTATTTTTTTTGTACAATAGTGACTTTATTTTAGGAATGGATTTTTTGCCATAAATGTGTAACGAGTATTTTGGATACTTTCCTTCTGGGTCGTACGTCAACCAATGGTTAAGTTCTACTAACGTATTGAACAACCCCTCTATTTTTTTAAAGATGCGGGTTAAAAACGCTTCCACTTCTTCCACCGTAATATCGTACCATTTCGTATCATAGACTTGTATCTTATTCCCCGATTTTCGAAACGGCCAATTGTGCGATTTAAAAAAGGCAATATATCCATGATGCATGATCAATTGTGCATCTTTGTAACTCATTTGTGCAATTAACTTGTCTTGCATTCTTATATGCAATATAAAAATTCACGATTAAATCTCAACTTTTTTTACAGGCAGAACATGTTTGTGGTTGTTTTATGATACCTGCAAGTTGGAAACGAGGAACAATTGTTTTTTTTGGAATGTGTTTAAAATGATACATACTATTTCTTACTATTTTTTTTTCTTTTCGTTCGTCTTAATCGGCGGTGGCAGTGGGCACATCGCGTTGCACCACCAACATCGGGTTCAATTTTCACGCGACGTGGGTCAAATACTAACCCACTCTCTTCATTTGGGGGTGGTGAACTTTCCATAAAATCATCGTATTCCTCCCCTGTTCCTGACCAATGGTATGGTATCGATTTCCCTTTTGGACTTAGAACGTCTGGAGGTGCTATAGGGTCTAAAGGAGGTGCAGAGGGTTCTACATGAGATGACCTCGGAGCTTGCGGTACATCATCGTTGTCATCCTCGCCATCATCTCCATCACCTCCATCACCTCCATCACCACCACCAGGACCACCACCAGGACCACCACCAGGACCACCACCAGGACCACCACCAGGACCACCACCAGCACCACCACCAGGACCACCACCCGGACCACCACCAGCACCACCACCACCACCAC